>Ga0316223_1001658_pt1 | contig 20183 bp, 14 predicted proteins | sample TBH18009metaG_FD_206007 | JGI IMG/M metagenome (GOLD analysis project Ga0316223, IMG submission 206007) | Freshwater microbial communities from Trout Bog Lake, Wisconsin, USA - TBH18009 | ecosystem: Environmental > Aquatic > Freshwater > Lake > Hypolimnion/Profundal zone | place: USA: Wisconsin...
CCCTTCCAGCACCTGACGATGTATTCAGAAGTGCTGCAAGACTCAACTTTTGACTTGTTCGATGCAGGAAAACTTGATTTTGCTTCCGGCTCTTCGATCACCTTATCGACGCAAAAAAGCAAAGAAGTGTTCGGCGACATCGGCAAATATAAAGATCGTTTGATCTTGCGCCCCCAAGAAGTCAGCAACCATCCTGAAATCATCCGGCGTCTCGGCATCATTGCGATCAACACCGCGCTGGAAGCCGATATTTATGGCAACGTCAATTCGACCCATGTCATGGGGACACATATGATGAATGGCATCGGCGGCTCGGGTGATTTTGCCCGCAACGCCTATCTGTCTATTTTTGCAACCAAGGCAGTGGCCAAAGGCGGAAAAATATCCAGCATCGTACCGATGGTGTCGCATGTAGATCATACTGAACACGACGTGGACATCATCGTCACCGAAATTGGCCTGGCTGATTTGCGCGGTCTGGCGCCGAGAGAGCGTGCAGAAATCATCATCAACAATTGTGTCGCCGAACCCTACCGGCAAATGCTGCACGATTATGTGACTGAAGCCAGGCTACGCGGCGGACATACGCCTCACGTGATGGAAAAGGCATTTTCCTGGCATACCCGCTACCGCGAAACGGGCACCATGCTGCCTTGATCTGAGCACTATTTCCGGCAGAGTTTAATATAAAACGCTGCCGGAATCGGCGCAAAGCATTGTCGGGCAACGTGTAGACACTAAATCTATATGCTTTTGAAATCGGCTTAAGCTAAAGGCGCAATTCAGCGTCTGGGCGCACGTCCTCCGGGACGCGTGTTACCGGTACGACTGTCGTTACGATTACCCGTAGGGCGACTGCCATCAGGACGCGCCCCCTTGTGAGCACGGTCGGATCGGACTGAGTTGCGACGTACTTCAGGGAGTTTAGCAGGCTCAGGTGCTTCAGGTACGCTGGTATCTATCCCGACCCAATCTAAAATCTGCGCGACTTCCCCCTCACCCAACTCGGCACTCATACCGCGTTTTAATCTTGGCGGCAAATTGATCAGGCCGAAACGCACCCGCATCAATCGGCTTACCGGCAAACCCAACGCCTCAAAAGTACGCCGCACAATACGGTTGCGCCCTTCTTTCAGCATCACTTTATACCAGTGATTAAATCCTTCGCCACCCTGGTCTTCCAGTCTGTCAAACACAATCGGTCCGTCTTCCAGTTCGACACCGGTCTTGAGCACCTGCTCGATCTGTTCATCGGTCATGCGCCCCTGCACGCGCACTGCATATTCACGCTCGACTGCAAAACGAGGGTGCATCAGGCGATTCGCCAGCTCGCCGGAAGTAGTAAAAATCAACAGTCCGCTGGTATTAAAATCCAGCCGTCCTATCGCAATCCATTTCTGACCGCGCAGCTTGGGAAGTTTGTCGAACACACTGGTGCGCTTCTCGGGATCATCCCGGCTGACAATTTCACCTTCAGGCTTATGATATAAAAGTACCCGTGCGGCATGATCGCGCTCGCCCACACGGATGGTGCGACGTTCGGTTTTTACCAGATCACCCGGCACCACGCGCATTCCCAGTGTGGCAGGTTCCCCATTTACACTGACACGCCCCGCAGCTATCCATTCTTCCATGGCACGGCGAGAGCCGAAGCCTGCCTGAGCCAGTACTTTTTGTAATTTATCGCCTTGCGCGACCTCATGTTCCGCTTCAACATCCAGGTCACTACCCAGTTCAATATTTTGCTCGTTCATACAATTAACTCACGTCTTTCCAGCACAGCCTGCGCCAAGGTACCACTATCCACCTGCTCCAGCTCACCGCCAACCGGCAAACCCCGCGCAATACGCGATACTTTAACACCCATGGACTGCAAAAGGATGGCCAAATAATGTGCGGTTGCATCACCCTCTATCGTAAAATTAGTCGCCAGTATCACTTCGCAGGGATGCTGCTGCACACGCTTAACCAGCCGATCCAGATGCAATTCTTTTGCCCCGATACCATCAAGCGGTGACAGCCTGCCCATCAACACATAATACATACCCCGATAACACAGCGTTTGCTCTATCATCAGCAAGTCAGCCGGCATTTCAACCACGCACAACAACTGTTCATCACGCTTTTCCGAGGCGCAAAGCTCACAAATTGTTTGTTCCGAAAAATTATTACAGCGCGAACAGTGCTGAACATTGCTCGCCGCACGCTGCAAGGAAGCCGCCAGTTGCAAGGCCCCTTTGCGGTCACGCTGCAACAGATGGTACGCCATGCGCTGAGCTGATTTCGGCCCTACACCGGGCAAACAACGCAATGCAGCAATTAATTCATTCAGATACGAAACACTCATTAAAATGGCAGTTTCAGCCCGGGCGGCAAGCCCATACCGGCACCAAAACCGCTCATGCGTGACTCCGTCGTGGCAGCCACTTGTTTGACTGCATCATTCATCGCCAAAACGATCAAATCTTCCAGCATTTCCTTGTCAGCCAGCAAACTATCGTCAATACTGATGCGGCGCATTTCATGCGAGCAGCTCAGCGTCACTTTGACCATACCGGAGGCCGCCTGACCTTCAACTTCTATCGTCGCCAACTCGGCTTGCGCCTGTTGCATATTTTTCTGCATTTGCTGGGCTTGTTTCATCAAGCCGCCTAATCCACCCTTCATCATACGATCACTCCTTATTAAACGGGTTTTATTGAATCTGTTATCAAACTTGCATCCAGCAGCGCTTGAGCTTCCACGACAAATACGTCTTGTGCAATCGAGTCGATCGCCTGAGTCTGCCTTTCCCGGCGAGTCTCATGCTCTATTTTTGCCGGCGTTGCCACCGCTATTTTTCCCAGCACAATGGAGAGTTTTAGCGGTCGCGCAAAATACTCACATAATGCAGCTTGTAAATTATCCGTTGCCATCTTGGTCTGCAAATGCTTGTGCTCTTGCGCCAGACGCAGTACAACTTGCACATCAGAGACCGTCTCCAGCACACAATGCTTGGCTAATTGCTGCGCCATTGCTTGAAGCTTTAAAGCCTTTAGCAAACTGCTCCAGTCTGTCTCACAGGCAGCAGGAATATTGCCCCGAGCTGCCGCAGTTTCCACCACAACCGGCCCTGCTGTCGAAGGCCCAGGACTGACAGACTGCGCACTGACAGCCTGTGAACTGACTGTCCGGGGGAGTCCAACTGAGCGGGGAATGGCAACTTGCGGACCAGCCTGCAAAGACTGACGGGATGGGGAAAAGGCCAGCATGCGCAGCAGCGTCATGGTAAAACCTGCGTATTCATCGGGCGCTAACTCAATCTCGGCACGCCCGTGTATGGCAATCTGGTAAAACAACTGTATTTCTTCAGGCGTAAAATCGTTCGCCAGTGCCAGTAGACTCACTCGTTCCGGTTCATCCTCAGCAATCGCTTTTGGCACAGTCTGCGCCAGGGCGATGCGATGCAATAACGAAGCCATATCCTGCAACGCCGAATCAAAAGCGATGCTGCGTGAGGACATACTATCCGCAATAGCGAGCATCGCCATGCCGTCTTTCGCCTGCAAAGCGCGCAGCAGATCAAACAAATAACGCTGATCTATCGCGCCCAGCATATTGCGCATCGCTGTTTCTTCAAGCTTACCCATTGAAAAGGCGATTGCCTGATCGGTCAGACTCAACGCATCGCGCATACTGCCCTGCGCTGCGCGTGCAACCAGATTCAGTGCCGCAATCTCAAATTCAATGTGTTCCTGCTCCAGCACAAATTGCAAGTGACTGACAATCAGCGCGGGAGGCAATTGTTTCAAATTGAATTGCAAGCAGCGCGACAGCACCGTCACCGGAATCTTTTGCGGATCGGTAGTTGCCAATATGAATTTGACATGCGCCGGCGGCTCTTCCAGCGTTTTTAACATCGCATTAAAGGCTGACTTGGACAACATGTGCACTTCGTCGATGATATACACTTTAAAACGTGCTGCGGTCGGCGCATATAGCGCACCTTCCAGCAGTTCGCGCATGTTATCGACCTGAGTATTGGATGCCGCATCCAGTTCAATCAAATCAACAAACCGCCCACTGTCGATTTCAACACAGGCGCTGCACACACCGCAAGGCGTTGCAGTAATACCGGCCAGACAATTGAGAGATTTGGCAAAAATGCGCGCAATGGTAGTCTTGCCTACTCCGCGTGTTCCGGTAAAAAGATAGGCGTGATGCAAGCGGTTTTGTGACAGTGCATTGCTCAGCGCACGGACGACATGTTCCTGCCCCGCCAGTTGCGCGAAAATTTTAGGTCGCCATTTACGTGCGAGAACTGAAGTGACTGACAAATTAGGCTGGACTAGAAATGGTAAATAAAATGGACTTCATTCAGATTGATGCCCTCATTGGGCTCTTTGATGCCGCCATTGGACAGATGCTGAAAACGATAGGCCAGATCGTATTGATGATGATCGCCAAAAGTCACGCCCGCACCTACATGATCACCAAATTGAAGCGAACTGCCAAAACGACGATTTTGATTGATAAAATCCGGTGAAATAAGATGAAAACCAATCGCCGCTTCCAGATAAGGCGAAAGACCGGCCGGGTTTTTCTGTTGTAAACGGAACACTGGCGTCAAGCTTATGTCCGTGATCGTTTGATTATTACCAAAACGACTGTGTCCTCGCCATTGACCTGCCATGGCTTCCCAGAAGCCAGACACTTGCCAGTCTCCTTCGGTAAACCACTGACGGTCAAAGTTAAAAACAGCACCAATACGGGCAACATTGGTGTCCATGCCACGTCCTGCCTCAACGGACAGTCCGTCCATGGCCAATACACTACCACTGAAGCATAGTGCACAAAGAAAACAGCCTACCTTCTTCATTCTCACTCTCCTTCAATGGCTTCACATAAGGAGGCGAGCCTTACCCCCGGCACTTGCAGTAATTAGCTGTGGCTGCTTCCTTCCGGACCTGACCAGATTCACTACCCTGCAATGCGGGGAGACCCGCCAATTCATTACAAAGCTTGCCAACGCAACGCTTTAAAAAACATTTATTCGCACAACGATTATACAACCGGAATGATTTTCCATTTTGCCGGTCCTGTTTCATGTATCGAGTTACCTTGCGTATCCACCGCAACGGTCACAGGCATATCTTCCACTTCAAATTCATAGATTGCTTCCATCCCCAAATCGGCAAAGGCAATTACTTTCGCATGACGAATGGCTTTTGAAACCAGATAAGCTGCGCCACCTACTGCGATCAAAGACACTGCTGCATGTTTTTTGATTGCTTCGATAGCGATTTTACCACGTTCCGCCTTGCCTACCATACCCATCAGGCCGGTTTTCGCCAGCATGGCTTCAGTATACTTGTCCATGCGGGTTGCTGTGGTCGGACCTGCCGGACCCACCGCTTCGCCTTCTACCGGATCAACAGGTCCGACATAATAAATGAAGCGCCCGTTAAAATCTACGCCTTCCGGTAATTTTTCTCCACGTGCGAGCATTTCTACAATGCGTTTATGTGCAGCATCGCGTCCGGTGAGCAACTTCCCGGAGAGTAACACAGTATCGCCTGGTTGCCACGTGGCAATTTGCTCACGCGTGATCGTATCAAGATTAACGCGCAATGCATCAGCCGCAGGTTGCCACTGCACATCCGGGTAATCTTCCAGCTTGGGTGGCACAAATTCAGCACGGCCCGTACCATCCAGTTCAAAATGGATATGCCGGGTCGCCGCACAATTAGGGATGATCGCAATCGGTTTGGATGCGGCATGCGTTGGATAATCGAGTATTTTTACATCCAGAACGGTGGTAAGACCGCCCAGACCTTGCGCACCAATGCCCAGCGCGTTAATTTTATCAAACAGCTCAATGCGCAGTGCTTCAATGCGATTTGCAGCACCTCGTGCTTTCAATGCAGGCATATCTATGTCATCCATCAGGGATTCCTTGGCCAGCAACACCGATTTTTCAGCAGTGCCACCAATGCCTATGCCCAACATGCCCGGCGGACACCAACCGGCCCCCATACCCTGCACGCTTTGCAATACCCATTCGACGATATCATCGCCGGGATTAAGCATCTTCATCACTGATTTATTTTCCGACCCCCCCCCCTTGGCCGCAATGCGCACTTCCACCTTATTGCCCTGCACCAGCTCGACGTGCACCACTGCCGGTGTGTTGTCACGGGTATTCTTGCGCTCGCCGGCAGGATCTGAAACGACTGATGCGCGCAGCACATTATCCGGATTCAGATAGGCGCGGCGAACGCCTTCATTAACCATTCCGACGATATCAAGGTCAGCCTGCCATTGCACCTGCATACCTACACGCACAAACGCAACGACAATACCGGTGTCCTGACAAATCGGGCGATGGCCCATCGCACACATGCGCGAGTTAGTCAAAATCTGCGCCATCGCATCTTTTGCCGCCGGCGACTGCTCACGCTCATAGGCATTTGCCAGCGCCTGAATAAAATCGGTTGGATGATAGTATGAGATGAACTGCAAGGCATCAGCGATGCTTTCAACAAAATCCTGCTGGCGAATCACGGTCATAATTATTCCCTTTTAAAATATGTATCAATCATATCATCAATTCGCTGACTTACCACCATTCCGTCAGCTCACCATTCACATAACCACGGCTCTCCAGCAGACGTCTGCGGTAATCAGCAAAAAGTACAAATTAATAATGCAAAAAAACCGCCCGTGATATTCAGGGCGGTTTCATAAGCACTAGCGGTAAATTACAGGCCGCGTACGTTGCGCTTGCGCTCGTTTTCAGTCAGGAAACGTTTGCGAACACGAATCGAAATTGGAGTGATTTCAACCAGTTCATCATCGTCAATAAACTCAACAGCGGATTCCAGCGTCAGGCGTACAGGCGGTGTCAGGCGAACTGCTTCATCGGTGCCGGAAGAGCGCACGTTGGTCAACTGCTTACCCTTGATCGGGTTGACGATCAGATCGTTGTCACGGCTGTGTATACCGATAATCATGCCTTCATACAGCTTGTCGCCGGGAACGACGATCATGCGACCGCGATCTTCCAGTTTCCACAGCGCATAAGCGACGGCATCACCTTGTTCGGATGAAACCAGCACGCCGTTGCGGCGACCCGGCATATCGGCCTTAACCGGTGCGTAATCATCAAACACATGCGCCATGATACCGGTACCGCGCGTCAACGTCATGAATTCAGATTGAAAACCGATCAGTCCGCGTGCAGGAATACGGTATTCCAGACGCACACGACCGTGACCATCCGGCTGCATATCCTGCAGATCGCCACGACGACGACCCAACTCTTCCATCACTGCGCCCTGATTTGCATCTTCCACATCGACGGTCAGCATTTCAAAAGGCTCGCATTTTTCACCTTTGATTTCACGGTAAACAACACGCGGTTTGCCCACGCCCATCTCGAAACCTTCACGACGCATGGTTTCCAGCAAAATGGTCAGATGCAATTCACCGCGACCTGACAGCAGGAACACGTCGGTGTTATCGGTTTCTTCGACGCGCAAGGCCACGTTAACCAGCAATTCCTTGGTCAGACGATCCCGAATCTGGCGACTGGTGATCATCTTGCCTTCCTGACCACACAATGGTGAGGTATTCACCATCAAATTCATGCTCAGGGTAGGTTCATCAATCTTGGGCAGCGGCAGCGCTTCAGGGCGGCTTACATCCGCAATCGTTACACCGATACCGATTTCGTCGATACCGTTAATCAACACGATGTCGCCGGCCATGGCTTCATCCAGCAATACACGTTCGATACCACGGAAACCCAGCACCTGATTAACGCGCGCCTTCTTCGAAGACTTGTCGCCATTCATGACCATAACTTCCTGGCCCGGACGGATCTTGCCGCGTGTTACACGACCCACGCCGATACGACCGACGAAACTGGAATAATCCAGTGCGGAAATTTGCAATTGCAATGGCTCTTCCGTCGCAGCAACGGTAGGTGCATGAACATGGTTTAACACCACATCCAGCAACGGGAACATATTATCAGTCTCAGCCTCAAGATCGGTCTTGGCATAACCCATCAATGCGGACGCGTAAACCACCGGGAAATCCAGTTGTTCGTCGGTCGCGCCCAGCTTGTCGAATAAATCGAAAGTCTGATCAACCACCCAGTCCGGACGCGCACCCGGCCTGTCGATTTTGTTGATTACCACGATAGGACGCAGACCCAGCGCCAGTGCTTTCTTTGTGACAAAACGGGTTTGCGGCATAGGACCGTCAACGGCATCCACCAGCAGCAGCACACCGTCAACCATACCCAGCACGCGCTCAACTTCACCACCGAAGTCGGCGTGGCCCGGTGTATCCACGATATTAATATGCACACCCTTGAATTCGACAGCACAATTCTTCGCCAGAATGGTAATCCCGCGTTCCTTTTCTAGGTCATTGTTGTCCATCACACGTTCAGCAACGTGTTGGTGAGCGGAGAAAGAACCTGCCTGGGACAGCAGTTTATCAACCAGAGTAGTTTTACCATGATCGACGTGAGCGATAATGGCGATATTGCGAAGTTGGCGTGACATGGAAACAGCCTTGCTAGATGTATGGGGGGCGCATTCTACCACATGCAGCCGTGCATTTTTTGCTAACCATCAATTTGCGGTGAACCCGCCCTGCTTCAGCCCTTGTTATCCAGACATAATACGGCTTACCAACTGATGTTATGCATCAGCTATAAAGGCTTAACGGGTGCTGCCACCATAGGCTGCAAAGCCGGCACCAGCGCTTTGAGCAACTGCACGGTCATAGCGCTGGTAAAAGTATAATCAGCTGCATAAGGTTCATGCACGTAAGCGGTAATCGTACCAAAAAAACGGTCTCCAATTTCAAACACAAAAGTCGCAGAACGGTTTACCGCGCGCGATTCAATCAGCCTGCCATTTGCCGCATAGCTGACAAAACGCTGATCGCCGGTGCCGGTTTTCCCGCCGATTTCAATCATCGTGCCGTTGTTTTGGGTAAATCCGCCCTTCAAACGCACCCCCGTCCCGCCTTGCACCACATCAGTCAGTGAACGCCTTACAATCCGGGTGATTTCTTCCGGCAAAACCCGTACACCGGCGGCAGGCTTATATACAAAATCAGTCTCGTAAGGCGTGCCTTGCGCAAACTGCAAACTGTCGATTTTTCCGGCCGGCATCAGCATGCCGTCATTGACGATGATGCCCATCAGCTCCGCCAGCGAGGACGGACGATCCCCCGATGCGCCAAGGGCACTGGCAATTGAGGGCGTCAGTGCTTTAAACGGATAACCCAGATGACGCCAGTCGGCGGCAATATCTTCAAAGGCATCAAGCTCCAGCATTTGATGAATGCGCGATTCCTGAGTCATTTTATTGTGCGTCTTGAACAGCCATTGGTACACCTCCTGACGCTGATCTGCACTGGCCGTAAAGATTTCCGACCGTGTCGCCGCCGGGTGATGCTGCAAATAGCTCACCAGCCATAATTCCAGCGGATGAATACCGACCAGATACCCTCTGTCTGTCAGCGAAAATTGATCAACAGCGTATTTGTCATACAAGCCTTGCAATATTTCACGGCTAGTCGCCACATCCTGCGCCTGCATGAAAGCGACAAAGTGCGCAAAATCCGCATCGGGCTTCAGACTGCGAAACAGTATCGTCAGACGCTTAGGCTGATCACTCATCCCGTCTATCAATATCTGCTCGCGCTCAGCCGGCGTTTTTCCCTTGTATTTCTTATAAAAACGTAACAGATACTCACGCCCTTCCTTGTCCGCAAAACGCGATAAAGCCATTTGTCTGACTGAATCGTCCGATGCGCTCAGGGAAACTGCGGGAAGTTTGGATTTACCTGCCTCATCCAGAGGATCAGTCAGGTTTTCAATACCTGCCAGAGAAGTTTTATGCTCGTAATGGCGCACCACGTCGCGCATCAGCCGCACAAACACCAGATTCACTGAATGCTGAAATCCTTCCCTGACCGTCATGATGCGACTGTTTTCTTCGGGGTCAAAATTTTCGAACCGCTGTACGCCCCCGCCGGTAAAAAACGCCTCGGACGGATTACCTGAATAGGTGCGCAGCATGGCGGCTTCGAGTGTATCTGGCAAATTGCTGTGTGGATATGCGCCAAAATAATTCAAGGCCCACAGGCTGATCACATCATGCTGATCCGGATGTAGCTTGCTCAACTGCACGGCGTCCAGCTCCGCATAACTTGCATGCAGTGTTTTAATAATTTCCAGATAAGTAATCAGTGTGCGCAGCTTGGCTGTCGAACCAAGATTAAGCCTCGCACCGCTGTTGATATCGAAAGGCTGATCCAGATTATCGGTTTGCACGCGCAACAGGTTCGCTTTGTCGGTTCGCTCAAACAGGGTAAAGCTGAACGCCAAACGCTGGGTATTGTCCTTAGTCTGCAGCATATTATTGCCGTATAAACCGGCAGCGCGGGCACCTTCCGGCTCACGCACGCGGATCAACATGTCTGTGACGGCACGCTGTGCATCACCATCCAGCGTGGTATGCACCGACAAATCCAACCGGTCCAACGCATAAAAACGAGGTACATGCAGCGAGTTCGAAAGGTCGGTGCGCAGCAAATTGGCAGCCTTGCGTATTACAAAAGAAACCTCAGGCTCGGCAATGACTTGCTGAGTCGATTTTAATGGCAGCGGCAAGGCGGCTTTGAGCAGCGCCTTTGAAATCACGCCTTCGCTGGCCAGCAATTGCAGATGCTGATTGGTTTTTTGCAATAACAGCGGCGTGCCTTCACGCAAATAATAGGAAGGACGTCGCTGGGCGATCATCAATGACAAGGCCTGTTTATAGATCTGCGCCTTGTTTTGGTCATCCGGCCCGCTTTTAAGTGTTTCATTGATCAGACTAAAATCTCGCCCGTACCATGCCCGCATGCCATCGGCAAAACCGTTCACTTCACCATAACCGGCAAGTGCGGACAGCGGAACCGTGTTGAAATAGGCCACGACCGCCTGGCGCCGGCTGGTCATATTATTCTCACCATATAAATAGGCGCGTATTGAAGCTGACTTCATCTGTAACAGCTTTTCACGGGCAGAAGTGGTGCGCCCGTCAGGTGAATGACGATATTTTTCGATTTGCGTGATCAGCGTGCTGGCACCCGGCGTGCTATGTGACGGAATAACGACATGAACTGCCTGATCGAACACAGCCCGGTTAAGCCGGCTCCAGTTAACCGCAGGGTTGCGCATTGGATAACGCGTGTCCAGCAACTCCCTGTCTTCAATAAACAACAGCGTGTCAGTCAGCAGTTTGGGTACCGCGTCAAAGTCTGCATAGATATGCGCTGGTGATTGAACCGAATACAGCAATTGCTGATGGCTTCCATATAACACCAGTCCCGCCTGATCTTTTTCCGCATAAATCGGTGACAAAGACAGATTCAGCATGGCAGGCGACATACGAACCTGCCGGGACACGACAAATTGCTGCGCGGCTAACAGCTTGGTAAATTCCGCGATACGGGTATAACCTAAGCGCTCATCATAGGGTCCGTAGGCCGGAAATCGTATCGCCGGGCTGATACCGTCCGCCAGCTTATAGTTCAGTTGTTTTGCAATAACGGCAAAATAATGCGCCTGAAACTGCGAAGTGTGCATTTCATAGTAAATCATTACACCTGTTGCCAAGGCTAAGGTCAACAGTGTGGATGACAGCAGAAATTTCAGAAAAGTTGCAAGTGACTTCACAGGGAATCGCCTGAATAGTTTAGCTGCCGGCGTATTCCTACACAAAAGTACGAATAAAAAGCTTCAGAATAATAACATATATGATGCTAAAAAAGCACTGTATGAAGTTTGTCAAGTAAAAGGTTCGTATCAGCGCCCCGCACGCAGCCTGGCCAGCTTGGCTTTCAATTCAGGCAGTATGGCAGCCACCGCTTTTTCGCCTTCCAGTATTGCCAGATGCCGGTCATCCAGATTGCCCTGACCAATATCGCGGGTAACCGGGCGGATCACGATATCGGCATTGAGCAGCTCATACTGGTTAATGGTCTGACTCATAATATCGAAGGACTGCATCAATATATCGACAGTAGTCTCAGTGGGATTATTTTTAGGCTTATTGGAAATATTCACGGCGATTACAAAATCCGCGCCCATGGCACGCGCTTCGGAGACGGGCACAGGTTCAACCAGGCCGCCATCCACATAACTGCGGCCGTTAATAATCACGGGCTGAAATACTCCGGGCACAGCGCAGGAAGCACTCACCGCCATGCCGGTGTTACCGGTACGAAAGACGATTTTCTCGCCGCTTGCCAGATCGGTTGCAACTGCGGCAAAAGGACGGCGCAGCTTTTCCATCGGCACATTCTTTACCGCCTGATTGATGTAAACCTGCAAGGGCTTGCCGGTAAACAGACCCCGGTTGGGCCAGGACCAGTCAACCACCTTATCCTGCTTCATCGGAATGGACATTTCCTGCAACTGAAATCCGCTATAACCTGCCGAATACAGTGCGCCGATGGCCGAACCGACACTGGTACCTACGATAATATCCGGGATGATGCCCTGCGCTTCGAGCGCTTTGATGACGCCGACATGAGCAAAACCGCGTGTACCGCCTCCGCCCAACACCAGCGCAATTTTAGGTGCTGCATGAGAAACAGCGGGGATCGCAACTTGCCGGGGCGGCGTTACGCAGCCTGTCAACATAAACAACAGGACTAAAGCACGAAAATTAATCATTGGATTCAGTTTGAACCGGCTTGCGATGCATAAACAGAGCCGGAATCTGGCGGTCAGGCTTGCTTATCTGCGCGGCCTGAGGTTGTACAGTGATGAGTTTGCCAGGCGCCGGCACATAAGGCTTGTTGAACCAGGCGTCGTGCACCGGCCTTTTAGAGGCAGGTGCTTGTGGTGCGCGTAGCTTGACATGATGTTCACCCGATGAGGGATGAGACTCAGCGCGCGGAGTGGCACGCGGCTTTGCCAATACCAGCGGTTCAGCCCGTTGAATTTGACATTTGATCAGTTTTTCGATTTCCACCAGGTACTTTTCTTCTTCGGGCGACACCAGCGAAATCGCATTGCCGAATGCCCCCGCCCGCCCGGTACGACCGATGCGGTGCACATAATCTTCAGCGGCACTGGGTATCTCGTAGTTAATCACCATCGGCAACTGATCAATATCAAGACCGCGCGCGGCCACATCAGTGGCAATCAGCACGGTTATTTTGCCGGACTTGAAGGCTTCCAGCGCCTGCATACGTTCCAGTTGTGTCTTGTCGCCGTGAATTGCATCCGCTGCAAAACCTTCGCGATGCAACTGACGTGCAATCCGGCTGGCGGTCAACTTGGTTTTGGTAAATACCAGAGCTTGAGTCGCGTTGCTGCCGCGCAATAACTCTGCCAGCAGCGCATGTTTTTCATCGTGGCCGACCAGATAGACCTTCTGCGTGACATTTTCAGAGGTCGCATTGCTGCGCGCTACTTCGATCAATTTCGGGTCAACCAGAAAGTCGGTCGAAAGTTTTTTTATTTCAGCCGAGAAGGTCGCCGAGAACATCAGATTCTGCCGCTGTTTCGGCAGTAGCGCCAAAATACGCTTCAAATCCGGCATAAAGCCCATATCCAGCATGCGATCCGCTTCATCCAGCACCAGCATTTGCACCTGATTCAGCTGCACGGTTTTTTGCTCAATGTGATCAAGCAATCGTCCCGGTGTTGCCACCAGAATTTCCACACCGGTTCTCAAGTGAGGCGTCTGTGTCTTGATATCAACCCCGCCGAACACCACCAGCGATTTCAAGTGACTGTATTTCGCATAGGCTTTCACACTGGCTTCGACCTGAATTGCCAGTTCACGGGTAGGCACCAGAATCAGCGCACGCACCGGATGGCGCGCGGGAGAAGGACTCGGAGTCGCGAATGCCATCAGTTTTTGTAACATAGGCAAGGCAAATGCGGCCGTCTTGCCGGTACCCGTCTGCGCACCCGCCATCAGATCGCAGCCTTCCAGCACCATCGGGATGGCCTGTGCCTGTATCGGAGTCGGGGTGGTATAACCGGATTCGGTGAGCGCTTTCAAGATTTCAGGCGCCAGATTCAAGTCTGCAAAATTCTTCAATATTTTATCTCTTTACGGTAACCTGGAATGGCAAAACTGCCTGCATTATACGCCCATTGCAAAATTACCTAGCACAACTGCATTACATCCATAAAACGCCGTTATTTTTAATCTGTGACAGGATAATTTGGCACTTTCTTCCAAGTTTTGCTAGAGTCTCACCCTAGCCATCAAACTATACACCCGCCATGAGCAATGCAGATCCCGTCGAAATCGAAAAATTTTCCCAACTGGCCCATAAATGGTGGGATACACAAAGTGAATTCAAACCGCTGCACGATATCAATCCCTTGCGCCTGAACTATATCGACCATCTGGCGCAGCTCACGGGAAAGAAAGTTTTAGACGTGGGATGCGGCGGTGGAATATTGTCGGAGAGCATGACTGGTTTGAATGCTGCCGTCACAGGAATTGACCTGTCTGACAAGGCACTGCAAGTGGCAAAACTGCATTTACTGGAAAGTGGAAAACAGGTTAACTATCGCAAAATCGCGGTAGAAGACATGGCAATTGAGTGCCCCGCCTCTTTCGATATCGTCACCTGCCTTGAAATGCTCGAACATGTGCCCGATCCTGACAGCGTGATTGCATCCTGTGCGGCCCTGGTCAAACCGGGTGGCTGGATATTTTTCTCAACACTGAACCGCAATCCCAAATCTTATCTGTTCGCAATACTCGGTGCGGAATATCTGTTGAACATGCTGCCGCGCGGCACACATGACTACGCAAAATTTTTAAAACCCTCCGAATTATCACAATCCTGCCGCGACGCCGAACTGACCGTGATCGACCTGACAGGCATGAGCTACAACCCGTTCTCCAAAGCATATTCTCTCGGAACGGATACCAGCGTGAATTACATGGTAGCTTGTCGTCGTGAATAACCCCCTCTCCTCCTCCCTCGCGCAATGGAGAGGGGGGAGCGCCAGTGCGGAAGAGCGTATCGTCAAAGCTGTTTTGTTTGATCTGGATGGCACCTTCGCCGATACCGCGCCCGATCTTGCGGCTGCATTAAACTTTGTCAGGGCGGCGCGTGATTTACCGCCGTTGCCGCTGGAAGTGCTACGCCCGCAAGCTTCTCACGGCTCGGCAGGTCTGCTTAAAATCGGCATGAACATCACACCGGATGCGCCCGGTTACGACGATCTGCGCGAAATTTTTCTCGACCATTACACCAACAATATCTGCGTGCATACTGAAGTTTTCAGCGGCATGAATGAGTTAGTTGAAAAACTGGAACAGCGCTCTATCCCCTGGGGCATCGTTACCAACAAGCCCCACATTTATACAGTCCCGCTGATGCAGGCACTGGGCTATGCTGATCGCGCAGCCTGTCTTGTCAGCGGCGACACTTGTGCAAAGGCAAAACCTTATCCTGAACCGATGCTAAAAGCCTGTGAAATCATCGATGTAGCGCCAGAAACATGTCTTTATCTCGGGGATGACTTACGCGATATGCAGGCTGCCAATGCCGTCCTGATGCGTGGCGTGATCGCGCGTTACGGCTACATCAGTGCCGATGCGCAACTCGACAAATGGGGAGCGCATGCAATTATTGATCATCCGATGGAACTTTTGAAGCTGATCCCGCTCTGAGTCTGTTATAATAGATCATACAACGGGGACGACATGGCTTCGACGTGGGTTGCAAAGCAAAGCAGGGCATACCGAGGACCAGTAACCTCGTAAATCAACTGGAAAAAACTAGTCGCAAACGACGAAAACTACGCTTTAGCTGCTTAAGGCAGCTAGACCTCACACCATGCTGTCTGTGGAGTGGCTCAAAGTCGCAAGACTGAGATGAGTGAGGTAAATTACACAGAATCGTGTCGTGCAGGGTCACTTTGTACGAAGCTAAAACTAAGGTGACTAGTCCCGTACCAGCCCGCCAGTTGGCGTGTCCGGGATTAAATCAAATAGCATGGCTAAGTATGTAGAACTGCCTGTAGAGTACTTGCGGACGCGGGTTCAATTCCCGCCGTCTCCACCATCAAAACAAAAAGCTCACCCTTGCGGTGGGCTTTTTGTTTTGATGTGTCGAAAACCGACAGGATTGAATCCGCGTCCGGGACGGGCGCGGGGTTGCAAGCGTTAAGAATACAGCACCTGCGTGCTGTTTCTAGCTTGCAGCGCCCATATGCATGCAGGCATATGGGCTGGTCAGGATGACCAATTCCCGCCGTCCCACCAAAAACGATAAATCAGCCCCCCTCGCAGGTGGCTTTTTTATTGGATTTTATCGCATAAAATAGCATATATTCAATGATTTACGACAAAAATAAGTAGATTTTCAATCAGTCATGGTAAGACACCCGAAACGGCGGCGTTTCGAATGAGCGTTGAGAGTGCTTCAATGGCGTTATTTAGCGAGAGGCGATCCAATAAATACTGCCAGAAGGAAATACCCAGCTTGCGACAGGTTTTTTTAAGCTGGCAAATGTATCGCGACGTTGACGCACGAAGTCACTGCGTGTTCCGCCGCTGATTTTGCGTTTTTTGACCTAATCGCGAATGTCCGTTTGGCTGCCGTTGGTATGCAGCGGAATTTCCGGTCGGAGCAACACCAGTAACAATTCCATAGATAATGTTACCACCACTGAAAATACCTGGTTCTACCATGGGTTATTGAGAACTTACGCATACCGCATTGATTTTTATGCTATTCGATTTTCAAAAAATCGACATAACTTTGGCAAAAAACAACCACAAAATGTTAGAATCTCAAACCAATTAAATTTGCTAACGTACTTTAAATCCCGTTTTCTACAGCGCACGCTACCCCATGTATTATTATCTGCGCAAACTCACGGGAACCCGCCGAACCACCCGGAGCAATCTCCAGCTCGGACTGACTCTGGCCTTCGTCGCCGGAGCCACCAACGCAGGCGGCTTCATGGCGGTCAACCAGTACACCTCACATATGTCGGGCATTGTCTCATCCATGGCCGACAATCTGGCGGTTCATAAATTCAGACTGGTTCTAGCCGGGCTGGGTTCGGTAACCTCGTTCCTGGCCGGATCCGCCTACTCGGCCATCCTGATCAATTGGGGCCGGCATCACCGCACCCACAGCCAGTACGCCTATCCCTTGCTCTGGGAGGCACTGCTGCTCTGCTGTTTCGGGCTGATGGGCAGCTATCTTGAATTGCATCAGAACGGCTTTATGCCGGTCACGGTGATACTGCTCTGCTTCATCATGGGTTTGCAGAACGCCATCATCACCAAGATCTCCCACGCCGAGATCCGTACGACCCACATGACCGGCTTGATCACAGACATCGGCATTGAAATCGGCAAGATGCTCTACATCAATTCGTCCGAAGAAACCGCCAATTACAAGCCGGTGCGAGCCGATTTTCAGCGCATGGGACTGCTGGCGTCGCTACTGGGAGCGTTCTTCTTCGGCGGGTTGGCCGGGGCGATTGGCTTCAAATATATCGGCTATTCCATGACCTTGCCCCTGGCCGCCCTGCTGGTTTTGCTGGCTGTGGTGCCACTGATTGACGATATCCGGGTCCTTTCCCGCATACTGATGCGCCATCGCCAGCACGACAGCCAGAACGCCGCCGAATCCCACTCCCGCTTAGAACGCAGCGAGAGAGCTGGTGGTCTTGGTGAGGGGAAAGATGATGGCATCAATGGTCGGATGATCAAGGATGCGCTCCATGATGACGCTGTCACTCCGTTTGCTGAACAGCCTGCCTGGAAGCACGATTCCGATGTGACCTCCCTCACAAAAGAATCCGAAGATATTCTCAATAAAAATGGGGCATTGCTGTATGTTTCATAATACTCAGACTCACGACCAGCTTATATGCCGGGCTTCCTTGACAGACGGGGAAATTATCCAGGGATAGGAAGCAGCAACGGCCTTTGATGCTGTTACCAGTGCCATAGTTGATGTATAGGAGGGATCAGTAGAATAGGAGACATTGAACATCAAGTTTGAATTTTCAAGTATTTTTATTTGATTTCATATTTTTTCCCCTGTTTTACCATCGACCAGATGACCCGTACTAAGTGGCGACCTAAAACGCGAACGGTTTGGTTATGCGCTTTCCCTTCAGCGCGCTTTTTGTCGTAGTAGATGCGAGAAGCGGATACGCAGGCAATATGCCGAGATAAATAGCCAAACCCGCTTCCGAATCAAAGCGTGCCATGGTACCGATTTCACCGGCTAATTCAGCCCGCGAGATCTTGCCGAATCCCGGTATGCTGCCGATCGTTTGCGCGAGTTCCGATTGCGCGGCGCTTGATACTATTTTCTGTTCCAGTGCCTTGATATCAACGCCCAAAGCCAGAATTCAGCAAATCTTTCAGTTGGACTCGCTAACACAACGAGCCCACTCTTGAAGATAACGTGTCAATTACAAATTTTGGTGACTGCCATCACAAGTCATGCCATTGCCGCTATGCTTGCAGCCGCAAAAATATACGGTTTCCGATTTTTCTGCCTTGAATTCTGCCGGGGCAAATCCGCTCCCTTGATGACTGCCGTCACAAAACGGTTGTCCTGCACTTTTTCCGCAGGTGCAATACCAATAACTTTTGCCCGCTTCAACTCCCCCTGCTTTTTTCCATTTTTTTATTGATCATTTTTCATCAGGCAGTTTGCACTGTTCTCCGACATAATCATCACCAGTTTCATGGTCGCTCGGGTTGCACCGACAAATAATTTACGAATGACGATTTCATCCAGCATCTCGAAATCAATCTCGGTAAATATTACACAAGGTGCCGCCTGGCCTTTGAAACGATAGACTGACTCAATCAGAATGTCGCCATCGCTAAAGATCGGCGAGCCCAGCAAGTCATAATGTCCCGTGAAACGCCTCACCTCGAACGGGCCTAACTTATCGTAAGCTGACAGAGCCGATTTATCACGTCCGCGAAAGGTTATTACGGCAATCATGTCGCGTTTATAACCTGAAGCGATGCACCGGGTGATCGCGCGCTTGGTCTGGTCAATTAAATCGGCAGTGTCGGTATAGCTAACAAGATCAATATCAGAATCTGTCAATGGACTGCCAGATACGACAGGGCAAGGCAAGGGAATCAGCTTCGACAAGCTATCGAGAATATCTTGAGGGCTACGGTAATTGGTATTTGAACGCAGCGTGACCCAGCCCGGCAAATCAACATCGGGCCGGCGATAGAGTTTCTGCATAGGATCCTCAAGCCACCAGGCTTTCCCATGCTGACGCAACAGGTTGAGCAGATTGTCTCCAGTCTGTTTGAAAATCCTGGCCCTCGTCGATAATCAGTTCATCAAACAGCCAATCCTCATCCGGCTGAAAATCAGTCATGAACGTCTCTAAGATGACATAAGCACCGGGAACAGAAAAATCAGGTAACAATCCCTGCGCGCGGTAAATTTTGTCGCAGAGTTGGTGATAGGTCACGATCATTCCACCTGCGGGAGAAATTTGCATGAAGTGGTCAGCAAGCGGGCGGTTATAGCAGACGTAAAGTGGACGTTTTCCTGCGGCAATGGCATCACGAAACACAGCCAGGGCAAGTTGCGTCTTACCCGAACCGGCCGTACCGATTATCCGCAAGCGGAACGGTTCACATTCAATCTTTCTAGCCCATTCAGCCAGGCCGCCTGAAATACGGGTAAATAACATTTTTGCCTGTCCGACAAAAGCATTCGCATTGGGGACTAAATTCAGCGTATCGCTCAAAAATGCATGTAACTGATCCGACAAGGCAGCATCCGGATTATCCAGCGGAAGTATCTTGCAGATTATATATGGCAGCTGGTCGCGCCTGCTGGCATCAACAATTCTGGATGGATCTATGCCTGCGGCCCCCATATCTTTCACTGTATAGTCAGGGCAATACAGCATCGAATCAATAACCGGTTTAGTCCCCTTACAGTATTTATCCAGTCGTTCAAACATGCTGTCTGTCGTGCGCCCCATCTGGCTTACGACTGACTTGGATTTTGCATTGTAGGTTTTTATCAGGCCTTCATTGCTTTCAGTCAGAAGTCCGCACTTCTGTTCAATCAGCAGCAATTTTCCGGCAGGACTCAATATGACGAAATCAATCTCTCCCCAAAGTTGGTGA
>Ga0316223_1001660_pt1 | contig 20159 bp, 41 predicted proteins | sample TBH18009metaG_FD_206007 | JGI IMG/M metagenome (GOLD analysis project Ga0316223, IMG submission 206007) | Freshwater microbial communities from Trout Bog Lake, Wisconsin, USA - TBH18009 | ecosystem: Environmental > Aquatic > Freshwater > Lake > Hypolimnion/Profundal zone | place: USA: Wisconsin...
AAGTTAATAATGTTAAAAGGTTCGATGGCCATTAGGTCACCGAGATTTCAACAAGCCCGGCCATAGCGTCGGCATGGCGCTGTTCGCGCTGCCGTTTCTCCATTAGATTTTCTTTAATGCGGCGAACGGCAACGTTGTGCATGTTGGCCGCTTCCGACCGAGCGTTGCTAAAACGCGGCCCGGAGAGCGACAATAACTTTTCCAGCGCGGTAAAGTGCGCCATGGCGAGTCGCAATTGCGATTCTTCCAAAGGCGCACCAGTCACCAACGCATTAGCCGTTTGCACGTTCATGGTGGCGGCTACCGGCGCTTTGCCGGCAACTGGCCGAACGGGCTGTTGCTCATCAACAATGGTGACTGGGCGTTTGGTCATTCCAGGCCAGTCGCAATCAGGCGCTTGACCCACGCCTTGAGGTAAGCAATCACGTCGCGCTCCCGCTGACCGTAATCCGGTTCGACCGGCGCTTCCACGTCCGTGAAAGTCGGAATTTCGACGGCAGGCACGTCGGGCGGCAAGGCATCACCCACGGCAGAAACCGGAATGGGAATTTGCGGCACGTCACTCATCGTCAACGTCTCCTTCAATTTCCTGCCGCTCCTTGCGTTGCGCTGCGGCCAGGAGGATTTTCTCTATCGCTTTTCGTTCTTCATAGGAAAGCGATTCCAACTGCTGACGGCGCTGCGTTTCGACAAGCAACGGGGCGTCCTCGTCGCCGGACACAATTGTCCGGTCACCCCAGTTCTTCGGATCAAGCTTGGAAGCCGACCACTGAAGGGCGTTAAAGGCCAAACGCCGACTGTGGGCGTCATGGTTTTTGAAAGCTGGGTCTTCATTCATCGCAATGCGAAGGCCGCGCTCGGCATGGGATAGCGCCTGAGCCTTTCTAGCCTCAGCATAAGCGGCAGCAAATTCAGGGTGACGCGCTCGCCAATCGCCAAGGGTGCGAAACCCCGGCATGTTTTTTTCCTTACAAATGGCAGTGACGTATTCGCCCTTTTCCATTCGGTCGAGGATTTTGTCAGCAACAGCTTTACTGTATGAGGATTCAGGGCGAGCCACTGGGTAAGCAACTCCGTTGTTATATTTTGCAAATGTAGCCCGCCGTCGCTTGACTGTCAACGGCGGGCTTGCCAGTATAGGCTTATGGCAATTATAGATTTCACCACCCCGCAAGGGATCAAGCGCGCAACTTACATCTTTAGCGGGATGATAGTCGCGGGCCGCATTACGTTTGAGCAGGCTTTGTTCATCCTAGAACGAGCCTACAAAAAAAACGTATGGAAGGGAGACGCGACGCAGCTTGAGCGCGTGATGGACAAAATCGCCAAGCAACTTGAGGAAGCGGTTTGGGCCGGGGAGCAATGGGACGACTTTGTTCAGTCCGGCCTCAAGCAAAAGCAGCAGGACGAAAAAACAAAACTCGCGTTGATATTGCGCGCTGGCTATAAGCTGAACGTGCCCAAGGTGACAAAATGAACCTTATGGTCTTGGTGGCCCCCAGCTACCGCAATCGTGACTTCGTGCTGTTCTGCCTGGACGCGGCAAACAAGAAGCGCGAGATCACCTGTGTGCTGTCATTGGCCAGGGGCGGCGCGGAAGAATTTGGCTACGATTGGGCCTGCGATACCGCGACGCTGCACATGGCCAAAGCCAAAATGCAGATGGCAGACGGCGTGGTGGCGTTTCCCGGCGTCGATCCCGCGTTAATTGAACAGGCCGGTGCGCTCGGCCTTAAAGTTTGGCTCCCCAAGGAAGTGCCTGTCCCGACGCGCAAACCTACGACGGCGGCGGACAGAGATTGGCATGCCACTCTGCATGAATTGCTTGACAGGGTTGCAGCTGGTTAATAGCTAACCGTCTAGCGTGGTCTAGCGTGTCCCATGGTGTCCCAGGTCGTTCAAAACTGACCGTATCCGTTCACCCGGTCTGACACTTTTGGGCCGCAAGTTCAAAATAATCTATTTGCCCCATTCGCCCCATTTTGGTAATGTGCGTCCGTCTCAACCAAGGAGGACGACATGGCTGATCTTGTTTACGATAGTATGGTTGGCGTTGGCTTTGATTTGAAAAACAACCGAGCAATGTGGTGGGTTGCTGGCAAGGGGTGGGCGAACCGGAACATACCCAAACGCATGCAGGACATTTTGACGGCGAGCATCATCAACCCGCTTAATAGCAGGGCGGCTGAAGATGAGGCTCTTGCGAAGGCTGGATATGAACTTGCGGCAGAAAGCGTAGTCACTTCTCCCAATGATTGTCTTAACCACCTTTGGATTTACCAAAACCCAAAGGACGAATATAACCCAGGTCACTATTACTTTCAGTTGCAGATTTCTGATCTGCCCATCGTTTGCTTTTTTGTCAGCGATTTGGACTGGCCGGCGTTCTTGGTTGATAAAATGCTGAATGTTGACTGGGCGCTGAACTCACTATGAGCCTTAACCTCGATCCACCCGCCGACCCTGATGGCTATTGGGAAAGCCTCGGGGTTACCAACTCACCAAAACTGGGCGTGGCCGACAAGAGGCCAAAGCCATCGAAAACCCCAACGGACAAGGCGGTCACCATTAAGGTGATCGCCGGCCAACTCGATAAGGTGGCCACCAAGGGCGAGCAGGCGTTGGTTGACTCGGGCATGCCCATTTACCAGCGCGGGCAGTCCATCGTTCGTCCGATCCTGACGGAAGTGCCGGCATCCCGTGGCCGAACCACATTAGCTGCGGGGCTATCACAGATCGGCGCGGCCGCACTAACCGACCGGCTTTGTCAGGCGGCAGAATGGGAGCGGTTCGACAAGCGTAGTGCGGATTGGGTGCGCATTGACCCACCATCCGCCGTTTCGGTTACTATTTTGTCACGCAATGGGCTGTGGAAGTTTCCACGGGTTGCCGGCGTCATCACAACACCCACACTCAGGCCGGACGGCAGTTTGCTGACGGCGGATGGCTACGACGCGGCCACACGGCTGTTTCACGCCGCCGACGCCAAGCTGGATGTGATGGCCCACATACCAGAGGAACTAAGGAAGGACGATGCCGTTGCGGCGTTGAAGAAACTGCAACGGCTGCTGAAGAACTTTCCCTTCGTCACCCCGACCGATGAGGCGGTGGCCATTTCCGCCGTCATCACGCCGGTCATTCGTGGGGCAGTCTCGGTTGCGCCCATGCACGCTTTCCGCGCCAGCACCGCCGGCACCGGGAAGACTTATCTAGCCGACGTGGCCAGCGCCATCGCCACGGGCCGTCCGTGTCCGGTGGCGACGGTGGCCAAGACCGAAGAAGAAACTGAAAAGCGGCTGGGTGGCCTGCTCATCGCCGCTCACCCCATTATCTGCCTGGACAACGTGAACGGCGAATTGGGCGGTGACCTTCTCTGCCAAGCCATCGAACGTCCCATTGTCCAGATCAGGCCGCTGGGCACGTCCGAGATCATCGAAATCGAATCACGCGCCACCATATTTGCCACCGGCAACGCAATGCGTGTGCGCGGCGATATGACACGGCGGGCGATTCTCTCCAACCTAGACGCCGGCCTAGAACGCCCGGAACTGCGCGAGTTTGACTTTGATCCTGTCGAGCAGGTCTTAAACAATCGGGCAGAGTATGTGGCTGCATGCCTCACAATTGTGCTTGCCCATGCGAAAGCTGGCTTTCCGGGGGCGCGTGATCTCCGGCTGGCGTCTTTCCAAGATTGGTCCAACTTTGTCCGTTCGGCCTTGGTGTGGCTCGGCTGCCCGGACCCGTGCGATTCGATGGAGCAGGCACGGGAAGACGACCCCGAATTGAGCGAATTGAGCGAATTGATCGAAGCGTGGAAGGCTGAGTTCGATGTTGTCATGTCGTTCACCACGGCAGAGTTGATCGACCTCGTGGGCCAACGGCTGTTTTCGGATGAGCCGGGGGAGCCTGGGCAGTTTAAGTATCCCTTAATGCGGGAGATCGTGCTGCGCGTCAGTGAAAGCCGACAACAGGGGGATAGCAGGAAGTTGGCGTCTTACCTTCGCAGCAAGGAAGGCCGCATCGTAGGTGGCTTTATGGTTCGTAAAATGGGCATGGCGTCCGGTGGCGTCGTGCGTTGGAGCGTTTTTAAGAAACCATGAATTATTCCCCCAAAAAGGGGTCCAAAATGGGTTGGATGGGTGCGAGGGGTCTCTGCCAGTAGCTATACTCTAAGTGTCATTTCATTTCTGCCATTTCAGGGTAACTCGTAAGGGGTAACCCATTTTACCAATCCAACCCATTGGGAGGCACGATTCGACCCATTCCGGGAGACCGGGGTGGGTCTTTTCGTATGCGCTGGTCGGGCTGGGTGTGTATGCGAAGGGGGGGGGTATAGCCATAACATCAACGCTAGGCCTGTTTTTTTGACCGTGTGGGTGGGTGTGGGGTGCGGCGTGTTAGGTAGGACCGGACGGGGTGTTGAAGCCGCTCTATGGCCGTTTAAAAGGCTGCGTGGTTTTTTGGCTGGAATGTATGGGGGTTTGGCCAGCAAATTTTCGAACGCCCCCGAATGGGGGTGCCCGGTCGGTGCTGGGCGGTCTTTTGACATAGCCCCTGCCGTTTCTTTTTTGAGACAAAGCCTCCCCTACCTTTCCCTTATCATCAGTTACAATTGTAATGCGCTAGGATAGGAAATGAAACCGTTACGATTGCGCAAGCCGTTGATATCATTGGCTTTTACATGTCGCAGAAGAGGTATTATGGAATTATTTATTGCCGGCGGGGTGGTCATGGCAGGCTAAGGCACTGAAATCATTAGATACTGACCGATGGTGCAGGCTCTTGCTTGTCGGCATGCCGATGCTGTGCCGGCGACTGGTTGGCGTTATGTCCAAACAGGAATAGCGCGCGGGTGGGACGGCGGGCTGTCTGAGCAGATAGCGGGCTGTCCGAGCAGATAGCGGGAACTTCTACCCCCCCAGATTTTCCCACCCCGCAATACTTATTGCCCCACCACCACCGTCAGACCTGGTGCTATTCCCGTCAGACCTGGCGCTATGTCCAATCGGGAACAGCGCACCGCCACCACCCCGCCGCTTGCCACCCCCCCCCATTACGACACCATAACAACCACCCACCCCAACCCCCTATCTTTCCGCCCTCGTTCCGTTCCGCATGTGGATTTACCACATAGCAACCCGTTGAAAACGCATGAGAATAAAAAACGCTTGTAATGGGTTTCTTATGTCTTTATGCGCTGGGCCTCCACATCAACCGCTCACAAGAGAGGCAACCAAACATGACCGACTACGCACTACGTTGTGAAATCTCATCCGCCCGCGAGGGTCAACCCCACTGGCACTTTGCCGGCGACCCGGACGCCGGGCGCGCGTGCGTTGAGCACGACGGTAAACGCTGGACATATCGCGTCGAGCGCGGCGAACGCCGGGCCTTTCGCGCATGGCTGGCCGAGGCATTTTCCGGTTTTGGCACACAGGCCCGTGTCGCCGGGCGGTGGCCGCACTACGAAATCAAGACACGGAGTTAACCACATGACCCACCTCACACACCGTCAATTGCGCCGTCGCCGCGCCGCCATCCGCTATGGCCTATACCCTGCCCAGCCCTGCCACGCATGCCGCATCGCCGCCGTGCTCGCCGCCGTTGTCGCCGCCGTGGCGCTCGGCCTCTATTACTAAGGAGCACACCCAGCATGGCCCGCACCCCTCGACTGTCACCAGCAGAAGCCCTAGCGGCGGCGGTGGCGATTTATGGCCCGCGCAACAGCGACCACCTGCCCAGCATCACCGCCGCCACGAAAGAGCCGGCCTGCCAGTGGCTGACTAGCCACGGCATCCGCAGCAGCATTGCCCGCGCCCTGCCGCTCGCAGACCTCGCCGGCGTCTGGTCCGACACGACTGACACCAAATTACTCGCTCTCGTTCCCGGCCTGCTTGCTCGCGTCTCTGTTGTTGGCACGACTGATGCCGCAGTTCGTATCGTGGTGCAGCAGATTGTTGACCATCCCAACCACGATTTTAAACCGTTCACCGCCTGGATACCGAAAAAATCGGCACGGCACGACAGCACGACCAGCACCGCGCATCTGCCGCACTGGTGGCTTAAGCGCACCTCGCCCGAGCTTGCGGCGCTCGTAGGCACCGACGACGACACCCCCACACCCACCCCCACACCCACCCCCACACCCACCCCCACACCGGAACCGCGCCCCATGACCACACCGACGACACCGCCCGCACCCAATCCCGACGCAGCCGCAGCACTCGCCGCCGCAATCGCCGGTTTCATGGGCGGCCAGCAACTCGACCGCAGCGCCGTGGCCGCGATTGTGCGCGACGAACTGCAAAATCACACTATTCCCCGCGCCGTGCATATCCACGTCAACGACGCACCGCGCGGCGAACTCCCGGCGTTGCGTCACCGCCTCACTGGAAAACTATTAGCAACCGTCGCCGCCGGCCTCGCCGCTTATATTGTCGGCCCGGCTGGCAGCGGAAAAACCACCGCCGCCGAGCAAGTTGCCGAGGCTTTAGGCCTCAAATTCTACATGCAGGGCGCAGCCAGCGGCGCACATGAATACATGGGCTTCATCGACGCGCGAGGCACATATAACGCGACCCCTTTCCGCGAAGCCTTTGAAAACGGAGGCGTTTTTCTAGCCGACGAAATTGATGGTTCCGACGCCGCCGCCTTGCTCGCACTAAATGCAGCCTTGGCTAATGGCGTTTGCGCTTTCCCCGGTAGCGTTTCCCCCGTCAAAAAACATAAGGATTTTCGCTTCATCGCCGCCGCGAATACCTTTGGAACGGGAGCCAATCGTCAATACGTTGGCCGCAGCCAACTTGACGCAGCAACGCTTGACCGTTTTGTTTTTATCGACTGGCCCTACGACACCGTGCTGGAACGCATGCTCTGCACCGACGCCACGTGGCTCGCATACGTCCAATCCGTCCGCGCCGCCGTGGAGAAACTCAACATCCGCCACGTTGTCAGTCCCCGCGCCTCTATTTTTGGCGAAAAACTTATCACCGCCGGCATCCCCCGCGCCGAGGTCGAGCAGATGGTCATTTGGCGTGGCTTGTCCGATGCCGACGTTATCCGCATCAAAACGGCGATGTGAGGAGCAAAAAACCATGAGCAGCCGCCCCCCCTATAAATACCACACCTCCGACCTCTACAGCGCACACCTGCCCGCCGGATTTGTTGACCTGCGCGGCAATGGCGACCGCAAGGCGGCCGCGGCCGCGCACTATGCGGATGTTTCCGAAATCATCCCGCCGGCCTCGCCGCCCGTCGGCGCGTGGAATAAATTTGCCTGGGAGAGCGCCGATAACGCATGGGCAGGCGCGACCTTCACCGCCGCCTGCGACATGCTGCGCAACGGCTGGATTGAGGGCGCAGACCGCGCCGCCGCAATTCGCGGCCGCATGGAAGCCGACCGCCCCGTCGCTCAAAAACTTATTAGGTGGGACGTGGCAGGAGCCTACCCCAGCGTTGGCCGTTTTCTATCTGGCAATCCCGCGAACATGCGCCGCCTCGGCCAAGCCAACACCCCCCGCGTTTTGTCACTTTCATTTGATGGTTCCGCTTCCGCCATCGTCACCGCCGCCGACATGGAAGCACATGCAGCCAGCGCCGCCGCGATCATCGACACGCTCGAAGCGGCAGATTATCGCGTCGAGTTATTTTGGATATGGCGTGCCAATGGCGACAGCCTGCGCACCGAGGTTGCGGTTTGCATCAAACAGGCAGACCAAGCCGTAAACCTTTCGACACTAGCTTTCAGCCTTGGCCATCCCGCCATGCTGCGCCGGATTGGTTTTTCCCTTATCGGGTCAATTCCGCACTGGCGCGGTTTGGGTGGCAGCATGGGAACCCCTTGCCCCCTGATAGCCGACTCCGAACGTGGCGCATACGTCATCCCCAGCGCACAAACCACGAAAGCTGGCAGCGATCCAATCAAAGCCTTTGACGCGCAAATTGCAGCACTGCGCCGGCAAGGCTGCCCCGGACTGGCAGACGAATCCGGCGCCCAGGCCGCCTAGCCTTGCCCTTGCCGGCGCGCACCACACCGCGCCGGCACTAGCAAGCCTCAGGCTTGACCGCGACCAATAACTAAAAGGAGCAAACAACATGATCGACTATGCACTGCGTTGTGAAATCTCAGCCGCCCGCGAAGGCCAACCGCACTGGCACTTTGCCGGCGACCCGGACGCAGGCCGCGCATGCGTGGAGCACGACGGCAAACGCTGGACGTATCGCGTGGAACGCGGCGAGATCCGATCCTTCCGCTCATGGCTGGCCGAGGCATTTTCGGGTTTTGGCACACAAGCCAGTGTCGCCGGGCGCTTTCCGCATTACGAAATCAAAACACGGAGTTAACAACATGACCCCCGCCGACATTGCCACCCTACTGCGCACCAAAGCCGAGCGCAGCACCGAGACTGCCCGCGCGATGCAGGCAGCGCACGGCTTCACCCCAGCCGAAGCCAGCTATAGCCGCGCCGCCGCTTATGCCGAGGCAGCCGACCTTATCGAGAAAAACTTATTGCCACCCGCCACCCGCACCACCCGCAAAACCACACCCAAGGAATAAGCACCAATGAAAAACCAATTTGCCGACCTGATTGCCGAACTGGACCGCGATGCCACCGACACCGCGCGGCGAACCCAGGATATCCGCAAAGTATTTTATGGCACAATTCCAATTCTCAAAGCCTTGAAAACTTATTGCGAAGGAATTGACGAAAGCCCGCAGTTTGGCGCGGCAATTCTAGCCTACGCCATGGGCATAATCTTCCGCGAAGAAACCGACATTGAAAGCAAAACCGAAGTATGCAGCGCCCTTGTGAGCCTGTTTGCCCACTCAGCGGCGAGCACCCGCACCATGTCGGAGGAATACGACGCCATACAAAGCCCTGACTTTATCCCACCCACCGAAACCACACCCAAGGAATAAGCACCCATGCCATACATAATCCATGATGACACAGCCATATGGGCAACAGGGGAAACCGAAGCCGAAGCATGGGAGGACTTTGCACACGAAATGAAAATGGGTAACGTAGGATTGCCAGAACGCGACGACTTCACGGCATGTCGCGCCACGCTCGCACTTGTCAAACAAGTTCGGGATTGCGGCGGGGCGATTGCATGGGGAGCAACACCGGACGGACTGGCATGCACAACCGATGAAAAAAATGGAGGCTGGGCTTGGCAAGACCGCATAGAGGCAGCGGGATACGCCGTCTTTCAGGCAGTCTAAGCCACCCGCTTGAAACCCGCGCGACTGGCAACCGCGCGGACTTCAAGCGGATGGCCGCTTGACCACGGAGACAATCAACCATGACACGCGAAGAAGCCTTGCGGCTGGCCCTGGAAGCCACGCCGAACGACCCGGCAAAAGCAATCCAAACCGCCCGCGATATGCTGGCGTTTCTGTCCGAGGAACCCAAATCAGCATTTCCATTGCCCGCGTTAAGGCCGCTCGTTGCCGATGCTGCACCGGATCTGCTCGCCGGCTGGACCCCCGACCCCAATCCGCCAGATGTTGCAGAGCCTAGCGGTCTGACCGAACAGGCAAAAATATTGCTTGGCTTGACCAGTTGCCGACGCCGATGGGTTAAGGCGCACGATGAAAAATTGTCCTTCTACATCACGCGCGGCGACAGTAGCGCGCTATACGATGCCGCCATTGCGCTGCGCCGTTCAATTAAAGCCTGTCATTGTCGCGCCGCTCGCCTCTTTAGTGCGCCACAGGATGCCCAAAACTTGACGCGCATGTATCGTTTTGCGCGTGATCGCTTGATGGAGGAAGCCGGCCAGTATGGCACACTGTAGGCCATGCGCCGCCCGTTGCGCATAACTTATCGTCAGGGGTTCCGCGCGCAAACACAGCGCGCGGAACTCACCGACAACCCACACCGCAAGCAGGGCGACCTATTCCGCCCTTCCAGCCTGTCCACCGATACCCGCGCTTTTTGGTGGTCCACTGGCTGGCATCACGCGAAACACAAGGAACCGAAGCAATGACCGCGAACGACTACTTAAAAAACCTCATCCACACGAGCCACCTTCCAATCCGCGCGGCCAATGTGTTGCGCAACATGCAGCCGCCCATTTGCAGCGAAGATGACTTTCTGGCGCTGACCACGCACCAAATCATGGAGCAGCCCAACGCTGGTCGCATCACCGCGCGGCAAATTGACATTCAGCAAGGCGAAATCCGCAAAAAGCAGCAACAGCCGGCAGAGGATTACGTGCCCTTCATGGAGCAATTTGAAAAAATATCAGAAAAACTTGAAAATATCACTCAATTACTGGTTGCAATACATCGAAAGCAGCGAAACAATCAAACCGTAAACCACACCCAAGGAATAAGCAGATGACCGAAGAAGAAGACCGCGCTGTTATGGGCCTGCAAACCAAGAAGGCGCTTTACGAGGACGCAAAGGCGGCGGGTGCCGATTTTGGCGAACCTCGGCAGCTATTAACCGCCGCCGAAGCTGACCTTGCCCCCGACGCCAAATTTAATCTTGGCGACGTTTTTATAACCACCGGGGCTATGCTGCGCCTGTCCGGTCCTAAATATGGCGACGCCATTTTGCTCATGCACCAGACCGGCGAGTGGGGCGCAGTGTGCGACGAAGACAAGGCCGCCAACAATCAGGCCATCGAATTGGGCAACCGCATTTTGTCGGCTTATCCCATCAACCCCCTTGAGGAATGCAAGGGCCACGGCGAAAATACCGTGTGGGTTATCACTGAGGCTGACAGGTTCAGCACCACCATTCTTCTACCGGAGGAATACTAACCATGAGCCTCAGCAAAAAAAACGGCAAGGCCATTCAAGAGTTTTACGACCAAATCGAAGATGGCGAGCGGATTGAATTATCTTTCATTCATCCCGCAGGAATGGTCAAAAATCTGTTGGCGTGGGTCGAAAATCAAACGCGCATGCCCAAGCAACACGCGGCGGCTTTTGGTTTTTTGAAAAAGGTCAAAGAAAACCCAGGCAAAATCCGGTGTAGCTGCTGCAATGTCCGTTTTGAGGAACTCTCCCCGACTGCGTTTGTCACCGCTGGCGTTGCCGACGAAAAAAAGGCCGAGGCAACGCCCCGCATGATTGTGGTTGGCATTTGCATTGACTGCTACAGAAACCGGCCAGATTGGGAGGCTGAAGCAGAGGCGAAGTTTGACCGCTTGTTTGGCAACACAGAAGACGCGCCACCTATGCCAACGGTTTCCGGCGTTGGCCACGCTTAAAAAAACAATCCATCTTTGCGAAGGTGGGCGATCTTAGCGATTGCCCGCTTTTTTGCTTCCCGTCCCGTTGCCCGTGCAGCGCCGGGAATAACTTTCTTCACGCCGTCTTCTTTCCCTGCCAACCACTTCGCCGCTAATTTGCGATCCAGGGCAGCGGCTTCTTCCCGCGCGCGAGCATGCAACGTCAGTCCTTTTGCATACAGGGCGTTCGCGTAATCGGCCACCGTGTAGATAATATCCACATGATGGCCGACGCCTGCCATTTCGAGGTGCAAAGCCAGTTGGGCCTCTTGCGCCTTGTTTCGGCCAACCTTTAACTCAACCCACCAGCACTTCCCATCGGGATACAACAGCACCGTGTCGGGTGTGCCGGCCCTGATGCCGCGCGCTGCCTCAAATAAGTATTGAGTTTCCGACATAGCCCGCGACCGATCAAAGGCAAGGAATACGCAGGGGGACGTAACCCACCGCCTGACCCACGCTTTAATGCTTGCCTGAAGATCGTGTTCGCGGTGCTGCATTCAAATTCCGCCCAAGGCCCGCCGGTAAATATCCAGCATGGTTTCCTGCGCCACCACATCATCTTCGTTCATAGCCCGCAGTTTGATGAGTTGCCGCAACACGCGCACTTCAAAGCCCGCGCTTTTGGCTTCCATGTAAATATCTTTAATGTCGGACACGACCGCCTTGCGATCTTCCTCCAAACGTTCGATGCGCTCAACCACAGACCGCAGACGGTCGGCATTGATGCTGTTATCACCCATTTCAGGCGTCATGCGTTTAGCCTTTCATAACTTATTTGTTTGCGGTATCCAAGCGCGGCCAAGATTTTTGGCCCCGGTTCTGTTTTGGCGTTCAACACGAGGCTGACGTAAGTGGGGCTGATCCCATTCTTTTCAGCCCACGCCGTTTGCCCGCCGGCATCACTGCAAGCTGCGGTCAGGGCGTAGAAAATTTCGGATAAATTAGCCATCAATCCCCGCCTTCAAGGAATAAGCCGTAATTTGTTTGCGTCGCACCTTCAGGATGCGCGCCATCTTCCCGTGATACTCGGTTGGAATTGGCCGAACGTTGTTCACCCACCGGGAATAAACCGACGGATGAACCCCTAGTTTGGCGGCGATAAAGTCGTGCCGTAGACCAAGTGCAGCGGCAGCGGCTTTGGGGCTGAAATCAGGTGTGCTCATGTCCTTGAGTTTACTAAGGATTGAAGGAATACGCAAGGCCGGTTGCCCGTCATGCAATTTTTTTTGCTTCCTCCGCTTGACACACCAAAGCACGAAGCGCAAATTGAACACGCTAACAACATCCAACAGGAGCCAACAATGGCAAAAACCAAAGCAAACGTTAAATCGCAAGAATATGAAGTGGTAAGCGGTATTCCCGTGCCAGCGCCCCGCGTGCCTTTAAGTTCCTGCCCTTATCCGTTTGACGCGATGAAGGCGGGGGATTCATTCCTCGTTCCCGGCGCGACGCACAAGACGCTTGCCAATTGGCTAAACCGCTATCGTGCCAACAACCGCAACAAGACGCTTGTTTCGCGCTTGATGGACGGGGGCTTGCGCATTTGGAGGACCAAATGAAAGACGCAATTGCGCGGCTGCTAACCCTTGGAAGACAGGCAGAAATTGCCGTCCACCAAGACGGGGGCGTTGCGTTTGATATCGTCCGCGAAATGCGGCGCTGCGCCACTGACATCAAATTCTTTCACATGCAGGAACAGCGAACCAATCACTTGTTTGTGCTTACGGTGTCGGCGCTGATCCCGGTGGCATTTTGCGCTGGCTTTGTTTTGGCAATGCGCGCTCATGGGTAGCGATTGGCTTGACCGGCCAGAATACAAGGGGAAGCAGATGCTTAAAGTTTACGAGGAATTGGAACAGGGCACCGACGAATGGCTTGCGGCCAGATGTGGGTTGCTGACGGCCAGTGAGATGAAGCTGATTATCACGCCGACTCTTAAAGCTGCCAGCAACGACAAGGAACGCGCGCACCTATTCGAGTTGTTGGCCCAGCGCATCACCGGCTACGTTGAGCCAATGTATGTCAGTGATGACATGCTGCGGGGGCGTGAGGACGAGATTGAAGCGCGCTTGGTCTACGACAAGAACGTGGCCCCGGTGCGCGAGGTCGGCTTTATGACCAATGACAAATGGGGGTTTACGATTGGGTATTCTCCCGATGGCCTTGTGGGTGATGACGGTCTGATTGAATGCAAATCGCGCCGGCAAAAGTATCAAGTGCAAACCATCATCGACGGGAGTATGCCCGACGATTATGTGATGCAGGTGCAAACCGGGCTATTGGTGTCGGGCCGCAAGTGGTGCGACTTCATTAGTTATTGCGGCGGGTTGCCTATGGCCGTGATTCGCGTTGAACCCGATGAACGCATCCAATCTGCCATCATCGCCGCCGCGTCCGCGTTTGAAGGCCGGCTTCAAGACCATCATCAGCGTTATGCGGCCATGATTGAGTCGGGCGAAATGCGCACATTCCCAACGCAGCGCCGCATGCGCCAGGATGAAATGGAGATCATTGTATGATTGACCTGCGCAAAACCGTCATCGCCAAGTCCGACCAACTCAACGCCGACGATTTGCTGGGCGGCGGTTCGCTGACCATCAAAATCACGAAGGTCAGCCCGACGCCAGACCCGGACCAACCGATTGCGATTGGCTTTGAAGGTGACGGCGGCAAACCTTACAAGCCGGGCAAGTCCATGCGGCGGGCGCTGATTAACATTTGGGGACCGGATGGCAGCGCATACGTAGGCCGAAGCCTGACACTCTATCGGGATGAAAAGGTCCAATTTGGCGGTCTCGCTGTTGGAGGCATACGGATCAGCCATGCAAGCCACATCACGACGACGATGACCATGGCTTTAACGGCCACCAGGGGTAGCAAGAAGGGGTTCACCATTAAGCCGCTCGTGGCTGACGTGGATAAGGCGGCAAACCTTGCTGACGCCCTTGTGGAGCGCGTGAAGTCCGTTACGACCATTGAAGAATTGCAAGCCATGACCGCCGATGCGGACGTGGTGAAACAGCGGAAAGCGCTCAGTGAACGCCGACCGGAACTGGCACAGCGCGTTGATGAAGCCGTTGCCGGCGCGCTTGCTGCCTTTGACCAACTAGCAACAGGAGACGATAAGTGAGTAGCTTGAATAAGGTGACTTTGATTGGCCGCGCCGGAAAAGACCCGGAGGTCCGCACCACGCAGGACGGCGGCAAAATCGTCAACATGACCATCGCCACAAGCGATGTTTGGAAAGACAAAAACAGCGGCGAGCGCAAGGAAAAGACCGAGTGGCACCGCATTGTGATCTTCAACGACCGGCTTGCCGATGTGGTCGAAAAGTATGTGCGGAAAGGCTCGCAGCTTTACATTGAAGGCGCGGTTCAAACGCGCAAGTGGACCGACAAAGACGGGCACGAAAAATACACGACTGAAATCGTCCTGCAAAAGTTCAAGGGCGAGATCATTTTGCTTGATAGCAAAAAGGACAGTGCGTCCGGCGACAACCGGCCTGCTTACAAGGCAGCACCTGCCACGCAGGCCCCTGACCTCGATGACGACATCCCGTTTTAGGAATTACTAATGGCATCCGCACCCTTGTTGACGCGAATTGATCGCGTTCCCAAAAAGACGCACAAGAAGTTCACAGAAGCCTGGAATGCGGGTGCCACTCGTCAGCAGTTGGCTGATGAGTTTCATCTGACCGTAAAAGGCGTGGACAGCTTGCGCACTCGGTTGAAATTGCCACCGCGCGTAAAGCTTCCCCCATTGCCCGCCGAAGATGTGGGCCGGGTTGAAGGTAAACGACAAATTGAGGTTCCATTCGATCCCGTTGCCGCCGCCAAACGTGCGCGTTTGTTGGCCGGCAATTCACCACTGCCACCGTTTCACCCAATTGCGTTGGATGTTTTCCTTGAGGCTCAAAAACGGGAATGGCCAACGGAGGAATAAGTTATGGGCGTTTTTTCAATGGCGGTCATCGCCTTAATGGGATCAGTGCAAATTGCACCCCCCGAGCGTGTGTTTGCCAACCTTGATATGTGCTTGGTCGCAAAAACCGGCACTATGGAAGACTTGCAAAAAGCAGGGGCAATAATTCTCACCGCCCGATGCGACCTGCGCCAACTGGCACCAATGAAATAAGGGGACAAAACATAAAATGGAAAGCAGGCGATATCGTCGGGGTGCGTGTGATGGGCATTAGCCCCTCTGGTAGAGTTTATGTGCGTGTTGATGACCACGGCGATAGGGTGGCTATCGACCCAGCGTTCATTCAACCCCTCCCCACCGACCCGCATCAGGCGTTGAAGGACGCGGTGATTGAGGCTGCGAAGGGTTACATGAAAGAAGGTGCAAACGTTGCCTTATACCGGGAGTTGCGCGAAGCGGTTGGTGCTCTCGAAGCCGCGTTGGCACCGCCGAAGCTTGATCTGGTGGAGGTGTTTTATAAGGCCACACAGGGTCAAGCGACGTGCAGTCCTTATGGATGGGAGCACTGCAAAGATACGCGGGAGGTCTGCTACTGCCGCAACAATATCGCATCCGGCCTAGCCGCCGTTGACGCCGCGCGGGGTGCGAAATGACCGAAACCATTGGTGCTGGCGGAAGCGGCGCACACCCAACCAAGGAGCATGCGATGCAGGCTGCGGCAGATCGCATCGGGAAAAAAGAGGCCCATGCCATGACCGATTTTGTAACCGTGCGGCGCGATGCGCTGAAGGCGTTGGTCGAGGTTAGCGTGGCATACCACGGCATTCCCCTCGTCGCCCCTATCACAGAGGCATACACCCGCGCGATAGATGACGCACTCGCCGCCATGATCGTCTCGCCGTGGCGGGAGATTGATGACGCGGCGAGGAATGGGCAGCTATGGCTTGTCGCTACCAAGATGGAACCGCCCGGAAAATGGAGACGCCAGATTGCGCGCTACATCCCGCGATACACCGAACAAAACGATGAGGATTTCGCGGAGCGTTGTGAAGAAAATGACGAGTATTATACCCCCGAAGGCTGGTATGAAATGTGCTACGAGCATGACGAATATATCGCCATGGGGATGAAAAAAGCGCCGTCGTTTTATGCGGCCATACCGGAGCCACCGAAATGACCCCACGCGAAACAATGATTGAAGCAGCGGCAAAAGCAATCTGCGCCACCTTTCGTATGCCATCTAACAAGCATACCGATTGTTTTTCCTGGGATGGTCTTTTTCTTTGGGATGATCTTTTGGAGGAAGAACGTAACGCATTTCGTGCAACTGCCCGAACCCATTTAGACGCCCTCCTCGCCGCCCTGCTGGACCTCGGGTTGAAGATCGTGCCGATCGAGGCGAATGAAGCGATGGCCGAAGCCTGGGCAGGTGCGTCTATTGACACAGCCAGCGCTGGCCTGCCGGACAACGAGGTCAACATGTTACACGCGCAGTCGGACTGGTCGGCCATGCTCGCCGCAACCCTTGATGTGCTGGAAGGTGAAAAATGACCCCACGCGAAACAATGATTGAAGCGATAACGCGGGCGCTTTTGTGGAATGCATGGCCGATCCCAGAAGGGAAAATCGACAGCGATTTTTTTGACCTCATGAAGAAGGCAAACCCTGAGTGGTGGGCTATCAACCAACAGGACGCAACAACCGCCCTAGACGCCCTCCTAGCCGCCCTGCCGGGGCTGGGTTTGAAGGTGGTGCCGGTGGAGGCGACGGCGAAAATGGCTAACGCCGCCGTCGATAGAACAGGCGCGGGCGGGGATATGTCATGGCGCAATCTATCGCCGCAACATCTGTTCCGAGAAGGCCATATCGCCATGCTCGCCGCAACCCTTGATGTGCTGGAAGGTGAAAAATGACCGCGCGCGAAGCGGTGATTAAAGCAATGAAAGGCAACACTTAATGACGCGCGTTGACCCTCCGCTGCCACTGCTGACTCCCAAGGGCAAAGCAATGGCGCATTTTGTTATTGATTATGGTTATGAGCATGATTTGATGTGGGTATGCTTTCAAGACGACAGCGGGGAATGTTGGACTTGGCGCAATGACGCAGTGCGCATGGGCGATAACTTAACAGCAAGGGGAAAGTGACATGTTTGCCGCAGCCCTTGATGTGCTGGAAGGTGAAAAATGACCGCACATGATATCTGGTCCAGCGTCTTCTTGATTTTTGGTGCGGTGTTTGTCGGGCGCGGAGTTGCCGAGCCTAATTGGGCAGCCGTTTTGATAGGGGCGCTGCTGTTGGCGGCAGGAAGCGCATGAAAATGAAGCTAACCACCGAGAAGCGGGCTGCCCTAGAATACCTGTCTGATCGCCCTGCGAAGGACGGCGGCTGGGTCTTGGTGCGCGGTTTTTACGCCAGCGAATTTGCGTCATTGTCAAAAAGCGGACATGCAGAGGCGCATATTCTTTCTGCCAATACTGCATTGTGTCGTATCACCCCACCCGGCCTGAAGGCGCTGAGGGAGGCGCGGGATGCAGAATGAACCGAAGCGATACCGTCCGACTGAAATGGAATGCCGATGCGAGGTCTGCGGCGACCGCATCACTCACCCCGCGCTTTGGATAGATACCATTCCGCCGAGCAAGAAATGCCCCGAAGGCGCGACGGTAGTCACAAACTGCCCCACCGCGATGAACCGCGCCAAAGTGTCGGCATGGTTATTGAAGGAGGCGCAAGTATGAGCAACGCTGATGACCCCACTATCCCCCGCACAACGGGCCGTGCTGGAATGGCTGCCGCTAGACAGTGCAACCGATATTTTTTCTCTCGAAACCCACCAGGAACTGACCAGACTGTCGCTATTACATCTCGCTAAATGGCAAAGCGGCCACTCTTTCGACACTTTCCGTTGGCGCATCACCCCAGCCGGCAAACAGACACTAAAGGACAACACATGAAAGTTCGCATTGTCGCCATCACGCAACCCCACGTTAAAGGCATCAGGACGCCGCAAGTTTTTATCATCTACGCAGCCAGGGTGAGCAACCCCGACAACCAGATGAATACCGAAACCGGCGGGAAGCTGCTGAAATATTGCTATGACAATAAGCACTTTTCGATCTTTGAAATGGTCAACATCGTGATGGAGATCGAAACCACGCGCGACATTGGCCGGCAAATCCTGCGGCATGGATTCCGCTTTCAAGAGTTCAGCCAGCGTTATGCCGATCCCACAAAATCGCTGGATTTTGAAACGCGCGAGGCGCGATTGCAGGACCACAAGAACCGGCAGAACAGCATCGAACCCGGTCTTGATGATGTGGATTTGGAAAATTGGTGGTTTGTTACACAAAGGCACATCATTGACTGCGCCAATGATGCTTACAAGGAGGCCCTAGAACGCGGCATCGCCAAGGAACAAGCCCGCGCCGTGCTTCCCGAGGGCCTGATGAAAACCCGCATGTATGCCAACGGCACCCTGCGGCAGTGGATTCATTACATTGCTGTCCGCACCGATCCATCGACGCAGAAAGAGCATCGGATTATTGCAGAAGAAGCTAGGGAATTGATCCGAAAAGAGTTTCCATCCTTGGACTTCATTTAGGGTAACGCCTTTGCATAAACGACACCCCAATGCCTACCCGCTGCCACAACCTCTGCCGGCAGAAAACCAATGGTGGCATACACCTGATGGAGATTGGCGGTTTATTTACAAAATAGACCGCAATGGCGATGTGTTTTGGAAGAAACCCAATGCCGTCAGATCGTTTTTAACCGAGCCGGCCCATTTTTACCGATGGATCAGAACTCACAACGCCTACATGGTCAAGGAATACACCAAATGAACGCCAATGAAGTCCTATCCCGCGCCAAGCACATCATTGAAGGTGGCCGGTCTAAGCATGGTGCCGAAAACAGCTTTGGTTTGATCGCAAAGCTGTGGTCCAGTTACCTGCAAGAAGCCGCATCGCTGCCCATCAACATCACCCCCGCCGACGTGGCGCAACTCATGGTGCTGCTCAAGGTGGCCCGCAGTGTGTGCGGTGGCTTTAACCCCGATAACTTTGTGGATCAGGCCGGCTATTCGGCTTGGGCGGCAGAATTGGAGGATGATAAAATCAAAAAAAGCGCCATTGCCGAAGCCGCGATGGCGCAGGCCGAGCAGCTTTACGCGCGGCGGCAGGACAACGGTTTGGTGACGCAAGTTGGATCAGGCCCCCTCGCGCAAACAAACTTTGACCAGACGCCGCGCGAAAAGCTGCTCGGCGTCAAACGCTGGGATTAACCGGCCACAACCTCAAGCACTCGGTCATTCGACGCATCAATGGCTGCGCGGATGATGCGGGGCAGGATCACGCAACCGTGGCTGGCCGTGTGATTCATGTCGGTGTTGTCGCCATGGATCAAAAAACCGTCGCGCCCAAAAGTATTGGTGCCCACCTGCGGGGTCAAACGCATAGCCACCGGCCCGCACTGCGGATGCGTAAAGGCTGGCCCAATATCATAGGTTCCAACCGGAATTGGGCCAACGTCCGCAATGTTTTGTTCGGCGGGATTGTCCAGCCCATCAGCAATGCCAGAATAGCCAACGCCAACCATTTCGCCATTTTGCGATAACTTTCCGCTCGTTTGTTCATAAACCCACGTCATTTGCAATTCGCCTTCCATTTTTCGTTGTGGGCGAGAATTTCGTCAGCCGTTTCCGTGGTCAGCACGTCCTGCGCGCCAACGTAAATCGGTCGCACCCAAAGGCAGCCGGTATCGGTGGCAATGCCCGGCTTCGGTGCGCATCCTGTCAGCAAAATCACGATGGGCAACGCGATAACTAATTTCATTTGGGCCGCTCCCAGTCTTTGCGTAACTCGGCTTGCGGATTGGCATCTTGCCAGATTGCTTGGTCAATCCGCGAACTATTTTGCATCACGGTCGCCGCGCGTTTTGCTGACACGCTGGCATCTTCCGCTTGGCCCTGTGCGATTCCTTCCACGCG
>Ga0316223_1001661_pt1 | contig 20149 bp, 18 predicted proteins | sample TBH18009metaG_FD_206007 | JGI IMG/M metagenome (GOLD analysis project Ga0316223, IMG submission 206007) | Freshwater microbial communities from Trout Bog Lake, Wisconsin, USA - TBH18009 | ecosystem: Environmental > Aquatic > Freshwater > Lake > Hypolimnion/Profundal zone | place: USA: Wisconsin...
ATTGGAGATGAAATATGGTCATGGACAATTTGTCGGCAATGGATTTCAGACCAACGGGATTTTGCTGGATCGGGAGTGGGCCCGGTTTTTTAAAAAATATGACTGGCTTGTCGGCCTCTCTCTCGATGGCCCTGAGCATATCCACGATCGTTACCGATTGGATAAAGGACATCGGAAAACATGGCAAACCGTTGAAGATAAGGCTAAAATGTTATTGGAGGAGGGGGTTGCGGTCAATGCGATGTGCTGTATAACAGATTATTCATCTGATAAAGCCGAAGAACTTTATAATTACTATAAAAATATGGGATTGACCTGGATGCAGTTTATTCCGGTCGTTGAATCAGATCCCAATGATCAGACAAGAGTCGCCCCGTTCTCCCTGACAGCCGAAAAATACGGACAATTTCTGATCACTTTATTCGATTTGTGGCTTGCCGACTTTAAGGATGGTGAGCCTGTAACTTCAATCCGGCACTTCGAGTCGGTATTCCATAGCTATGTTGGGATGGAGGCTCCCGATTGTTCTTTTATGAAAGAGTGCGGTGCCTACGTGATCATTGAACATAACGGAAACGTTTATTCCTGTGATTTCTTTGTCGAAAACAGACATCGTCTGGGGAATATTCGACACGATAAGATTATTAATCTGCTAAACTCTAAAAAACAGACCGATTTTGGAAAGGCCAAGGCGATGCTTCCCGGTAAATGCAGAATATGTCCATGGTATTCGAAATGTTTTGGGGGATGTACCAAAGACCGTATCAAGGATCCCCGGGATAACCACAAACCCAGATTTTGTAATAGCTATCAGTTATTTTTTGAACATGCCGATGCAGCACTCAAAAATATTGCCCTAAACTGGAAACAAAAACAGACCGATTGGCAGGAACAATACCAAACAAGAGGAGTTTATAATGCTTTCGATGATTTTCTGAAAAAAAGTCGTTAATACTTTTGTTTGAGTGACTTGAGATAGCAGAATGTCCTTCAATCTGTTATTCATATTTCTTAAATTCTGCCTTTTTAGATTCTTTCCAAATATCGTCAGATTAAGTAACAAATAGGAATCATTTCTAACTGAAGTTTCGCATTAGAAATTAGGCAAAAAAAAGGATAGGTTTTATGATAAAAAAGTAGCATGGAAATTTGTTTATATTGCTGAAAATCAGTAATATTATGTTGTCAAACAAAACAATAAAACCATGCTACGAAGTAAAGATACAACAAACATTTCTGAAATTAATGGCTTTTTCACTTCAAGCGAAAAAGTTTGTCAGACAGTTCTCTGGATTATTCGTTCTTTGAATCTTAACAGTACGCAATTGAAATCATCGGATGGTGATCGATCAACGTATTCGTCAAGCAATATTTTGACTCTGCTTCTGCTTTTTCCTCTGTTTCAACTTCCCAATGTAAGAGCTTATAGCATAAGCATTTTGTCGAAGCTGTTCAAAGGAGGTAAAGATGTTTTTTACCGTTTTAAAAACAATGAACTGATCAACTGGAGGGCATTACACTACCAGATTAGCTTACAATTGATCGGAATAGCAACAACTGCTGAGGAGTCGACCGGATATAAATGCCTGATTGCCGATGATACCGATTTACCCAAGACAGGTTGGAGCATTGAATTAATTGGCAGGATCTGGTCTCATGTTACCAGCAGTAGTAAACTTGGGTTTAAAGGATTGTTCCTTGGATACCACGATGGCAAGAGTTTTTTCGGAATAGATTTCTCTTTGCATGGAGAAAAGGGAAAAAACGAAAAGAAACCTTATGGATTAACTTCAAAGCAAGCAAAAGAGAGGTTTTCAAAGAAAAGAAGCGTTCATGCAGCTGGAAGTATACGTAAGGCTGAGTACTTTGAAAAGAAAACCGATAATTTATTGATGATGATTCGTACTGCAATTTCAAAAGGTATTCGTTTTAATTATCTGCTGGTTGATAGTTGGTTTGTAAGCGATGAATTGATCTCATTCATCCTAAAACGTAAAATTAAATGTCACTTGCTAGGCATGACAAAAATGGGAAAGGCCAGGTACGATTTTAAGGGACAATCCTATACAGCAAAGGAGATTATAGAAAAACAGAAACGAAATAAGAAAACAAAACGTTCCAGAAAACTTAATGTCTGGTATAGTTTTGTAGATGTAAACTATAAAGAGAATTATATACGTCTGTTCTTTTGCAAGACAACTCATCGGGGCAATTGGAACGTCCTACTGACAACGAACAACGAGCTTGAATTTGAAGAAGCTTATCGGATTTACAGTATCCGCTGGAGTATCGAAGTTTTCTTCAAGGAGACCAAAAATTATTTAAGGCTTGGTAAGAGCCAATCACAGGATTTTGACGCCCAGATAGCAGACACAACGATCGGTATGCTACAGTACAACATCCTTTCGCTGGCCAAGAGATTGTTAGAGTATGAAAGTTTAGGTGAACTGTTTAAACAGGCCGGCGTTGAGACATTGGAGTTAACTATCGTAGAGAAAATATGGGGCTACCTGTTAGAGCTTCTAAAATTAATAGCCGACATTTTCGAAATAGATATGGAACAAATATTGGATAAAATAGCTGATGATAATCAGTTAATTACAAAAATCATCAAAATGAACGCTGCGTTAAACGCGGCTTAGCGTTGATGCGAAACTTAAATTTCTAATTTATAGTTATCCGGATACTATTAAAATAGTATATCTAACTAGTAATTGAGAGGTACAAAATTTATGAAAGACTGACATTTCCGGCTAATCTATTTTCATTTCAGTGTAAAATATTCCATTTAGCGCCCCAAAGGTATTTTGGGATGAAAAAATATTTTACGCCTATTTGTAAATTATTAAATAGTGTTTGACTAATCCTAATGTGTGTATATATTTGTAATACTCGCATTATATGAGTATTGCCATTGATTTGTTTGGACTGAAATATGTCAAAAGTGAATAATATGTACGCGTAAAAAATATATTTACGTATTTGTCAGGAAGTAAAAAAATGATATATCTTTGAATCGCCAATCGATTATTGGGGTAGCATAGAATTTTAAATGTGATACATTTTTTTACATGAAAACAATTTCAATTCTTATCTTTCTATTGATTATTCTGATCAGTTGTCAGTCCACTCTGGTCAAGGAAGAAGCTTCAGAAATCCCTCAGGTTATTTCTGTATTTCAGCAAAGTTTACTCAGTGAAATTAATCTTGCCCGTTCAAATCCTTCTGGCTATGCCGACGCGCGGCTGAAACCTTATATGCTGGATTCCACTGATAATGGAAGTTATTTGTATCTTAAGCATTTAACACCTTTGTTATCACTGACATTCAATAATGCGTTAAACATTTCTGCTTCGGCTTATGCTACCTATTTAGCCCAAAATAACCTAATGGGTCACGATCTTGACGGGACGCCTTTAAAGCGGGCTATCAATGTCGGTTTTACGGGTTCATCCATTGGAGAGAATATTGCCGCTTCGACGGGTGACTGTTATAATTCAACGGTTGATCCGGATCTGGCTGCTATTTATTTTGTCCGGTTGATGATTATTGATGCCGGGGTGGAGGATTTGGGTCACCGGTTGACGATGTTGAATCCAAATTATAAAACCATAGGAATCGGTTACTGCAGAAATCCGTTAAGCACATATATCAATTATAATGTTCAGGATTTTGGGAACAAGTAATTCTGTCCGGGGGAATTTCACTTTAGCTCCAATTGTCTCTTCCTTTTGATAAAAATCAACTAATTTCACCGATTATTTATCTTATCGTAAATCCATAACTGGTCTTATGACGAAAAAACTTTTGCTCGGAGTTGAAGCAATCGGACAAGGTGCAATAGATGGCGGTATTTCAGGTGTTTATGCCTATCCCGGTACCCCATCAACTGAGATTACAGAATATATTCAGGGAAATGAGGTTGCTGTTTCGCGAAACATACACCGGGAATGGTCAGCCAATGAAAAGACGGCTCTTGAGTCGGCTTTGGGAATGTCATATGCCGGCAAAAGAGCTATTGTTTGCATGAAGCATGTTGGCCTAAATGTCGCAGCTGATCCTTTCATGAATGCCGCCATGACCGGAATCAACGGCGGATTAATTATCGCTGTTGCCGATGACCCTTCCATGCACTCCTCTCAAAATGAGCAGGACTCCCGTTATTATGGAAAATTTGCGCTGATTCCGGTTCTTGAACCCTCCAATCAGCAGGAGGCATACGAAATGACCCGGACCGGATTTGACCTTTCAGAGAAACTGGGTACTCCTGTTTTGCTCCGGATAACCACCCGCCTGGCTCACTCACGTGCTGGGGTTATCCCTGTCCAGGTTGCGGCACCTGAAAACAAACTCAAATTGCCGGCCGATCCGCTTCAGTTCATCCTACTTCCCGCTTTTGCACGGAAAAGATACCAGACTTTGCTCGATAAACAGGTTGATTTTGAGCGGGCTTCCGAAGATTCGCCCTTCAATGGTATTATCCAGGGACCAGATCACAGTCTGGGCATTGCTTGTTGTGGAATTGCCTTGAATTACCTTCTGGAAAATTTCCCGGATGGCTCACCCTATCCGATCCTAAAAATAGCCCAATATCCATTGTCCTCTAAAATGGTGAAGAAGTTTGAAAATATGGTTGACAAATTGCTGATCATTGAAGAGGGATATCCACTTGTTGAAGAGCAGTTAAAAGGATTTTTTGATTATGGGAAACCCGTTTCCGGAAAGCTGGATGGAACACTTCCAAGATCCGGAGAGCTCAACCCTGATATTATAGCTAAAGCACTGAATCTTGAATCAAATCCTGGTAATGCAATTCCATCCTTGGTTGCTAACCGCCCACCTGCCTTGTGCAAGGGTTGCGGCCATCATGACCTTTTCCTGGCGCTGGATGAGGTGATGTCTGATTTTGGCGATGGTCATGTATTTTCAGATATCGGTTGTTATACCTTAGGGGTTCTTCCACCCTATCATTCGGGCAACACCTGTGTCGACATGGGCTCTTCGGTTACAATGGCGAAGGGGGCTGCCGATGCAGGACTCTTTCCTGCCGTTGCAGTAATCGGTGACTCAACTTTTACCCATTCGGGAATCACAGGACTTCTTGATGCTGTAAACGAAAAATCAAATATCCTGATTATGATCGGAGATAACGAATCCACATCTATGACCGGAGGTCAGGATTCAGCGGCCTTTGGCCGGATAGAATCGATTTGCCAGGGCGCTGGAGTTGGTTCTGAACATATTCATGTACTTGGAGCTTTACCTAAAAACCATGAGAAACTGGTAAGTCTGATCAGGGAGGAATTGGCCTATCCGGGGGTTTCAATCATTATTCCGAGGAGGGAGTGTGTCCAAAAAGCAGCACGAAGAATCAGCGAACGCAAAAAGGAAAGTTCGGGTTTGAACGTTCTTTGAATCCTCCCACAAGAAATTCAATGTGCTTAATACTTTAAAAATGAAGTGTGATATCGTTTTAGCAGGGGTTGGCGGACAAGGAATTTTATCAATCGGTACCGTATTGGGATTTGCCGCTCTTGAGAATAATCTCTATTTGAAACAGGCAGAGACCCATGGAATGAGTCAGCGGGGTGGTGCTGTACAATCTTACCTGCGTCTTTCAGACCAGCCTGTTTATTCAGACCTGATCCCCTTTGGTAAAGCAGATCTGATCCTTTCTGTCGAGCCAATGGAATCACTAAGGTACCTTCCATACCTTTCCCCAGATGGATATGTGGTTACCAATATCACCCCCTATATGAATATTGTTAACTATCCTGAAATGGAGACGATAATGGACGAAATAAGGAAATTACCTCACTTCATCGCCATTGATGCTGAAGCCATTGCAAAAGAAATTGGAAATGCCAGGACTTCAAATATGGTGATATTGGGTGCCGCAACCCCGTTTATAGATATCGCATTGGAGAGTATTGAGCAAGGTGTTGGTGAAATCTTCGGAAGAAAAGGGGAGAAGATGGTCGCCTTAAATCTCCGGGCTCTTCATGCTGGGAGGGACTTTGCCCTGGCAAACAGGTAATTTCAATTATGATTTAATCATATAGAGACGCACAGCTGTGCGTCTCTACATTACCATATAACTGGCCGAAAATGAAAAAATTCACCACCATTTTTATCCCTGTTTTCCTTTGGACAATGATGGGATTAGCCCAGAGCAATCCTGATCGGTACAATATTCACCTCCAGACCGGGGATCTTCTTTTTTGTGCATCCGGCTCAGGAGAGCTCTCCAAGGCCATTGACCAGGCGACACAAACGGCAAATCAGACTCATTTTGACCATGTCGGAATTGTGGAAATTGATAAGGATACCATCTGGGTAATGAATGCTGCCCCCAAAAAAGGAGTTTGCCGCGAATTTATCGGACAATTCATGACTTCTGATCATGGTCAAATCATTGCAACGGTTTACCGGTTGAGAACGGATTATCAAAAAGCCATCCCGAAAGCCATGATCAAAGCCGGAAAATTTTTGGGACAGACCTACAATTACACCTATACGCTTCATGAAAAGGGCTTTTATTGCTCTCAATTCGTTTATGAGGTTTTTGCAGATGATTCGATCTTTACGCTAAATCCGATGACCTTTAAAAATCCGGAAACCGGGAAGATTCTTCCGGGATGGATTAAACATTACCAGAAACTCGGCATTCCGGTCCCGGAAGGGGAGCTTGGTTGTAATCCGAATGGTTTGGCTTCCTCACCCAAACTTGAGATCATAGGGGTACTGAAGCTTATCAGAAAAAGTAAATAATTGACTGATAACCTTTTATATTTGCTTTCCCAGGAGATCCAGCAAAATTATTCAAGCATCCTAAACCTGTCCTCGCCATAGATTACCCTGAGTTGGTGCGGAATGATCTGTAATTTAAAATTGCAGCTAGTGCCTATCGATTCTCCGTCGGCTTCTCCTGACAATATCTGCATGGCCGTTAAACTTACCTTTTCACCAACGTGTGTCGATACCCGGTAATCCTGCACAAAACGGCCGTCATACAGCTTTCTAAAATTAGTAAGAATACCCCAAATGCTTAGATTGCGGATAACTGTAACATGGAAATGTCCGTTAAAAGGATTGGCGTCAGGTACCTGCATCATCCCTCCTCCATTAAACTTCCCAATTCCTATGCTTATGCTGAATAAATTTACTTTAACCTGCTTATGGTCTATCAGAACGATGGCTTCAGCCGGTTTGAAATTAAAATAGCTCCAAACAAAACTCTCCAAATAAACCCTTAATCCGGACAATCCTTGGTTTTTAAGCTTATTTGCCCTGAGTGCGACCATTGCATCGAATCCAAAACCTGCGATATTCACAAAATAACGGCTGAAGTTTGTTTTTTGATGCTGCCATTCAATCCACCCGACATCCTGAACTACCGTATGATTCTTTAAGATAATATCCATCGCTGAATGATAGTCATCGGGAATGCCGAAAGTCCGGATCCAGTCGTTTCCGGTTCCAACCGGAATCATCCCGATCACAATATCAGTGCATTGATTGTTTTTCCCGCTGAAAATGCCATTGACCGCTTCATTTAAGGTGCCATCACCTCCCGCAACGATAAAATGGGTTGCCCCGTTGATGGCCAATTCTTTCGACAACTCAACAGTATGTCCTTCAAATTCAGATTCATAAAGATTATAAAGCAATCCTGAATGGTCAAGAACCGATTTGATTTTATCTTTATCCCTTCTCCCTTTGCCACTTCCGGCGTTTGGATTCAGAATCACCTGCCAACTCTTGTTGGGTAAGTTCCCGCGTTGTATAATCACTAAATGAATATTTTGGCTTTAACACTGGTGATCATCCTCATTAAACACCTTATGAATCAAGGATTCTGATTTTTGTTTTTAGCGGGATGTCAGGGTAAAAATAAAAATAATCCTTCATAAATCTTCAATTATAAAATTTGTGACATTTGCACCTCCGGAATTTCAGTGGAGAAAGCTTCTGGTAATCTCCCCAAAGAATAAATCTGTCAAGGCAACCATCAGTAAGGAAATTGAATCTGTGGGTTGAGGGAGGATTGAACTGGGGATTAATCAGCGATTTTTGAGAAAAAAAATCATATACCATGTTTGTTGAAAAAATGTATCTTTGCAAAATGATTCTAAAAATGAAAAATATTCTTTGGGCCACTGTATTATTCGTGGTTCTCTCATGTGGTGATTATCAGAAAATCGTCAAAAGTACTGACTATGAGTTCAAGCTGAAAAAAGCAAAGGAATATTATGATAATAAGGAATATGGCCGGTCATCCCAGCTTTACCAGGAACTGGTTAATATATACCGGGGAACAAGCCGGGCAGATCAGATTTATTATTATTTGGCCAAGAGCTTTTACGGTGAAAAGGATTATGTACTTACGAGTCACTATTTCCGGCAATTGCTGAAGGAATTTCCGCGCAGTCCGTTTAATGAGGAGGCTCAATATCTGATTGGCTATTGCTATTATCTCGATTCCCCGAATGCCAGGCTTGACCAGAAGACATCGCAGGATGCAATTGATGCGTTACAGCTGTTTATTAATATGTTCCCCGGTAGTTCCAGGGTTTCTGATGCAACCAAGCTTATTGATGAATTAAGGGAAAAACTGGTTTATAAATCCTATTTGTCGGGCAGACTGTACTACGACCTGGCCGATTACCGTGCCGCTGTTATCTCACTTACCAATTGTATAAAAGAATTTCCAGACTCAAAATACCGTGAAGAGCTGATGTTCTATTTACTGAAAGCTAAATATCTTTTGGGTGAAAACAGTATTGAAGAGAAAAAACGTGAGCGACTGAACAGTGCACTGGATGAGTATTTTACATTTACTGATGAGTACCCTCAAAGTAAATATCGGAAAGAGGCTGACCGGTTTTTTGCTAGTACAAAGAAACTGATGAACCTTTCTCAGGAAGAGATCAATAAATTACAAAAATAGATATGGATTATAAAAAAACAAAAGCTCCCGTTAGCACCGTACCAAGGGACCTGAATGAATTGGAAGCATTTACTGGCAATATCTATGAGTCATTAATGGTAATTGCTAAACGTGCCAATCAGATCAATGCTGAATTAAAAGAGGAACTGAATACAAAACTTCAGGAATTTGCCTCTTTTAGCGATAATTTGGAGGAAGTTTTTGAAAACCGTGAGCAGATTGAGATTTCACGTTATTACGAAAAGCTGCCAAAACCTACCCTCATCGCCTACGAAGAGTTCAAGGAAGGTCAGATTTATTACCGAAATCCTACCAAAGAGAAGAAGTAACGATTGGTATTCTCTGTTATTTTCTAATATTTGGCAGGTTTATCAAAAATATCATCCGGAAATCATTACTTAAACCCATCTGAACGGATGCAACTTCAGGGAAAAAAAATTATTCTTTGCGTAACAGGAAGTATTGCCGCGTACAAGGCTGCATACCTCTTAAGAGGCCTGGTAAAGCAAGGGGCTGAAGTTCAGATTGTTATGAGTCCTTCAGCCATGGAATTCATTACACCTCTGACCCTTTCAACCCTGTCAGGGAAAGCTGTATTATGCGATTTTTTCACAAAGGATAGTGGTCAATGGAATAGTCATGTCGAATTGGGGTTATGGGCAGACTTAATGATTGTGGCACCTGCGACAGCTTCCACCATTGGGAAAATGGCTCATGGAATTTGCGATAATTTATTGATTACTACTTATTTATCTGCAAAATGCCCGGTCATGGTAGCTCCAGCCATGGACCTCGATATGTTTCAGCACCCTGCAAATCAACGGAATATCGAAATTTTAAAATCCCACGGAAACATCATCATAGATCCTGCCTCCGGCGAGTTGGCGAGCGGTTTGGTTGGGCAAGGGCGCATGGTGGAACCGGAGATTATTCTTGAAAAGATTGCAGATTATTTTACTGAAAAAAAAAACTGCTGAATAAAACCTACCTGGTCACAGCAGGACCTACTCACGAAAAAATCGACCCTGTCCGCTATATCGGCAATTACTCTTCCGGGAAGATGGGGTTTGCAATCGCCGAACGGTTCGCTGCTTTGGGAGCAAAGGTTATACTGATTACCGGACCCGTTTCACTCAAATGTTCAAATCCTTTGATTCATCGCATCGATGTAGTTTCAGCAGAACAAATGTATGTGCAGGCTTTGCAGTATTTTGGCGAATGCAATGGAGCAGTTATGGTGGCCGCTGTTGCTGATTTTACCCCTTTAATTGTTGAAAATCAAAAAATTAAACGTACTGCGGAAAACTTTTCGATTGAATTGCGTCCCAATCCGGATATTGCCGCAACCCTGGGTAAATTAAAGCGAAAGAACCAGATTCTTGTGGGATTTGCACTTGAAACCAATAATGAGGATCAAAATGCCCTGCTTAAGCTCCAACGTAAAAATCTGGATCTGATTATCCTTAATTCATTGAATGATAATGGTTCAGGATTTCAGTTTGATACAAACCAGGTTAAAATACTTGATAAAACAGGCGTAATTTTCACATCCGGGTTAAAACAAAAGAGTGAAATTGCTGTTGATATTGTAAATAAAATCATCGGGGCCGAAAATTTCATCTCAGGATTGTCCTGAAATTCGTAATTTTATAGGAAATATATCTGTTCTTATGACCAAATCGATCCTCTTATTCCTATTGATTTTTTCAGCTATCTCCGTCATTGGGCAGGAGTTCCGGTGCAATGTGAGCATTTCCAGTTCCAGAATTGAGGGGACTAACAAACAGATCTTTGAAACCATGCGGACTGATATTTACGAGTTTATGAATAACCGGAAGTGGTCTGACAACATATTTACTACCGACGAAAGGATCGAATGCACGATCTTTATTCAGATTACCCAACAGCTTGCCGCGGATGAATTTGTTGGTACATTGCAGGTTCAGTTAAATCGGCCGGTTTTTAATTCTTCCTATAATACCCCGGTACTGAATCTTAAGGACAATGATTTACAATTTAAATATGTTGAGTTTCAGGCGATGGATTTTGACCAGACATCCAATTCTGACCCTCTTACGAATATCCTGGCTTTTTATGCAAATATTATCCTGGGATTCGATTTTGATACATTTTCCCCACTCGGAGGAACCCCCTATTTTCAGAAGGCTAGGGATATTGTAAACCGCTCTCAGAATGCTACTGAAAAAGGGTGGAGAGCATTTGAAGGAAATTATAACAGGTTCTGGTTAGTTGAAAATCTGACCAATACGGCTTATGGTCCATTCCGGGACTTGCTCTACCGTTACCATCGGTTAGGCCTCGATATAATGGCTGAAAAACCCGATCTGGGAAGGTCTGAAATTACGGATGCTTTAAAAAATATGCAGGTCGTATACCGTTCCAAACCTGATACCTACATTAACCGCTTATTTTTTGATGCCAAATCTGATGAGCTCGTAAATATTTTCTCTAAAAGCAATTCCGATGAAAAGAGTAGGGTGATGACGATTTTTACCGAATGTGATCCGTCAAATTCAGGTAAGTATCAGAAGATATTAGATCAAAAGAGTTTTTAATCCACATTTTACTACTATGTTAACACGATTAAAAATTCAGAATTACGCTTTGATCCGGGAGCTTGACGTAGATCTTGCCCCGGGATTTTCAATTATTACCGGTGAGACCGGAGCTGGTAAGTCGATATTACTCGGAGCTTTGGCCCTGATCCTTGGACAAAGGGCCGATTCTTCAGTTTTAAATGACAAATCGGTTAAATGTGTGGTTGAGGCGAATTTCAGAATTGAGGGTCTGGGACTCGAAGATCTTTTCCTTGACAATGATCTTGACTTTGACAATATGGCTATATTCCGGAGGGAGATCAATCCCGCCGGCAAGTCACGCGCATTTATTAACGATTCCCCGGTTATGCTTAAGGTTATGCAGGACATTGGGTACCGACTGATTGATATCCATTCACAGAACCAAAACCTGGAGATTAATGATCAAACTTTCCAGATGATGGTTGTGGATATTTGTGCCGGCAATCAGGAAAAGCTCCTGAATTACCGACAAAGATACCGTGATTACCGGAAGATTACTTCAGATCTCAATGAGGCGATCGTGGCGGTTGAGAAATCAAAGGCAGACCTTGACTATTACCAGTTCCAGTTTGAGCAGTTGCACAAGGCAAATCTGATTGAACAGGAGCAGGAAGAACTCGAAAAAGAGCTTGAGCTACTTACCCATGCTGAAGAGATAAAATCGGGACTTTCCAATGTAACCGAACTGCTGAACGGTGATAACGGTTCAACATTGATTCAGACAAAGACAACCATAGGATTGATCACCAAAATAATCAACTTTCTGCCTGAGGCGAGAAATCTCGCACAACGTCTGGAGAGTTTGTATGTCGATCTTAAGGATATCGCCCAGGAAGTGGTCTGGATCGAAGAGAAGGTGGATTTTGACCCCGAAAGGATTTCAACAATCAATAACCGCCTTGACCTGATTTATTCCCTGGAACAAAAACATCATGTTCAATCGGTTAAGGAACTGATTGAACTCAAAGATGCTTTTGAACAAAAAATACTGACAGTTTCTTCAAATGAGGAGGAATTGCTCCGCCTTTCACAATTAAAGGAGATTAAATATGCTGAAGTTGTGTCGGATGCGCAACTCCTGTCATCCGGACGTTCTTCGGTTTCCGCGGATATCGAATCACGCGTTCTGAGTCAGCTTGTCCTGCTCGGGATGCCAAATTCGAAATTTAAAGTTGAGATATCCCGCGAAGATATTCCGGGTACCAACGGGATGGATCGGGTAAGCTTCCTGTTTACCGCGAATAAAAATGGCGTATTGTCTGAGATTTCCAAAGTGGCTTCAGGTGGTGAATTGTCCCGTCTGATGCTCGCAATTAAGGCGTTAATCTCACGGTCAAAGGCATTGCCTACCATTATTTTTGATGAGATTGATTCGGGAGTTTCAGGCGATATTGCCGATCGTATGGGAATCATCTTAAAGGAAATTTCTGCTGATATGCAGGTTATCAATATTACTCACCTTCCGCAGATCGCAGCCAGGGGCGATCACCATTTTCTGGTTTACAAACAGGATTCAGCCAATGATACCACCACACGCCTGAAACGTTTGACCAAAGAGGAAAGGATCAAGGAATTGGCCAAGATGCTTAGCGGTGAAAATATTACTGCCGCGGCAATTCTGAATGCGGAAGAACTATTAAAGTAGTATTTATTTGTAAATCGAAACAATTAGGGTGACATATGGGTTATTAACCTGAGATGTTTTGCACGGATTGGGTTTAACAAATGAAGTCTATATTTGTGCACTATTTTATTAATTGAAAACCGGATGGTTTTCAGAAATTGTAACTAAATGGCTTATAATTTATTAAAGGGGAAAAGAGGAATTATTTTCGGAGCGTTGAATGAGAGTTCAATTGCCTGGAAAGTTGCTGAACGGGCATACGAGGAAGGGGCAACCTTTACCTTATCAAATGTTCCGATCGCGCTTCGGATGGGAGAAACCCAATCACTTGCTGAAAAATGTAACACAATTGTGATTCCTGCTGATGCTGCAAATGTTGAAGACCTTGAAGCATTGATTATTAAATCGATGGAAGCGTTAGGGGGAAAATTGGATTTTATCCTGCACTCAATTGGTATGTCTCCTAATGTGAGAAAAGGAAGGCACTATAGTGATCTTGATTACGATTTGCTGACTAGGACGCTTGATGTTTCTGCTGTTTCTTTCCATAAAGTCCTTCAAACCGCGCGTAAACTTGATGCCATCAACGAATGGGGATCTGTGCTCGCTTTATCCTATGTCGCGGCTCAACGTACATTTTATGGCTATAATGATATGGCTGATGCCAAATCCCTGCTCGAGTCGATTGCCAGAAGCTTTGGATATATCTACGGAAACGAACGCAAAGTCCGGATTAATACAATCTCTCAGTCGCCGACTCCAACAACTGCCGGTAATGGGATTAAGATGTTCGGAAATCTGCTCGACTTTTCAGAGAGGATGTCACCGCTTGGTAATGCAACAGCCGATGAGTGTGCCGATTATTGCGTTGTCATGTTCTCCGATCTGACGAAAAAAGTTACCATGCAGAACCTCTTCCACGACGGAGGATTCTCTTCGATGGGGATGAGTGTCAGTGCAATGGAACAATATAACAAGGGCTTTGAAGAGCCCGGACACAAATTCGATTAATTGCATAAAAAAAGCGCCTCAAAAGCGCTTTTTTTTATTATCTCTTATGCAAACCACACTCCCTGGTATCGGGATTTTCCCACCACCAACGTCCCGCCCTGATATCCTCACCGGGTAAAATAGCCCGGGTACAGGGTTGGCACCCTATGCTTGGAAATCCTTTATCATGTAATGGATTATATGGAATCCCTTGAACTTTAATAAATTGCAGGACTTCAGCCTCCGTCCAGTCAATCAGCGGATTCACCTTAATCAATCCATTCGCCTCATCCCATTCAATCCGTTCCATATTATGTCGTGTGACCGATTGCTCCCGGCGTAAACCACAGATCCAGACATCAAGACCGGCAAAGGCCCGCTTTAAAGGTTCTATTTTCCTGATCTTGCAACATTCTTTCCGATTTTCCACACTTTCAAAAAACAGGTTGATCCCTTTATCGGAAACCATCTTTTCCACATGGCTGGCTTCGGGAAAATATACACTGAGTCTGATCCCGTATTTGCTGTTTGTCCGGTGGATGAGCTCGTAAGTTTCAGGGAAGAGCCTGCCCGTATCAAGTGTAATGATTTTAACGGATTTGTCAATACTGCAAACCATATGGGTGAGTACCTGATCCTCAGTTCCCAGGCTGCTGGATAAGGCGATCTTACCATTGTATTCAGCCAGGAAACCGGTGAGTAGTTCCTCTGCAGTTGCATTCCTGTATTTTTGATTGAGAGCTTCGATTTGTTCTTTCATGATAAATAATTTACTTTTTAATAGCCATCTGGAATCCTTATCGATTTTCATCACCTTTGGTGAGTGCCGATTCAAAGGGTTTCATTGTTCTGTTTGTTATTTGGAACAAAAATAGTTTAAAATTTCTAACACAAAAGTGGCAAAAAAGAGATGCGTTAAGGCTGCGTGAATTCTTCCTATTCTCAAATCAGCCCATTTTGCGACGCTGTTTTATTGTCAGAATCGGTGGACACTTAAGAAAGTAATAAATGAACACTTCCCGTTTAATGGTGTGTTGGTTTAAAAGAATAATTGATGAGATTAAGGTTTAAATCTCAAAATAATAGCCGAATCCCGGTTTGTTACGGATATAATTGCCATAATCTTCCATTTTCTTTCGTAAACGGGTCATATTGACATCAACTGTCCGATCAGTGACAATTACATCGCTCTCCCATATTCGGCGAAGTATCTCTTCGCGGGAGAAAATTCTCCCCGGTGATTTGGCCAGCAACGAAATAATTTCATATTCCTTTCTGGTAAGTTCTGTTTTTTTATCTCCCAGAAGGAGGCGTTTTGTTTCCTGATCGAGTGTGATTTCTCCTATTGTGAGCATGTTTGATGCCTCTTCGACAGCGATAGTTTTGCTTCGTCTTAGAACTACTTTAACCCGGGCTTGCAACTCTCTGATAGAAAAAGGTTTTGTGATGTAGTCATCAGCCCCAAGATTAAATCCGGTTAACAGATCGTTTTCAGTATCCCGGGCGGTAAGAAAGATAATCGGCACTTCAAGATGCAACTCTTTCCGGATCCTTTGTGCCAGACTGAATCCTGATATCTTTCCCATCATTACATCGAGAAGAATGAGTTGGTAAACCCCCAGATCTTTTTTCAGGGCTTCTTCGGCTGAATAAGCCGTATCAATTTGATATCCTTCACTTTCAAGGTTAAACTGCAATATCTCGTTAAGGTCCTCCTCGTCTTCAACCACAAGGATCCGGAAATGTTCGTTCATATTTTAATCTTTAGTTTCATTTTCGAGATTGTGAGGGCGAATAGCGGTCACTTCCAGGGCATAGATTGAAGCCTCTGCTAGATTTATGGGCTGGACTGCAATTCTTTCATTGCTCGAAGTTATACTATTTAACTGAATTTGTATGATAAAAGTGATATTTGGAAAAACAATGAGGCTAAAACATTAAGATCCTGAAATACAATTATAAACAAAACAACATCTTTATAAATAGATCTCCCTTTTCGGCCGGTGAATAGCAACTAGTTTCCGGAAGATTGTAACTTAGAGTAAATACATTATTTATCTATTATTTTAAGATGTAAAAAATAATACATTTGACATTAATTTTTAGAATTTACAAAATGATCACGCATAAACTCTTCAGATTTATTGCCTCTTCCGTTGCTGCAAATCCCCTCAAGACCAACTTTAAATCTGAAATTAGAGAACTAAATATTGAAAGGAAAGACTTTGGTCACGACTTCCATTGGGGTGTAGCTACTGCTTCATATCAAATCGAAGGGGCCTGGGATGTTGACGGGAAGGGGGTTTCGATATGGGACAGGTTTACCGCAAATCCAAATAATGTCAAGGACAGAACCAATGGTCAGGTAGCTACTGATTTTTACAACAATTACGAAAGTGACCTAAAATTATTGAAAAACCTTAATTTTGAAAATTTCAGGTTTTCCTTTTCGTGGCCCAGGATTCTTCCTGAAGGGACAGGTAAGGTAAATGAGAAGGGGATTGATTTTTATAACCGAATGATTGATAAGTGTCTTGAGCTAGGAATTGAACCATGGGCGATGCTGTATCATTGGGATTTGCCGCAAAAACTTGAAGATATGGGAGGTTGGGCTAACCGGGATATTATTGGCTGGTTTTCGGAATATGCTGATTTGTGCACGCGCAGGTTTGGTGACAGGATTCATCATTGGATGGTGCTCAATGAACCAGCGAGTTTTACTACACTTGGATATCTCTCTGGTATGCATGCACCTCAGAAAAGTGGTATAACAAAGTTTCTTGCTGCTGTTCATCATGCTTCGCTTTGTCAGGCAGCGGGAGGAAGAATTATCCGCGAGAATGTAAAAGGGAGCCATATCGGGACAACTTTTTCGTGTGCATACACTGAACCACAAAAGCGGTCAGGCAGATATCAGCGCGCATCTGACCGGCTTGACGTCATGTTGAACAGGTTATTCATTGAGCCTTCCCTCGGGATGGGCTACCCTTATAAAGAGCTCCCTTTTATTCGTAAAATCGATCAGTTCATTCAACCAGATGATCCTGAAAATCTAAAGTTTGATTTTGATTTTATTGGAATTCAGAATTATTTTAGGGTTACTTCCAGGCCTTCTCTCATTCCTCTGATATGGGCTAACCGGGTTAAACCATCGGCTAACGCAGAAGTGACAGCTATGGGCTGGGAGGTTTCACCTGAAGGTATTTACGATATCATAATGCAATTTGCCAAATACGGAGTTAAAGAGCTGATTGTCACTGAAAACGGAGCAGCTTTCCACGACCATCTTAAAAAGAACGGAAAAATTCACGATCGCCAACGAATCCATTTTTATCAAAGATACCTTCAAAATGTACTCCGGGCAAAAAATGACGGTGCCCCGGTTACTGGTTATTTTGCCTGGACTTTTGTCGACAATTTTGAATGGGATGAGGGTATCCGCCCGAGATTTGGTCTTGTTTATAATGATTTTAAAACCCAGGAACGAATTGTAAAAGATTCAGGTTTTTGGTTTCAGGAAATGCTGAAATAGATATCTTCGGATAAAAACCCTTCCAGTGTCTGTAGACCACCTAACTGTTCGATTTCCACTTTTGCTTTTTACTTTCCCATTAAATTGTAATTAGCACTTAATTAATTTGTTATAACTAAATATACAAAGGAAACTCAAGTATTATGCAGTTTATTTGCCTGCCTAAGATGATCTGTTAGTAAAGAAACTTACAAGATTTGAGAAAACGAAACATCATATTTTTTCAAGCTATCAAAGATTCCTTCTGAGTAGAATTAAGATTTAATCAATTAAAAATTTAATGCAAATCTGGGATGAATGGTCATAGTTTTCAAAAAATATCCTACTTTTGCGCAACAAATAAGTAACGCGGAAGTAGCTCAGTTGGTAGAGCATCAGCTTCCCAAGCTGAGGGTCGCGAGTTCGAGTCTCGTTTTCCGCTCCACATAATCAACCACTTACAGAGAATAGCTCAGTAGGTGGTTTTTTATTTGCACCAAAATTTGCACCACAAAATATCATAAGCGAAGTGTGATAAATTTTCCCTTTCCCCAATTGGGTTACTGTGAGTTTGTATTTTGTCGATTTATGTTGATTCATTTTATCAATCATTGGATTTTATTCAGCTTAATTCAATCTTATTTCAATGAAGTATTCAGTATATCCCATGAATTCAAAAACTCAGAGTAATCCATCTCTGTCCCATCAGCCATTCTGCCTCCAGTACCTTTACTAAGAGTGTACCATTCACCTTCCATTGAAAGATCAGTGGTATCATAAACCTTTCGGTCTGGCATCAGCCAGAGTGTTAATTCAGCTTTCTGTGCCCCAGTTGGAAGGCGATTCTGGTTCTGAAATCTATTACGCAAAATAGCATTTGGTACAATGATGTATTCAATTTCTCGATTAGGTGTATTGAGAAAGGCAAAGATGTAATAGTTTACTTTTTCCTCCCATTTTGGAATGGTGAATTTGAAACGACCAATTCCATTTAAAATATTTCCATTTGGACTACGATGAATTTCTGACTTTACCCTTGCTGAACTAACAAATTCGACACAAACAATCCTGCTGCTATCATTGCCCTTGATAAGAAAGAAGAAATTATTTCGATAGGAGTAGACTGTCAACCCAAATTCTCTTAATTTCTCAAAGAAGGATGATCTGTAGACTTGCTTGGTAAGTAGCATAACAGTATTGATTTAGATTAATTGTTGCAAAAATGGCGATTCTTACATCAGGAATCAACTATTCAAATCTGTAATTAACCCATTGATAAATTCAAATGATTTTATAATATTTTATAAATTATTATAAAACAACATTTTGCGTATTTTAAAATTATTTTCAGATTTTTTGAAGGGTCAAGAGATACTGATGAATTGAAATTTCAAGAGAAAGGACATCTGTAGCACCCATCGTAGGTGGAGGGGGTGGGTAGGGAGGGTATCCAAAGGGAGGAATACCGCCAATGGACATTCATTGTACATGCCTAAATATTCGATTTCATGCCAATTCATGATTTAAATGGGCTTATATTTGACTGAAGTAGTTTAAATTTAAGCCCATCTAATTTAAACGATATGAAAAGATTAACCCCAGTTGAAAACCTTCACGATCAAATCCTTGAAGATACAGGTATTGATTTACCTATTGGATTAGGTTCAGGTTTATCAATTGATGATCCCAGCAAAATGCTGGTTCTTGAACATTATGGTCATACTGAAGCTAATATTATTAGCTTTTATTTGAGAAACTATGAATTACTGGCTTGGGATGTCGTGAAACATGAGCAAGTAATTGTTGGTGATAGAAAAATTGATTGCATTGAACTATCTGTAAGTGAAAGCCCTGACGATATGAATAATGCTTGGACAGAGAAGTATTATTTTGATATTACTGATTGCCTATAAGTTAACAGAAAATTACTGTCCGGCATATCGCTCTAAGTTGGAAATACTGGTTTTTCTGTGGCAATCATGAAGCAGCCTAAAAGACAGCCAATCTGTATTCTATTCTGGTATATTGCATGGGAATTTGTTTGAGTTTCCATATTGGGTATCTCTTTTTCCTGAACAACTTCATCAATACGACAATGATTACAGCAAAGACCTGACTGAACTGCTCTCGCACAACCTTAACCTACAAAATCATCATAAATAAAACCGTCTCCAACCTCTTGCAAAGTTCTCCGAACATTTTGGAGAATCTTTGAAATATTACTCTGATTTCTACAAAAACAAGACGGGGTTCACCGAATGCTTACGATACAACACAATCAAGGGGAATATTCCTACTATGGTTCTAAAATATAAAATTTAGTATGGTGAATAATAACATAATTTATGATTAAGTTTGTTACTATTATTAGGGTATGACCATTCCACTTACACACTCCAAGAGGAGTGGCAAATATACGGTTGTCAAAGATATAAAAGATTAAATATCATTGTAGTCGATTGTAAAATAATAAG
>Ga0316223_1001664_pt1 | contig 20124 bp, 16 predicted proteins | sample TBH18009metaG_FD_206007 | JGI IMG/M metagenome (GOLD analysis project Ga0316223, IMG submission 206007) | Freshwater microbial communities from Trout Bog Lake, Wisconsin, USA - TBH18009 | ecosystem: Environmental > Aquatic > Freshwater > Lake > Hypolimnion/Profundal zone | place: USA: Wisconsin...
GCTGGGTAGCGAAGTTCGGTTGTGATAACCGCTGAATGCATATAAGCGGGAAGCACGCTCCAAGATGAGATCTCCCTGAAGGGCCCAGAAAGACCATCTGGTTGATAGGCTGGGTGTGAAAGCGCAGTAATGCGTGAAGCTTACCAGTACTAATCGCCCGTTCGGCTTGTCCATAGAATTAACTCCGCGCAGTTAAGCGGACGTTCTTCTTACAAGCCTTGTAAGACCAATCAATTTCGTTGCAATCAGCTCTGACACGAGCAAAGTTTTTGGCGCCAGATTGCAAATCGCGTTCCTGCGGGCCTCCGGGAGAAACCATCCGGAACAAAGCAGACGTCGCGACAGGCTGCGGGCAACCACCCGCCAAGCGCCATCTAAGTTTGCCGGTGACCATACTGCGAGGGATCACCCGTTCCCATCCCGAACACGGAAGTTAAGCCTCGCTGGGCCGATGGTACTGCACGGGTGACTGTGTGGGAGATTAGGTGATCGCCGGCAATTATATCCAGCAAGAAGCCATGCTTTCGAGCATGGCTTTTTTGCGTCGGTACTTCTGATCCTGCATAATCGCTGCTGCCGTGTCGCTGCACGAATATGGACCGGGGCATGGGTTGAATTCTTTACGGTTCACGCAAACAGGGCCATGCCGGCAGGCATGGCCCTGTTTGCGTTGCTGGCAGCCATCATTCTTACCGCTTCGCGGGGCCAGCAGCGCGGACGGCCTCGGGCGCATTGAACTGCTTGAAGTTTTCTTCGAAACGGGCAGCGAGCTCTGCTGCCTGGCGGTCATACGCTTCCTTGTCGGCCCATGCGTTGCGGGGATTCAGAACCTCCTTCGGCACATCGGGGCAACCGACAGGGATGTGCAAGCCAAACGCTGGCTCAGTGAGGAAATCGACATCCTCCAGCTGGCCGTTGAGCGCGGCGCTCACCAACGCGCGGGAGATCTTGATGCTCATGCGCTTACCTATGCCGAATTTGCCTCCGGACCAACCTGTGTTCACCAGCCAGCAAGCGGCATTATGCAGCTTCAGCCGCTTTCCCAGCATCTCGGCATAAACCATGGGGGCCAGCGGGAGGAACGGCTTTCCAAAGCAAGCAGAAAATTCGGGCTCCGGGTCCGATCCCATGCCCGCCTCAGTCCCGGCCAACTTAGCCGTATAGCCCGAAAGAAAGTGATACATCGCCTGCTCGGGGGTGAGTCTAGCGATGGGCGGGAGGACACCGAATGCATCTGCTGTTAAAAACATTACGTTGCGCGGGTGGCCGCCAATTCCGGGAACTACGGCATTTTCGATGAAATCTACGGGGTAGGCGGCGCGGGTGTTTTCAGTGAGTGAAATATTTGTGTAGTCAGGCTGGCGGGTCTGGTCGTCGAGGATGACGTTTTCGAGCACGGAGCCGAAGCGGATGGCGCGGAAGATCTGGGGCTCCTTTTCTTCGGTGAGGTCGACGCACTTGGCGTAACAGCCGCCCTCGAAGTTGAAGATGCCGGCGGGGCTCCAGCCGTGCTCGTCGTCGCCGATCAGGCGGCGGGCGGGGTCGGCGGAGAGGGTGGTCTTGCCGGTTCCGGAAAGCCCGAAGAATAAGGCAGTTACGCCATCGGCGCCCACATTGGCGGAGCAGTGCATGGGGAGCACGTCGCGCTGGGGGACGAGGAAGTTCATGATGCCGAAGATGGATTTTTTCATCTCGCCGGCGTACTTTGTTCCGCCGATGAGGACGATGTGGCGGGAGAAGTCGGCAAGGATGAAAGCGCCGGAGCGGGTCCCGTCGCGCTCGGGGACGGCCTCGAACTCGGGGGCGGCAATCACTGTGAATTCAGGCACATGGGCGGCGAGCTGGGCGGCATCGGGACGGACGAAGAGCTGGCGGACGAAGAGCGAGTGCCAGGCGTATTCGCTGACGACGCGGATGGGCAGCCGGTAGGTTGGGTCCGCGCCGCAGTAGAGGTCCTGGGTGAAGAGCTCGCGATCGCCGAGGTGCGCGGCGACGCGCTCGAGCAGGGCATCAAACCTTTCAGTAGAAAGGGGTTGATTGACGCGGCCCCAGTCGACCAGGGTGTGGGTGAGGGCATCGTCGACGGTGAACTTGTCTTTGGGGCTGCGGCCGGTGCGGGCGCTGGTGAGGGCCACAAGGGCTCCGTTGGCGGCCAGGCGGGCCTCGCCGCGCTGGATGGCCACTTCCATCAACTGAGGGGCGGGGAGGTTCCTGTAGACCCGGGGTCCCTGTTCAATTGCGTGCAGCAGTTCCGTTGCCGATAGACCGACCATGGGCGAGAGCTCCTTGCGCGTTGGAATGTGAAAAGAATGAAAGAAAATTCATTTTGGCACGTTGGGGGCGAAAAGGGTTCGTGCGCTGCATCACTTGAGTAGAAGGGGGCCAAAGGTTTGCTTGCAAGGTGCGAAAAGGGGGCCAAAGGTTTGCTTAAATGGTTCGGTTTAGTGGCCAAAGGTTTGCTTCTATGGTTGTGAAAAACGTCAAAATGAACCTTAGAATTGACCCTATTTAGAAAAACGGAACCATGCATGGTTGCGAAAAATGGCAGGTACGAACCTTGGAATTGAACCTTTTTTTGCAATTTGCGCTGAAATGGGGCGATTTAGGGACGTAAGGCGTTGAAAAGGCGTGAGTTTGCGCGGAATTCGTGACTGTGCGAGTTGTCAGCTTTCAGCTTTCAGCTCTTAGCTTTCAGGTGGCGGGGTGGGGGGGGCGGTGGCGGTGGGGAGGATGGATTGATAGCTCTGGTCGAGGGCGGGGCCGAAGAGGAGGGTGGCGGCGATGCGGCGGACGACCTGGGCGAAGGAAGCGGCCTCTTCGGCCTTGAGGGGACGATGGAGGAGGGGGGAGGCGGGTTCGGGGGTGAGTTCGCGGTAGCTGAGCCATTTCTTGCGGACCTGATAGCCGCCGAGGGTGTAGTTCCAGACGTGGATGGGGACGGCGGACCAGTGGGCGTAAGGTTTGAGATTGACATCGACGCAGGAATCGCCGAGGAGGGTTAGGGCGGATTCGTGGGTGAGGGTTGGCTGGGGAGGGTGACTTGCGGGCTCGGAGGTCCCGGGAGCGGGGCTGTCTGGCAGTCGTGGTATCCCACCCATTCGCAAAGGACGCGAATGGATGGGGCACGGAGGTTCTTCGGTCGCACACGGGGCGATTGTGTAACAGGCGGCGGCGAGGGCGGCGAGCTTGTCGCGGTCGGGTTGGGTGAAGGGGCGCTGGGGCGCGTCCGCGGCCGGGCATGGCGGTGCTGCCGTGGCCGTTGGGTCCCCATCCGGCGGCGAGCTTGAGAGCCTGGTAAAGGTTGGGAATGGCTGAGGAGTTTGATTCGGGGCTACGAGCCTGGGATCGGGTGAGGGATTCACTGGTTGTGAAAGGAGTGCGCAGGCCGCGGAAGCTGATGGGCGTGTTGCCGGCGAGCGGCTCAGGCGGCGTTGCGGGCGGCGATCAGGTCGCGAATGAACTTGAGGTTGCGCCGCATATCGGCCTCGACGGACGCGGGGGTGTCGGTCTCAAGCTGCGCCCACGCGTCAAACCCGATGTCGGCCAGGGCGTCGATTACGGCGTTGAAGTCGATAGTGCCTTCGCCGAGGTAGTGAGGGTTGTCTTTGAGATGGACCTCACAGATCCGCTTGCGGCCCAACCAGCGGATCTCCTTGACGGGATCGAATCCATAGTTGGTTGCATTGCCGACGTCGTAGTAGGTGAGAACGGCGGAGGAGTGGGTGCGATCGATGAGGCGGACGTTGTCGCGCGCGGAGAGAGTGTCTTCAAGGCCGAGGAGGACACCGGCCTTCTCAGCCGCAGGGGCAAGCTCTTTGAGGATGGCGGCCACTTTGTCGCGCTCTGCCGCGGTGTCAAGCGCAGCCTTTGCGAAGAAGGGAAGGAGCACCACGCGGACGCCCATGGCGCTGGCGATGGAGATGGCGTCGGCCACCCAGCGCTGCGCCACTGGGTGGGATTTCAGGTGGTCGCGATGCAGAACGTCGAGGCAGAGCGATTCAATGCTGAGATGGACGCGCGCGGACTCAGCGAGGAATGCCTTTTGCAACGCGGGGTCGGAGAGGGGAAGTTGACTCTGGCCTCTGCCGATGCTGACCTGGACGCCATCAAAGCCGAGTTGTTTGGCCAGGGCGATGGACTCGATTTGGCCATCGAGCTTCAGGTTCCAGTCAGTGACGCCAACCTTGAACCTGGCCCTGGCCGGAGAGGCGAAGGCGGGCAAACCGAGGGCGGCGAGGGCTGCGGAGGCAGCCGCGCCGAGGAAGGTACGACGCGTGAGGCGCGGCGTAACGTGCCGATCAGAGCAGGCGATCACATTCAACGCAGAGGGAGTCATCGCGAATTACCGTGGCCGATTGTAGCACCGGGCAGTTGGCGGGAAGGAATTGAACCTGAGAACGCATGCAAAGGAGGAGGAGGCGAGCGACCGCGGGAAAGAGGGTACCTGATACCGCGCTCTTTAAAGACATGGACGGAATCGCCCTTTTTTGAAAGGAGCGACGGACTCGGAGGCTCCTCAGCCGGTGACGGGGAGGGTGGGGAGTTCTCCTCGCTGTTTGGCTTCAGCGACGACGGCGTCGAGGTGGGCGAGGACCTCGGGGACGGTCATGGTGTAGATTTCGCGGCGGGAGTCGTAGCCTTCCTCGACGAGCTGCTTGAGGTGGCGGCCGGCGATCTGGATGGTGAGCTGATCGGTGATGACCAGGCCTGCGCGCTGTTTCTGGGCGTTCCAGGCGTTGAGGGGCAGGGCGATCCAGAGGGGTCGGCCGTTGACGGTGAAGCGGACATCGACCGCGTCGGCATGGCGGGTGGCGATGGCCACCATGTTGGCTTTCCATGTGCAGTGGAGGTCTTCGCCAGACCAGCGGTCGGTAACGTGGAAGTCGTCGTACATGGAGATAGCCTACCACCTGCGGTGGGGCCAGCGGCTCGCTTTTCGCTCGCTCAAGGCTTGTGGGATTCCGGGGAGCTGCCACCTGCGGTGGGGCTGACAGTCGGCAGCGGAAGAATCTGTACTAAAAGTCCTGTTGGGTTGAAAACGGGCAGCCGATGAACGGGTGAGGGAGCGCAATCATTATGCAGGTAACGGTGACCGTTTCAGATGAGATTGTGAGGCAGGCGGGAGTGCGGGGGATGACGGTGCTTGAATTTGTGGAATCGCTGATCAGCAAGGGACTGGAAGGGGCGACGGGGCGGCCGGCCCTGAACGATGCGATTGAGCGGATTCGGCTGCTGAGCGGGACGGGGCGGGGCCGGTAGCGGCGGCGAGCGGGGGGGAGCGGGCGTTTGGGTGAGGGGTTCGGCGGCGGGGTGTTGGACGGTGGTTTGGGGGCGCTGATAGACTGATAGGGTTGCAGTGGCAGTGCCTCTACGTGTACGGACCCGCCTGCAAGTCGATCGAACGAAGGACATAAAACCCCGTGGATACTCAGACTCGTCATGCCCTCAAGGGGGACAAATTTGCCCAGGCCACAGTGAGCGGTTTCAGCTGGCTGAGCGGGCACCGTTCCGGAATGATCCGTTGGACGGTAAGCGTGGTAGTGGTGGTGTTGGTGCTGGGCGGCGGATTGGCGTATTGGAACCAGCGTTCGACGGCGGCCGACTCGGCGCTGGGCGCGGCGATGGATCTGTATACAACGCCGCTGGCCCAGCCGGGCGCACCGCCCGAGGCCAATACGTATGCGACGGCCAACGAGCGGTCAAAGGCGGCGAACCAGAAGTTTGTTGCGGTGGCGGCGGAGTATGGCTGGCTGCCGGAGGGGACGAAGGCGCACTACTTTGCCGGGATCACCTATCAGGAGCTTGGGCAGACGGCGTCAGCCGAGACAGAGCTGAAGCTGGCGGCGGGCTCGTGGGACCGGAATGTGGGCAACCTGGGCAAGCTTGCGCTGGCAGGGCTGTATCACCAGACGGCGCGGGACCAGCAGGCGATTGATTTGTATACGGCGCTGGCGGCGAAGCCTTCAGAGACGGTTCCGGCGACGGTGGCGCAGCTTGACCTGGCGGACTTGTATGCGTTGCAGGGCAAGCAGGAACAGGCGCGGACGCTCTGGGCCAAGGTGAAGGACGCGGACAAGGACGGCGCGGCGGGCTCGATTGCGAGCCAGAAGCTGGGCTCGAAGCAGTAGGGCAGGATGGAAGAGAGGCAAGCGACTCGCGAGGCCGATGGTTTCGCGAGTCTTTGCTTTGTTGGCGGCAATCTTTCAGACTGATCGGATTTGAGCATTCTCAAGGCCGGTTGCGTCTGGTTTGTGTGAGCGCAGGCCAGGCCATATTCGCAGGTTGGATGGAGATCCCCGAGAACTCTGTGCGCGAGCAGACGAGCCCATACGCCGATGAAGCAGCGCTGGCGGGGCTGGTGAGCCAGTATGCGGCAACCCTTTACCGGGTTGCCTTTTCAGTTTTGCGGAATGCGGCGGATGCGGAAGACGCGGTGCAAGAGGTGTTTGTGAGGGTTCTTCGGCACCGGGAGACACTGGGCGAGGTGCGGGACCAGCGGGTATGGCTGATCCGGATTGTGTGGAATATTGTTCTGGACCGGAAGCGGCGGGCGAAGACGCGGCCGGAGACAGACGATGTGAGCGAGCTGGCGCGGGTATTGCCGGCGAAGGGACTGAGCGCTGAGGAGATTGCGGCGGCGGCGCAGCACCATGCGCAGGTGCTGGCGTGCGTGGAGCAGTTGCCGGGGAAAGAGCGGGAGGTGCTGATGCTCTCAGCGTTTGAGGAGCTGAACAGCGTGGAGATTGCGTCGGTGCTGGGGATTACGGAGTCAAGCGTGCGGTCACGGCTTTTCAGGGCGCGGAATTTGATGTCGGGGCTGTTGGGGAGAAGCAAGGACCAGGGACATAGGGACATAGGGACCAGGGAATAGGGAATAGGGATTCGAGATCAGGCGGGTTGTGTGGGAGTTGGCTATGGAGAAGATGGGACGCGACGGAGTTGGAAACGGATTGGCAGCGGGCGGGTATGAGGCGACACTGCGGCTGATTGCGGGGTTGCCTGCGCCGGAGGGGTTGGAGGAGCGGGTGCAGGCGGCGCTGCGGCATGCGCCGCGGCCGGGTCGTGTGCTGGCCTGGCCTACGGCGCTGCGGCTGGAGGGCGGGTGGATGCGGGCTGCGGCCGCGGCGGCGATTGTGGTAGTGGTGGCCGGAGGCGGCTGGGGCGTGGTGAAGCATGGGCAGTCAGGACAGTCGGCGGGCGGGAATGCGGTGATGCCGCATATGGCAGCGCCGGGCGGGTTCTCGACGGGCGGGGCGATGCGGACGCCGCAGACGCTGCAGGGGCCGGCGGCGCCGGTGGTGGTTGCGAGCAAAGCCGGCAAGCCCGCGGCAGCGCGGCACGGCAAGACGGGGTCGGCACAGGCGGCAGCGGGCCGGACGAAGTAGGCAAGTTCCTTTTATCACTCTCAGCTGTTTTTTGTGATTCCGCGGATGACGATGCCGAGGAGAGCGAGGACGACTGCGCCCCAGAAGGCGGGGACGAATCCTCGGACGTTGAAGCCGCGGACGAGGCCGGAGGCGACCATGATCATGAAACCGTTGATGACCAGCAGGAAGACGCCGAGGGTGAGGATGCTGAGGGGGAAGGTGACGATTTTGAGGAAGAAGCCGACGGTGGCGTTGAGCAGGCCGATGACGAGGGAAGCGATGAGGGCAGGTCCGAGTCCCTGGACATAGAAGCCGGGGACGAGCCGGGAGACGAGGATGAGGGCGATGGCGTAGAGGAGCCATTGAACGAGCAGACCGAACATGGGCTGGTTCTCCTTGGATGGAATGGCAGAGGCGCGGGGTGCGGGGGCTGCCGGTGTACGGTCTCCGTTATAGCATGGCTGGGGATGGGTGGGTGGCGGTACGTTTGGCTGCGCTTCGGGTCCAACAAGGGAGCCGGTCAAAAAACAAATGCAGGTCCCCTTCGGCTTGGCTCAGGGCAGGCTTTCGACTCACCACCCCCAACTTGAAAGGCGCCTGGGGCGCGCGTTCGCACAGGATGACCGCATCAAAATTAGTGCTAAGAACGGCGGCTTTGTTTTGGGGCGAGATTACGGGGCTGAGCCTTGGATCATGAGGGGATGAATTGATGCGTGCAATTCGACTGGCTCTGCTTGCGTTGGCGTTGCTGTTGCCGGTGGTTTTGGCGCGGACGCAGCAGGCGGGGAGTGGGGCGTTGCCGGAGATCCGCCAGTTGATGCACGAGGTGGAGGAGCACCAGAAGCAACTGGAGAAGGTTCGGGAGACGTATACGTACAGCTCCGAGCAGACGGTGGAGGATCTGGACGCGGGGGGGCGGGTGACGAAGACCGAGACGGCGGAGCACGAGGATTTTTTTGTGAACGGGCACGTGATTCGGCGGATGGTGAAAAAAGACGGAAAGACGCTGAGCGGGGAGGAGGAGCGGAAGGAGACGGAGCGGGTGACGAAGCTGGTGGAGAAGGCGGAGAAGACGCCGCCGGGGGAGCCGCTGGAGGGCCCTCAGATTACGGTGAGCCGGGTTCTGGAGATTATGGACGTGCGCAATCCACGGCGGGAGAGCTACCGTGGCCGGGCGACGATTGTGTTCGATTTTGTGGGCCGGAAGGACGCGAAGACGCACGGGCTGGCCGAGGACATGTCAAAGAAGCTGGCAGGGACAATCTGGATTGACGAGGCGGACCGTCAGGTTGCGCACATGGAAGTGATGTTCAACGACAACTTCCGGTTTATGGGCGGCCTGGTAGCGACGGTGGAGAAGGGGTCGAGCTTTCGCTTTGACCAGGAGCTGGTGAACGGGGAGATCTGGCTGCCGACGGGGGGCGCGGGGACGATGGCGGCCCGGGTGCTGCTGGTGAAGAGCTACCGGCAGCGGTTCAAGGAACGGGACTACGACTTCAAGCGGTTCCGGGTGGAGGCCGAGCAGGGGAAGGACGCGAAGGCGGTGGGGGAGCGCTAAGAGCGGCGGCGGGTGTTTTAGAGTGGAAGGATGTTTGTGCGGAAGCTGGGGATCTGGCGGGTGGACGGGGCGGGGGCGCGGCACGTGTGCCCGATCGGGTGGATCGACAACTTTGCAATGCGGAACTTTACCAACGATGCGGTCTTTGACCATACGGTGCCGGCGGGGGACGGGCTGCTGGAGGCGGGGACGCGGGTACCGGTGGAGAGGCTGCGGGCGGAGATGGAGGACTGGTTCCGGCGGAAGGGGTATCTGAAGGCTGGGGAGCGGCTTGAGGTGGACGAGGCGGGGTGAGGGATGGGATGGCGGCGGGGCGGTCAGGCGGCTTGCCGGGCCGGGGTTGGGCCGGCCTGCCATAAGGCAAGTTCTGCCTGGCGGCGGGCTTTGAGGGCCGGGTTTTCGTGTGCGCCGGCGTGGTCCCAGCGGAGGAGCTGCTGGGCTGCGGCTTCATACTGTCCGGCATTGAGGGACTGGAGCAGGGTGGAGGCAGCGAGGCGGCCCTGACCGAGATTGAAACAGAAGTCGACGAGGGCGTCGAACTGGCCCTGGGTGAGGGGCACCTTGACGAGGCGCTGGACGGCGAGCTCGGCATCGCGGAGATCGCTGAGGAGGATTTCAGCGGCCTGGGGCTCGTCGACGCCGTTGGGGAACGACTCGGGATGGAGCAGGCGGTGGCCGTAGCCGATGGTGGGAAATCCGGCGACGTCGAGATAGGTATGGGCGCGAAAACCCTCTGAGGATTTGATGAGGCTGAGACCTGCGGGGCTGGTGCGCATGGAAGACCCTCCTGTGTGTGCCCGGTGGGGCGGTCAATTTCGACGCTAGCAGGCGGCGGGAAATAATCTGCAAAGCGGGCGGGATTGAGGGGAATTTGGAGGGAGCGGGGGCGGGTTTTCTTCGCTTTTTATTCGTACCGCAATGTGATTTTTGGAGGTGCGGAGGGCCGCAGGGGACAGGCGGGGGCGGAATCTCATTTTGCACTGATAATAGTGCAAAATCTAAGTCCTATAAGATAAACGACTTATAGGGGAAGGAGTGGGAATGTCCCATTTTATGAACAGAATAACTCATCGATTTGTTGCTAAAGTTCGAGTAATTGAGTGCCGATTTAGTAAAATAAGCGAATGGTTAAACGACGATCTACAAGCATCATGAGCCCGAAGACACCGCTGCGAGTCTTGCTGGTGGCAGGGGTATCATCGGTGGCATTGGCCGCGTTAGCAGTGATGCTATTTACGCGGACGGTGCAGGCCGATGCTCGCCTACCAAGAGCGACCGCGACTGCGACACCCGCAGTCCCGGTGATGAGCGCGACTCCGGCTTCGCTTGCACCGCCCAAAACCGCCGACCTTCTTCACGGCGTTGCCAGTTGGTATGGCGGCGTCTTTAATGGCCGCAAGACGGCCAGTGGAGAACGGTACAACATGTACGCGATGACGGCCTGCCATCCGACGTTGCCTTTCGGCACGGTTGTTCGCGTAAAAAACCTGAGGAACCAGAAGACGGTGGATGTGAGAATTACCGACCGCGGGTATCTGTATGCCGGGCGGATCATCGACCTCTCGTACGCGGCCGCACAGAAGATTCAGATGGCCAAGAGCGGAGTGGCACCGGTTGAACTGGAAGTGATCTCGGCGGGCACGATGCGCCGTCACAAATAAACGCCGCGGAGTTTCGCGGACAGACAACGGCCAGCCTTCGGGCTGGCCGTTGTTTTTTTTGCGCGCTTAGTTAGCGGCCGGCGCCGCGAGCGGGCTTGAGATAGATGCGCGGGAGCAGATGACCGGAAGGAGCGGTGATGGTGTAAGCCGCGCTGACCACCGCGGAGGGAGCAAAGCCGGGGGCAACGGCGATGGCCTTGACGGTTTGTGTGGCAGAGACCTTGAAGGGTGCGGAGTATCTTGTGGAACTTGTGGTGGGGGCGGTGGAGTTGGTGGTGTAGTAGATGACAGCGTTGGCAGTTGTGTCAGTGAGGGTGACAGTCTGTGCGGCGGAGTAAGTGCCGGCGGGAGGAGTAATTTTGGGAGTAGCTGTGAGGGGCAGGTTGATGGTGTAAGTGGAAGCGGCGACGGCAGACTGCTGGTAATTGGCAGCGACGGCGATGGCCTTGATGGTTTGCGTGGCGGTGACGGGGATGGCGGAGATGTATCTGGCGGAGCTGGTGGCAGGCGCGGAGCCGTCGGTGGTGTAGTAGACAGTTGCGTTCGTGGTGGAGTCAGAGATGGTTACGGATTGGGCGGAGGAGTAAGTTCCGGCGGGGGGAGAGAACTTTGGGGTGGCGGCAAGGGGTAAGTGGATGGTATAAGTGGCGGCGGTAACTGGGGATTGCTGGTAGTTGGCTGCGACGGCAATGGCCTGGATGGTTTGCGTGACGGCGACGGGGATGGGGGCGGTGTAGCGCGTGGAGCCGGTGGTGGGGGCGGAGCCGTTGGTGGAGTAATAGAGGACCGCATTGGGAGTGGAGTCAGAGATGGCTACGGATTGGGGAGCGGAGTAAGTTCCGGCGGGGGGGGAGAACTTTGGGGCGGCGGCCAGGGGACTGATGGTGAAGGCTGCCGAGGCGACTGGGCTGGGCAGGAGGCCGGGTGCAATGGCAATCGCCTTGATGGTCTCAGTGGCGGCGACGGGGATGGGGGCGGAGTAGCGGGTGGAGCTGGAGGTGGGCGTGGCTCCGCTGGTGGTGAAGTAGATTAGAGCGCCGGAGGTTGGGCTGGCCAGGGTGACGGACTGGGCGGAGGAGTAGGTTCCGGCGGGAGGGGTGAAGACCGGCGGGGCGGCGGCGAGGGCAGAGACGAGGATTTGCGCGGTGTGGACGTGTCCGCCGCTGGTGGCGGTGAGAGTGACGGGGTAGACGCCGGGGACGATGGAAGGGGCGACGCTCAGGGTGAGCAGGCAGGTCGTGGGTGCGGAGACGGCGGCGGTGGGGTTGGAGAGGGCGGCCGAGACGGAGCCGGAGGAACTGGAGGCGGGCGTGGCGAGGGTGACGGTTCCGGCGAAGCCGTTGATGGGGTTGAGCTGGAGGACGGCAGTGGCAGATTTGCCGGGGGCAATGGCGAGCTGGGGGGTGGCGGTGGTGAGGGAAAAGTCAGTCTGGGGGATGGTGACGGTGACGGGGTTGGAGGTCGCGGGGGAGTAGTTGGCGTCACCCTGGTAGACGGCGGTAAAGAGATTGACGCCGTTGGCGGCGGCATAGGCGGGAAAGCTGACGGAGGCTGAGCCGGCGGCTAGGGTGGCAGTGTAGGTGAGGGTTTGGGCGTTGCCGGTGAAGAGGACCGTGCCGGTGGGGGCGGGTTTGCCGGGAGGGCCGGCGACGGCGGCGGTGAGGGTGAGCGTCTGGCTGGGAGCGGGGCTGGCGGAGCTGGCTGTGAGAGCGACGGTGGGGGTGGGCTTGGCGGAGAGCGCGAGGACGGTGGGTCCGTTGGCGGCGGCGGGCTGCCAGTTGGCGTCGCCGGGGTAATAGGCCGAGACGGGCAGAATGCCGGCGGGGAGATTGGCGAAGGAGACGACGGCCTGGAGGATGGAGCTGCCTGCTGGGCCGAAGGGCTGAACCGCAGCGGTGGAGGTGAGGCTGCCGAGGGTGACGGTGACATTGCCGGTGGGAAGGGTTCCGGAGAGAGGCAGGTAGCCGGTGGCGATCTGGACCTGGACGGCGAGGCTGGAGCCGGCGGCGACGGAGGTGGCGAGAGGGAGGACGGTGAGGGTGGTGGCGCCGGGGATGACGGTGAACGAGGCGGCCGTGGGAAGCGAGACGGGGGCGTAGCTGGGGTCGCCGGAGTAGGACTCGCCGATGGTGTGGACGCCGGGGGCGAAGACGCCGGTTGCCCACTCGGCCAGGCCGGAGACGTTGAGGGGCTGGGTGGAGGATGCGGCCTTGTCAGCGAAGGTGACGTTGCCGGTGGCGGGGGTGGGCTGGTTGGCGAGGGTTGCGTTGGCGCTGACGATCTGGGCGTCAAGGAGGATCTGCGCGCCATAGGGGACGGTCATGCCGGGGGCGAGGGGATAGAGATTGAGGTCGGAGGGGTTCCAGGCCCAGCCGGTGGACTGGAGGGTTCCGGCTTCAGGGGTGACGGTGACGGTGAGGGGAGCGGACTTGCTGGCGGCAAAGTTTGTGTCGCCGCTGTAGACGGCGGTGAGCTGATAGGTTCCGCCGGGAAGATTGTCCATGGGGGCGTAGACACTGGCGGCGGTGAGGGGGAAGTCGCCGAGGCCGGTGGAACCGGGAAGGCCGTCGGCGGCGGTGAGGGCGATGGAGCCGGTGGGGGTTCCGCTGGCCGAGGCGGGGGCGACGGTGGCGGTGACGGTGGCGGTTTTGCCGTGGACGAGGGTGGAAGGGGTGACGGCGAGGGTGGTGGTGGTGGGCTTGAAGGAGACGGAGCGCCAATATTTGATGAGGTTGGCTACGTCGACAGAACCGAGGCCGGTGGCCTGGTCGTATCCGGGGGTGGCGGGATAGCCGCTTTCGACCCAGTAGTTGAGGAGGCTACCTGAAGGGCCGGAGACACAGTTGGGAGTGCCAGGGTAGCACTGGACCTGATTGCCGCCGAGGGTGACGTCGCGGAAGACGGAGGGCTGGGTGGCGGCGAGGGGGTAGTAGACGAAATTTGGCTGGCCGGACCAAGTGGCGGCGCTCTGATTGACGAGGGCCTGAATGGCGGCCATGGCAGGGGCGCCGGCGCTGGAGCCGCCGATGGCGGTGATGACGACGGCGCCGGAGGCGTTGAGGTTGGCGCAGTCGCCGGGGTTGGCGCAGATGGGATAGAAGCTGGAGTTGTAGGCGTTGCCGGCAAAGAGGGCGAGATCTGGGAGGTCGCGGAGCTTGTCCGCGGGGACGCCGGAGCCGGATTGCCAGGCGGGCTTGGGATAGCCGGAGGCGCCGGAGGATGGGTAGAGAGCGGCGCTGCTGGAGCCGCCGCCGGCGGCGGCGATGGTCTGGATGGCGAGGGAGGCGGGGTTGCCGCCATCAGCGAGGTTGAGGCCGAAGAAGTCGTTCCACGGCTGCTCGGGGATGGGCTGGAGGAGGGAGACGGCGGGGGCGGTGGTGGGCGAGGACCAGAAGGAGGCCAACTGCGAGGCAACGGCGGAGGAACCGTTGGCATATTGGCTGTAATAGAAGTCGGTTCCGCCGACGGCTACGTTGTAGGGGGTGGAGGCGATTCCGTTGACGGCGAGGCCGGCGTAGGCACTGGCCTGGGCGGGGGAGTCGCAGGCGGCCGAGCCGCTGTCGCCCGCGGCGACGAAGACGGATTGGCCCTGGGCGGCGGCCTGCTGCCAGAGAGCGTTCCAGAAGGCGTTGCCGCCCTGGCCGAGCTCTGCTTCGCACTCGCTGTAACTGAGACTGATGAGGCCGGCCTGATCGTCATCCACGGCGCGGAGGGCGGCGAGGGCGAGGCCGCTGGTGAGGGCGGAGCCGGCAGAGGTGTAAAGCAGGATGGTGGCTTTGGGAGCGACGGAGGAGGCGATCTCGACGTCGAGGTAGGCCTCGAGGGCTGCGGCGGAGTTCTGGCCGGGGTCTGGACCGTCAACGACGACGACGGGGAGATTGGCGGGGAGGGCGAAGAGGGACTGGTAGGCCTGGACGAGGCTGAGGTCGATGTTGGAGGCGCTGACGATGGCGATGGACTGGCCCGCGCCGGAGATGCCGGCGGTGTAGACGGGCTTGATGTCGTATTGGGTGGCGAAGTCGCCGGGGGCGAGGGCGTAGGCGACGCCGGTGGAGGAGGGATAGGTCCAGGTGGGGGTGACGAGGTGGGTTTTTGCGTTGAAGGCGGCGGGGCCGAGGAGCTTGAGTTGGGGCTGGGGCTGGAAGTCGGTGAGGGAGGCGAGGCCGGCGAGGACGGGGGCAAGCGCGGCGGGGACGGAGGGATCGGCCGCGGCGGAGAGATGGGATTCGCCGTGGATGGCGTAGCGATGGAGGGGGGCGTGGAAGGCTTCAGTGAGTTGGGCGGCGGTGCCGGAGAACTCGATGGAGCCGGCGTGGAGCTTGAGGACGGTGAGGCCGTGGGACTGGAGCCAGGCGGTGACGGCGGCGAGATCGGAGTGGGCGGGACCGAAGAGGCGGGCGAAGTCGGCGGGCTTGAGCCAGCGGTGGAAGGCGGGGTCGCCGGGGGTGTGGGCGGCGCGAAGGAAGTCCTGGAGTGCGGACTCTTGCGCGGCGGAGCGGGCGAGGAGCAGGAGCAGGCGGCCGGTGGGGAGAGAGGGGTCAACGGGGCCCTGGTCGGCAGCGGGGAGGGCGAGGGGATGGAGGCTGCCGGGGAGGCGAACGCGGTCGGATTCGACGACGGGGCCGGCGATGCGGGGCGGGTCGGCGAGGGCTGCCACCACGGCGAAGCAAAGAAGCAGGAAGAGGGCCAGGCGGGCGATGGTGGAGAAGAGGGCCATACCTGGATGCTCGGACGGGCGGGGGAGCGGCACAAGGGGGACAGACACGGAGGTGGGTGGGGTGGTTGCGAAAGAGGAGGGGGTGTCAGATTGGGACGGGTTGGGAGGAGGGTGAGGGTTGAGTGGGGTGAGGATTCTCTAATCTTGCAGGGTCTGTTTTGGCCAGCCTTTTGCTTGTCATCGGGGCAAAAATCTGGTTTTGACGGAGAGTCTGTGCAGACTGTTTTTCGTGCGTATTCGCGGGTTTGCGAGCTGACGATTGTGGCGGTGGTGGGGTATTTGCTGTGGCAGTTTGGGGCGGGGCTGTTGGAGTGTGTGAACTTTGGGCATTGGCCGATCGAGAACGATCATCCGACGAATCATGTGGATGTTGATCCGCGGGGGACGTTGTAGGGTTGGGGTGGGATGCGTCAATTTAAACAGATGTTTTTTGGGGACGGAACGTGGGTGGGTTCCAGGGAGGCTGGAGCCCGCGTTGATGTTGCCGCATTCCCTGAGGGGCCAAAGCCCCGGCCCTCATTTTTGGCAGCCTATTGGCGCGTCTAAAGCCGCGCCCTTTCAAAACATCGGCTTGGGCGGTCTTTTGGCGCGCGTAAAGTCGCGCCCTGTTGTGGGGCAAGGTTCGGAATGCATTTTTCCGCGAGCGGCGAGGTCGTGACCAGTTGCAGAGCCTCGTCTGGCTTGGTGGATGGGCGCTCGTGGGGTGTCTGAAGAATTTCTCAGAGGAACAAATGCAGATCCCCTTCGGCTTGGCTCAGGGCAGGCTTTCGACTCACCACCCCAAGCTGAAAGGCGCTTGGGGCCCGTTCGCAAGGATGACGGATTTATGGGAGGGGAAAATTGGAAAAGCAAATGCAGGTCCCCTTCGGCTTCGCTCAGGGCAGGCTTTCGACTCACCACCCCCAAGCTGAAAGGCGCTTGGGGCCCCGTTCGCTCAGGATGACGGATTTATGGGAGGGGAAAATTGGAAAAGCAAATACAGGTCCCCTTCGGCTTGGCTCAGGGCAGGCTTTCGACTCACCACCCCCAAGCTGAAAGGCGCTTGGGGCGCGCGTTCGCACAGGATGACGGATTTATGGGAGGGGAAAATTGGAAAAGCAAACACAGGTCCCCTTCGGCTTGGCTCAGGGCAGGCTTTCGACTCACCACCCCCAAGCTGAAAGGCGCTTGGGGCCCCGTTCGCTCAGGATGACGGATTTGTGGGAGGGGAAAGTTGGAAAAGCAAACACAGGTCCTTCGACTCACCACCCCCAAGCTGAAAGGCGCTTGGGGCGCGCGTTCGCACAGGATGATAGCTAGAATCATGCGGGAGTTTGTGAGACACCACGCTAGTCGTTGTCAGGGCGGACGTAGGGTTTTTGGAGGTACATGCGGGCTTCGTTGACGGCGCCCTGGGTGTTGTCGTTGGTTTGGACGGCGAGGCGGTACTCGTTGACGGCGCGGTCGCGCTGTCCGGTGAGGTCAAAGATTTTGCCGAGCTGGATGTGGCTCCAGACTTCGGTCCAGCGGGGTTCGCCGTCGCCGCGGAGGCAGTCGCGGTAGGAGTTGACGCTGGCCTGGTAGTTGCGCTGGGTGAAGAGGAGTTCGCCGATGCGGTAGTTGGCGAGGGAGCTGGCGGCGTTGGCTTCAAGGGCTTTTTGATACTGGGTGAGCGCGCCGGCGAGGTCGCCCTGGGCGACCATTTGCTGGCCTTTGAGGATGGCGATGCGGACCTCGAGGTCGGGGGTGGATTTGAGGACCCAGTTTTCTGGATCGATGGCGATGCGGCGGGGGCGGCCGAAGGTGTCAACGATGTATTGGGAGGTGGTGCCGACGACATCGACCTTCTGGATTTCGGTTTTTCCGTCGGTATCGACGCGGAGCTGGACGGGCATGCGGAAGAGGTCGAGGTCCTGATCAATTTCGCCGATGGTCCGGAAGCCTTTGTTGTTGCCTAAGCGGTAGACGGCGTATTTGTTGGTGAACTGGGGCGCGCCGGTGCCGTCGACCCATTGGGCGAAGAAGGCGGTGAGCTGCTGCTGGGACTGGGCTTCGGCGACCTTGTCGAGGTCCTGGGTGCGCAGGGACTGGTCAGTGTATTGCCCGAGGGTTCCTTTGAGGATGTCGAGGAAGGCTTTGTCGCCGACCTCCCAGCGGAGCATGTGGAAGATCATGGCTCCTTTTTCAAGGGTCATGGACTGGAACTCGGGCGAGAAGGGGTTGAGGCGGCCGGCGCTGGAGAGGGGAATGGTGTCGTAAGCGAGGGCGCCGGCAGAGACGTCCTGAAGGGCGGCGCGCATGGCGGATTTTCCGGTCTGGTCTTCGAGGTACATGAGCTCGCCGTAACGGGCCATGCCGTTGGTGATCCATGCGTCGTTGAGGGTGCGGGGGCTGACCTGGGAGCCCCACCACTGGTGGGCGATGGTGTTGGCGAGGAGGCGGACGCCGCTCTTGTCGCTGACGCGGGAGCCGAGGATGGCGGCCAGTTCAGGGGCCCAGGCGGCGGGGAGGGTGTCGTCTGGCAGTTCAACGACGTTGAGGTGGCTGGTTTCAAGGCCGCCGAAGCTTTCAGTGAAGAAGTCGAATTGTTTGGCGGCGGTTTGGGCCAGCTCGTTGGCGGCGGTTTGATGGGCGACGGTGAGGTAGACCTTGACGTTGCCGGGGCCCGCGGAGACGGGCCCGACATAGCGGCCGGCGATGACGGTGCCGGGGAATCCGGGCCTGTTCCAGTTGAAGCTGTACTCGTCGCCGGGCTTGCCGGTGGCGAGCGTGACGGGTTTGGAGGAGCCCTGCTGGCCGCTGGCGAAGACCTTCATGCCCTGGGGGACGCGGATGTGGAGGATGGCAGTAAAGCGGTCAGTGAGGTAGCCGGTCATGGGGAACCAGCGGGCGGGGTAAAGGAGGTAGGTGATGGGCTCCTGGATGGCGGCGAGCTTGAGGCCTTCGACGGGGCCGTCTTCATTGCCGGTGATGGTGCCTTCGTAGTCGAAGGTCCAGTGGGAGGCCTGGCCGCGGACGAAGGGGGCGGTGGGGGTGACGCGGATTGCGCCGTCGGCGGAGCGGTCGCCGGTGAGGAGCTTGCCGGCGTCGTCAGTGATTTTGTTGATTTTGAGTGCGGGATGGAAGCCGAAGGTGACGAGCTCAGCGTTTTCAGGCGCGGCGAAGGTGACGACGGCTTTGGCGGCGATGTGGTGGGTGGCGGGGTCGAGCTCGGCGTCGATGGTGTAAGCGGAGATGGCGAGGGAGGGGCGCTCGCGCTGGGCGTGGAGGGCAAGCGGGGCGAGAAGGGCGCAGAGGAGGGCGCCGGCCAGAGGCAACGTTTTGAGCGATTTCGATATTCCAGTCAGCATGGCAGTCATGGTTGACCTCACAGGTCTGGTTTCATTTGGAGCCGGGGTCTAACTGAGCGAGGGTAACATCGGCAACGCGGTCGATGGCTCCTAAATTCTGGGAGCGACCGTCGGGCGGGGTGGTCAACAGGACCCGAATCCGCTGAAGCTCCTGCATCATGGACTGGCGAGGGGGGCCGTCGGGTAGCAGGGGTTGGAGTTGTTGGACGATATTTGCCGCGGTGAAGTCGTGCTGGATGAGTTCGGGGACGACGCGTTTGGCGGCGATGAGGTTGGCCATGGCGACGTGGGGGACTTTGACGATGCGTTTGGCGATGGCGTAAGTGAGGGGGGAGACGCGGTAGACGACGACGAAGGGGTTGCCGATGAGGGCGGCTTCAACGGTGGCGGTTCCGCTGGCGACGACGGAGGCTCGGGCGTGGAGGAGGGCGGCGCGGGCATCGGGGACGAGGGAGACGGCGAGCGAGGCAGCGTGGTTTTGGACGAGTTGTTGGACGTGGCGGCGCTGGGCGGCGTTGAGGGTGGGGGCGAGGGGGATAAGGAATTCGACGGCGTCAGTTGGCGCGATTTGTTGGGCGGCGTTGAGGATTTCTGGGAGGTGGTCGGCGATTTCTCTGGGGCGGCTGCCGGGGAGGAGGGCGATCCAGGTCTTGGAGGGGTCGAGGTGGTTTTCGGCGGCGAACTGCTGGCGGGAGATGGTGGGTTGGGGGAGCTCGGCGAGGGGGTGGCCGACGAACTCGGCCGGGACGTTGTGGTCGCGGTAGAAGGATTCCTCAAAGGGGAAGATGACGAGCATTTTGGAGATGTGCTTCTGGACGAGCTTGATGCGGTGTTTTTTCCAGGCCCAGAGCTGGGGGCTGACAAAGAAGATGACGGGGACGCCGAGCTGGTGGAAGTGTTTGGCGAGGCGGAAGTGGATCTCGGGGAAGTCAATGAGGACGGCGACATCGGGGCGGCGCTGGCGGATTGCGTTTTTGAGTTTGCGGAATTCGCGGTAGATGCGGGGCAGATGGTGGAGGACCTCAGTGAGGCCCATGACGGCCATGTCTTCAGAGCGGACGACGACATCGAGGCCGGCGGCGGCCATACGCTCGCCACCCATGCCGAAGAAGGCGGCGGATTGGCCGGAGGCGGCGAGCTTGCGCTGGAGGGAAGCGATGAGCAGAGCGCCGTAGTGTTCGCCGCTGGCCTCGCCTGCCGAGATGAAGAGAGTGGGTGGCATGGATGGATGCGGGCTGGCCGCGTTCTTCATGATAGCGGGTTCAGGCGGGGTTGGATGGGGAGGAGTTTTCGAGCGGGCATGGGGCGGCGCTATACTTTTGCGCAGCGTTGAGAGATGAATGGAGTGGGCGATGAAAGTTTGGCTGGCGGCGGGGTTGGTGGTATTGGGGATAGGGATGGTGGGGTGCAAGAAGGAGGCTGCGCCGGTGGTGGTTACGCCCGTGAGCGGGCCGTTCACGGGCGAGGAGTTGAAGGCGTTTACGGCGTTGGC
>Ga0316223_1001676_pt1 | contig 19986 bp, 16 predicted proteins | sample TBH18009metaG_FD_206007 | JGI IMG/M metagenome (GOLD analysis project Ga0316223, IMG submission 206007) | Freshwater microbial communities from Trout Bog Lake, Wisconsin, USA - TBH18009 | ecosystem: Environmental > Aquatic > Freshwater > Lake > Hypolimnion/Profundal zone | place: USA: Wisconsin...
CGGCAATATTCCGCTCTGATGCTGTCAACAGCGGCGCACAAGCGAGCTGTGCGCCGCCTACCAAAAATAAATGAGGACCCGACCATGTTTACCAAAATTCTGATCGCCAACCGTGGCGAGATCGCCTGCCGTGTGATTGCCACGGCACGCAAGATGGGCATCAAGACCGTTGCCGTGTATTCCGACGCCGACCGCGACGCACGCCACGTGCTGCTGGCCGATGAAGCCGTCCACATTGGCCCGGCACCGAGCCGTGACAGCTACTTGCAGGCTGAAAAAATCATTGCCGCGTGCAAGCAGACGGGCGCCCAGGCGGTGCATCCGGGTTATGGCTTCCTGAGCGAAAACGCCGAGTTTTCCAAGCGCGTGGAAGAGGAAGGCATTGTCTTCATCGGCCCCAAGCACTATTCGATTGGCGCCATGGGCGACAAGATTGAATCCAAGAAGCTCGCGGGCAAGGCCGGTGTGAACTGTATTCCGGGCGTCAACGACGCCATTGATACGGCTGAGCGTGCGGTGGAAATCGCCAAGGGCATCGGTTATCCGGTCATGATTAAGGCCAGCGCCGGCGGCGGTGGCAAGGGCCTGCGCGTGGCATGGAACGACAAGGAAGCGCTGGAAGGTTTCACCAGCTGCCGCAACGAAGCACGCAACAGCTTTGGTGACGACCGCGTGTTCATTGAAAAGTTTGTGGAAGAGCCGCGCCACATTGAAATTCAGCTGATCGGCGATTCCCACGGCAACGTGCTGTACCTGAACGAGCGCGAGTGCTCGATCCAGCGCCGCCACCAGAAGGTGATTGAAGAGGCGCCGAGCCCGTTCATCAGCGACGCGACGCGCAAAGCCATGGGCGAGCAGGCCGTGGCTTTGGCCAAGGCCGTGAAATACCAAAGCGCGGGCACCGTGGAATTTGTGGTCGGCAAAGACCAGAGCTTCTATTTCCTGGAAATGAACACCCGTTTGCAGGTGGAGCATCCGGTAACGGAAGCCATCACCGGCCTCGATCTGGTGGAGCTGATGATCCGCGTTGCTGCAGGTGAAGCACTGCCGCTGACGCAGGAAGAAGTGAAGCGCGACGGTTGGGCGATTGAGTGCCGTATCAACGCCGAAGATCCATTCCGCAACTTCCTGCCGTCCACCGGACGCCTGGTGCGCTTTGCACCACCGGCGCAAAGCATGTGGCAGTCCGATACCGAGCACCTGCAAGGGGTGCGGGTGGACACCGGTGTGCAGGACGGCGGCGAAATCCCGATGTATTACGACTCCATGATCGCCAAGCTGATCGTGCATGGCAAAGACCGTCTGGAAGCCATTGCCAAGATGCGCGAAGCGCTCAACGGCTTTGTGATTCGCGGCGTGTCGAGCAATATTCCGTTCCAGTCGGCCTTGCTGGCGCACCCGAAATTTGTGAAGGGCGACTTCAATACCGGCTTTATCGCCGAACACTACGCGCAGGGCTTCCGCTCCGAAGACGTGCCGCACGACAACTCCAATTTCCTGCTGGCGCTGGCGGCTTTTGTGCGCCGCAAGTCGCGCGAACGCGCGGCCGGCATCAGTGGTCAGTTGCCAGGTTACACGGTCAACGTGGCGCAGGACTATGTGGTCATTTCGCTGGGTAACGAAGGAAAAAATGCGTCGGTGCCGGTGCGTGTGGAAGGTTTCTGCGGTCGTTCCGGCGCGGCACGTGTGGTGCTGGGCGGTGTCAATTACGACATCGTCTGCACCTCGCGTCTGAGCGATATTGCCCTGGTTGGCACCGTCAACGGCGCACCATTCACGGCGCAGCTGGAGCGCGGCACACCCACCAATCCGCTGGCCTTGCGCGTGCAACACAACGGGCGTCGTGTGGACGTCCTGGTTATGGCACCGCGCATTGCGGCATTGCAGGCGCTGATGCCATTCAAGGCACCGCCGGACATGAGCCGCTTCGTGCTGTCGCCCATGCCCGGTCTGCTGGTGGACGTGGCGGTGGTGCCGGGCCAGAAGGTGCAGGCGGGCGAACGCGTGGCCGTGATTGAAGCCATGAAGATGGAAAACGTGCTGTTTGCCGCTGCCGATGGTGTGGTGGGCAAGGTGTTGGCGGCCAAGGGCGAAAGCCTGTCAGTGGACCAGCCGATTGTGGAGTTCGTATAAATGGCGCGCCCGTTTCAGGTTCTGGGCATTCAGCAGATTGCCATTGGCGGACCGGATAAAAAGCGCCTGCAACGCTTGTGGGTCGACATGTTCGGCCTGCGCGTGACAGGCACTTTTCAGAGTGAACGCGAAAACGTGGACGAGGACATCTGTGCCATGGGTACCGGCCCGTTCACGGTGGAAGTGGACCTGATGCAGCCGATGGACATCGAGAAAAAGCCAGCTGTGCACGCCACGCCGCTGAATCACGTCGGACTGTGGATTGATGATCTGCCCGCCGCCGTGGCCTGGCTCACCAGCCAGGGCGTGCGCTTTGCACCGGGCGGCATTCGCAAGGGTGCGGCCGGGTTCGATATCTGCTTCCTGCATCCCAAGGCCAACGACGAGTTCCCGATTGCGGGCGAAGGCGTGTTGATTGAGCTGGTGCAGGCGCCGGAGGCGGTCGTGCAGGCGTTTGCACAACTTGCGCGCGGCGCGGCGTAGCGGTAGGCCGCTGTGTGGCGCGGGTTGCGCGCACCCTTGCGCGTGAATCAGGTGTCGTTAGTCGGGGGTGGCGCCTGATTCTCGGCGCGGCGCGCGCGTGCACGTGCCAGAGCGGCCTCGATCACGGCGCGTTTCTTGTCGAGTACCGCCGGGTCGGTGTGCTGCGAATGGTGGGCCAGGTCGGACAGTTTGAGGCGCGCTTTGGCTTCCAGTGCATTCTGGTGCGCCTCGGCCTGCGCGGCGCGCCGGACGCCCGACTGCTGGTAGCGCTGGCGTGCCTGCGCGGCCTGGGCCGGTGACCAGGCGTCCCAGCCGGTTTTTTCACCGCTTACATTCTCCAGCACGATGCAGTCCACCGGGCATACCGGCAGGCACAACTCGCATCCGGTGCAATGCATCTCCAGTACCGTGTGCATGCGTTTGTTGCTGCCCATAATGGCGTCCACCGGACACGCTGTGATGCACAGGGTGCATCCGATGCACCAGTCTTCATCGATAAAGGCCACGGTGCGCGGGCCTTCTTCACCATAGTCTGGATTGAGGTCGGGGAGCGCCCCGGCGCCGTTGACGATCTGCTGCAGCCGGTTAATGCCTGCGGCACCGCCGGGTTGGCACTGGTTAATAGCGGCGCTGCCATCGGCGATGGCGTGCGCATAGGCCGCGCAATCCGGGTATCCGCAGCGCTTGCACTGGGTTTGGGGTAGCGCATCCAGAAGCGACCCAGCCAGTTCCTGCTGGAGGCTGGCCGGGTCTTTCTGACGGTCTACCGCCGACGTCACTTGCTGGCAGAGCCCGATGTTGCGGACGTTTTGCGCGCGGGGCGCTTGGCTGCGCTGGCCTTGGCCGGTTCAGCCGTCACGGCTGGCTCTACCGTGGCTGGCGCGGTCTGGGCGATGGCGGTGGTCGTTGCGGCGGTGGCCCGGGCTTTACTGGCGCTGGTGGCAGGCTTTGGGGCCGTTACCGCAGTGTGTGCCGACGATTGGTAGTCAGCAATGAACGACTTGACGACCGGGTACACCATTTCGCGCCAGCGACGGCCGGAGAAAATGCCGTAGTGGCCAGCACCCTTGGCCTCGTAATGGCGTTGCATGGTGGTGGGGACGCCACCACAGATTTCGTGCACGGCCTGGGTCTGTCCCGAACCGGAAATGTCGTCAAGTTCACCTTCCACTGACAACAAAGCGGTGGTGGTGATGGTGGACGGGCGCACGCGTTCCACCGTGCCGTCAACGCCTTTGACGTCCCAGGTGCCATTAACCAGGCTGAAGTCCTGGAATACGACACGAATGGTTTCCAGGTAGTAGTCGGCATCCATGTCCAGCACGGCGTTGTATTCGTCGTAGAACTTGCGGTGTGCTTCGGTGCTGGCGTCGTCACCCTTGATCAAATCCTTGAAATAGTCATAGTGACTCTTTGCATGGTGATTCGGGTTCATGGCGACGAATCCTGTGTGCTGCATGAAACCGGGGTACACGCGACGTCCGGCACCTGGGAAATTGGAGGGCACGCGGTAGATAACGTTGTTTTCAAACCACGTGTGACTCTTGTTCATCGCCAGATTGTTGACTGCCGTGGGTGACTTGCGTGCGTCGATCGGGCCGCCCATCATGGTCATGGTCAGCGGCGTGGTTTCGCCGCGTGCCGCCATCAGCGACACCGCTGCCAGTACCGGTACGGTGGGCTGGCACACGCTCATGACGTGGCAGTTGCCGTAGCGGTGCTGCACGTGACGAATGAATTCCTGCACGTAGTTGACGTAGTCATCAAGGTGGAACTCACCTTCGCTCATGGGAACCAGACGCGCGTTTTTCCAGTCGGTGATGTACACCTTGTGGTCTTTAAGCATCATCTTGACGGTGTCGCGCAGCAGCGTGGAGTAGTGGCCGGAGAGCGGCGCCACGATCAGCACGGCGGGCTGATTTTTCAGCGTGGTCAGGGTGTGCGGATCATCGCTGAAACGCTTGAAACGGCGCAGTTCACAAAACGGCTTGTTGATTTCGACGCGCTCGTGGATGGCGATATCGACGCCGTCCACATCAATGGTGCGCAGTCCGAATTCTGGCTTCTCGTAGTCCTTGCCGAGTCGGTGCATGAGGTCATACGTGGCCGACAGGCGCTGCGCAAACGGATTCTGACCGGCTACCGACAAAGGGTTGGAGTAGACCTTGGCCGCTGCCTGCGCCAAGTCGGAAAACGGTTCCATCAGGGAGCGCTGGGTTTCATAAAGCTGGTAAAGCATGGGACACACTCTCTTTTTATAACGATTGTTGCAATGCAATATAACAGTTTTGTCGCTTTTACATTGGATAGCCAGCCCTAAGTATTGCGCGTATGGCGTTGCGGCTGTGGGCTCCGAAATTGGTCAGGACTTCGGCCAGTGCCCGGTCGAACGCGTCGCTCGGGGCACCGGTTGGCGGGGGTGACAGGCCAGTAGGCATGGCGGCGCGCAGGCGTGGACCCAATTGGACGGCCTGTGGCGACACCACATCGCACACGTAACGGTCGTTCCACTTCGGATAAGTGTGGTCCTGCTCGGTGTTGTGCAGCGCCTGCTCGAAAACGGAGTCTGGGTGGGCGGGATTACCACGCGTCAATTGGTCCGCTTCGTAGTGTTCAATGGCCGCTATTCGGTTGGCCAGTTGCGTGAAATAGTCCTGTTGCGGCGCGCGCAGCCCAACGCTGGCCAGCAAACTGGTGCTCAGCAACGGGAACGTGGTGTCATCGGCTATCAGGCTGGCCCGAAATGGCTGCGTCATGTCCTGAACATAATGCAGCGCCAGACCGGCAAAACGCCAGCCCCAATAGCTGTGCCCGGTGCGAAACGCCAGCTCGGCCAGGGTGGAAAATTGGTAGAGGCGCAACTGCAGCAGGTTGTAACGCAGTGCTGGCAGCGCCAGATAGACCAGGCCGCTTTCTCGCAGGTAGCCCACGTGCATCGGCGTTTGCGATGCTTCAGCCTGTCGGGCGTTGCCAAAGGGGATCTGGCCGAATCCGTAGATCTTCCCCCACTCTGATGGACTGTCTTCCCACAAAAACAGATCCAGCCCCAGGCATGGCTCATCGGTGGCACTGGCAACCACGGTCAGCGGCGCAATCCAGTCGCCTTCTTTCAGTGCCAGGTAACGCGTGTTGAGGGGCGTGTTGAGGGGCGTGTTGGTGGCAGTTCCGGCGCCGTCGGGTCCGCTGGAAACGGCGTTAAGCGGCAGTGCGGTTCCGAACGAATCGGCCCATGGATCGGGCTGAATGTAGAGTGCAAATCGGGCATTCGGTGCGACCCGCAAGGCCATCAGGAAGGCGCGTTTGCGCGCTTCGTCGCTGCGTTGTGGATCGGCAACGAATGCCAGCGCGGGCGGACGTGGCGGATAGTTGTCCAGGTGTGCCATGGCCCAGGCTTCCTGGCTCGCCAACAGCGCCTCAATCGTTTTTTCTTCGACCGCCAAAAAGGCTTCCAGTGACTCAACGACCACGGCGGGTGACTCGGCCACCTCTGGCAGCTTTTCCAGTGCACGGTAGGTGGCCACGCTGTGACCACCGGCCCAGGCCTGCCCCGTGACCAGGGACAGACCACCCCACACCAGGAGCGCCATTGCAAACGCGCGCATGGGAGTCGGCTTCGCGGGTGCGGTTCCGGGGTTTGACCGTGGTGCCAGGTTCAGACAACCTTGGCGATGGCGGCGCAAACGTAGTCAATGTTCTTGCTGTTGAGCGCGGCCACGCACATGCGGCCGGTGTCGGTGCCATAAACACCGAATTCGCTGCGCAGGCGCACCATCTGGTCCTTGGACAGGCCGGAATAGCTGAACATGCCGATCTGGCTGGTAATAAAGCCCATGTCCTGCTGGACACCGGCGGCCTTGAGGCCATCCACCAGCTTCTGGCGCATGGCCTTGATGCGCTGGCGCATGTCGCCGAGTTCCTGTTCCCACAGGGCGCGCAGCTCCGGGTTGCCCAGCACGGCGGCCACCACGGCGCCGCCGTGTGTGGGCGGGTTGGAGTAGTTGGTGCGGATCACGATTTTGAGTTGGCTCAGCACACGTGCGGCTTCGTCCTTGTCGCTGCACAGCACCGACAGGCCGCCAACGCGCTCGCCGTACAGGCTGAAACTCTTCGAGAACGAGGTGGAAACAAAGCAGTTCAAGCCGGCGGCCACAAACTTGCCAATGACAGCACCGTCTTGTGCAATGCCGTGACCAAAGCCCTGGTAAGCCATGTCGACGAAGGGCGTCAGCTGGCGTGCCTTCACCACGGCAATGACCTGGTCCCACTGTTCTGCGGTGATGTCGTAGCCGGTCGGGTTATGGCAGCAGGCGTGCAGCACGATGATGGTGCCGGCCACGGCGGCGTTCAGGCTGGCCAGCATGCCTTCAAAGTTGACGCCGCGCTTGGCCGCATCGTAGTAAGCGTAGCTGTCCACCACAAAGCCCGCGTTGGTAAACAGCGCGCGGTGGTTTTCCCAGCTCGGGTCGGAGATCAGGACGGTGGCGTTCGGGCTCAGACGCTTGAGAAAGTCGGCGCCAATCTTGAGGCCGCCGGTTCCGCCAATGGCTTGCACCGTGGCGACGCGTCCGGCGGTCACCGGTTCGCTGTCAACGCCAAACACCAGGCCTTTGACCGCATTGTCATAGGCCACGATGCCGTCAATGGGCAAATAGCCGCGCGCGGTCGGTTTCTCCATCATGGTTTTTTCGGCTGCCTGCACGCAGGCCAGCAGGGGCAGTTTGCCGTTGTCGTCGAAGTACACGCCCACGCCGAGGTTGACCTTGTTCGGGTTGGTGTCGGCGTTGAATTGTTCGTTCAGACCCAGAATGGGGTCGCGGGGGGCCATTTCGACAGCGGAAAAAAGTGACATGGGCTCGTCCTGGAATTGTTGGTGGGGAAAACCCGCTATTTTAGCGTTGGGACGTGAACGCCGACATGCGCCCGCTGCGGAACAGTTGCAATAACAAGTTTAAGGCGCCGCACTAGCATGGGCCATAGACTGCCCCTGCGCCGTCCCGTTTGGCGGAACTTTAGGGCTTGTCATGCGAAGGAGTGCTTGCTATGGGGTGGCAGAAATGGAGTGTGGCGCTGTTGTTCGGTTCGGTCCTGGTCGGGGCCCAGGCCAACCCCCTCAATTTTGATGATGTCCATGGCTATACCTACAGCGCCACGGGTTGCACCTACACCGAAATACCTAAAGCTACGTGCACTAACATTCCCTATGACTACCATGGGTTGAATATGCCGGCTTTCTGGGTGATTAACGGCTGCGCCTACGCGCCCGACAGCCAGTATTGCAAAGGCACTGTGGATAAGCTGCACCCCAATGTGGCGGTAGTCCCTCCCTCCACCGCTTGGAGCGTCAGGGATTACTATGATGCCATGGATTTTGATGGTGTGGTCGTGACCCTGCTCGGTGGGACGGGAACCATCACGCTGGGCACGTCCTTCTTCGGCAACGATTTCCAAGGGGAAACCATCAATATTGACCACCCGGCCCAGGTGATTGAGCGCCATTACGACGGTCTGGCGACTATCAGCATTAGTTCGTCCGACACCATGATTCTGGACAACATACAGGTGCGAACCTCCTTGTGTAAAGGCCGATACTTCAATTTTGGGTTTACCAGCGATACGTATCTGGGCACGCAGCGGTATAAATCGAGTATGGGGCCCTTGGCCTGCCAGGGCTATATTTCCGCCAATCAAATCGACCCAGCCAATGGCAATGCTACCGTTCAGAGTAATGGTCAGTTGATTAACGCTTGGGATGGATCGTGCACCCTCACTGGGCAGGGCCACATTCCGTCGAACCCGTATTGGACCCGGGTGACCTATGGCGTAATCGCTGATGTATGCGACTTTGTGCCCCCTGCCGCCCGCCCGCAACACGGTATGGCTGTGAGCGACCGGCTTTTCGTCACGGTAGATCCGCAGTCGGGCACTGTGAATAACCTGTTCAACGATACCTATACTGCCAGTGACTACACCTCGGACCACAGTGCGCAGTATGGTTCTTTCCAGTGGCTACGCTATATCGCCGGCGATCGGAGCAACGAAGGGCTGCCCACCACCGACGGCAGCTTCCGGCAGCGCATTAGCGTACTGGGCGACATCATCAATTCCAGTCCGGCACCGGTTGGCCCGCCGCAGGCGCTGTGGGACCAGTTGCTGGTTGACCGGCTCACCAAGGCGTCGCTGGTGACCGAGGCGGCGGCCTACGCGCGCTTCAAGCAGGAAAATTCCCAGCGTACCAACGTGGTGTATGTGGGCGCCAACGACGGTTTTTTGCATGCGTTTCGGGCGGGCGTGCTCGACGCCCAGAACCACACCATTGGCACCGTTGCTGCGCCCAATGACGGCAAGGAACTGTTGGCTTATTCGCCATCCAATGCGCTGGCCACGCTGTATTCCAGCAACGACGAGCTGAGTTACGCCGACCAGCACTACACCCACCAGTATTATGTGGATGGCAGCCCCGGCACTGGCGACGCCTACCTTCAAGGGCAGTGGCAAACCCTACTGATAGGTGGCCTGGGGGCGGGCGGCAATGCCGCCGGGCCGGTGCACAACGACCGCCATTCTGCGGCTGGCTTGCTGTATGTGATGAATATCACCGACCCCGGAAACTTCAGTGCGGCGGCGGTAAAAAATGGCCAATTGAAAATTCAGGAACTCAACTCCGGGGCGGCGGGCGTGGCGGGCGTTATCGACAACGCGACCATTACCTGCAACCATACCAAAACGCCATGCAGCCAGCATATGGGCGCCATTTATGGCACACCCGCCATTGTGCGCATGCACAATGGCCACTGGAATGCCATTTTTGGCAACGGGCTATACGCGCAAAGTGGCCATGGTGGCGTGTTCATTCTGAATCAGCTCGACAACGTGCACAGCGGCGACAACTACTATCTGGACGCGCCCGCCACAGTGCCCAAGGGCGTTAAAAATGGCATTGTGGAAGTCAATGGGGTCGATTTGGATGGCGACGGCATTATTGACTACATTTATGCCGGTGACGTGCTGGGCAATGTCTGGCGTTTTGATGTCACCAGTGCCAACCCGGCAGACTGGGCCAGCACGGCGCCCGTCAAAGTCTTTCCGATGCCTGGCTTTATGCCACCAAACCTGCAGCCCATTACGACCAAGGTGCTGGTGACTACGGTGGCCACCGGCGCCGGTACCAACAATATTCTGATGGAGTTTGGTACGGGTCGCGCTTATCCCTTGATTTCGTCGGGGATTTATTCTACCTATCCGTTTATTGCGGAAAGGTATTCAGCCGCCGGAATTCAAACTATTTATGGTGTTTGGGACTGGCAGTTGGCAAAATGGAATGCGCTGCCATCTGCCACCCAGGATTCACACTATAAATACCACGCAGTGGATGCATTGCCTATGGGCAGTACGTTGCGCGACCGGGACACGGTCTTAACCGCGGTCAGGGATGGCTATGGCCTTAGTAGAACATCGTATGAACTGCATCCGGTGTGCTGGATAGAGGGTAGCAATATAGCCGACTGTGCCAACTATAACGAATATGGTTGGAAGCTGGATCTTCCAGGTATCGGTGGGACACGTGTGACCTGTAGCTACAGTGATATGGGTACAGATTGTGGCGCCCACGAACAAGTGGTTTATAATCCAGTTCTTTGGAAAGGATATTTTATTTTAAATACCATCAATGCATACCCTGCGACCGCCCCTTTGTTGCCATATACTATCTTTGGGTATACCGTGTATCTGGATAACAATGGGCTGCCATCTGGATTTGCTAATTCTCACGAGGCACCGTTAATTGATTATAAAAGCAATGGCCTTGTTACGGATGCTTCCGGAACGCCGGAGTTATTCACCGACAACAATTCATACGTGTGGCTGTTTGTCAATGTTGATAGAGGTTTAAGTATGTTGTCAATAGAACCCGGCATAGCATCCACCGACTTACTCGGTTTTCACCCCGCCCCCGTGAAGAAAACGCTCAAGACGGTCACCTGGACTCAATTGCGATAAAACACGCAGACCGAGCGCCGCTGCTTCCTTTGCATCGGCTTCCTTTGCCGCCGCCGGATTGACCCCGTGCGGGCCCGACTCCGCACTGGTCTACCATGCGGGGTTTGATGTTTGGTTGAATTCACCCATGGCCGTATCCAAGTCCGATCCCGTTGTTCCGGCGCTTCCCCCCGCGCGCAAGCGTGCGCCCAGGGCGCAGCCAGCGGAAATGCCGCAGGGCACGCTGGTCGGGGCGCCACGCGTCGCGCCACCAGTCGCGTCACCAGTCGCGCCGCAAGACAAGCCGCAAGGTGAATTCGTGCGCTTCCCCGATTCGCCCTTTGAACTGTTCCAGCCCTATCCCCCGGCTGGCGACCAGCCCGAAGCCATTCGCCAGTTGGTGGAAGGCATTGAAGACGGCGAAGTGTTTCAAACGCTGCTGGGGGTGACCGGTTCCGGCAAAACCTTCACCATGGCCAACGTGATAGCGCGCATGGGCCGCCCGGCCATTGTGTTTGCGCCCAACAAGACGCTGGCGGCGCAGCTCTACAGCGAGTTCCGCGAATTTTTTCCGCACAACGCGGTGGAATATTTCGTTAGCTATTACGACTACTACCAGCCCGAGGCCTACGTGCCGCAGCGCGATCTTTTTATTGAAAAAGACTCTGCCATCAACGAACACATCGAACAGATGCGCCTGTCGTGTACCAAGAGCGTGCTGGAGCGGCGCGACGTGGTGATTGTGGCCACCGTCTCAGCCATCTACGGTATTGGCCAGCCCGAGGCGTACCACAAAATGATCATGACGCTGCGCAGCGGCGACAAGGTCGGCCAGCGTGACCTGATTGCGCAACTGGTGCGCATGCAGTACCAGCGCAATGACATGGATTTTTCACGCGGCGCGTTCCGGGTGCGCGGCGACACTATTGATATTTTTCCGGCCGAGCACAGTGAAATGGCGCTGCGGGTGGAGTTGTTTGACGACGAGATCGAATCGCTGCACCTGTTTGACCCACTCACGGGGCGTGTGCGCCAGAAACTGGCGCGCTTCACGGTGTACCCGAGCAGCCATTACGTGACCCCGCGCGAGCAGGTGCTGGCGGCGGTGGAAACCATTAAGCTGGAACTCGCCGCACGCCTGAAGGAATTGCTGGCGCAGGGCAAGCTGGTGGAGGCGCAGCGCCTGGAGCAGCGCACCCGGTTCGATCTGGAGATGTTGTCCGAAGTGGGGCACTGCAAGGGCATTGAAAACTACTCGCGCCACCTGAGCGCATCGGGTCCGGGCGAGCCACCGGCCACGCTGACCGACTATCTGCCGTCCGACGCCCTCATGTTTCTGGATGAAAGCCACGTGCTGATCGGCCAGTTTGGCGGCATGTACAACGGCGACCGGGCGCGCAAGACGACGCTGGTGGAATATGGTTTTCGCCTGCCCAGCGCACTCGACAACCGCCCGCTCAAGTTTGACGAGTTTGAGGCGCGCATGCGCCAGGCCATTTTTGTGTCTGCCACCCCTGCCCAGTGGGAGAAGGACCATGCCGGGAAGGTGGTTGAGCAACTGGTGCGCCCCACCGGCCTGGTGGACCCGGAAGTGGAAGTGCGCCCCGCCACCAACCAGGTGGACGATGTGTTGCAGGAAATCCGGCTGCGGGTGGAAATCCACGAACGCGTGCTGGTGACCACGCTGACCAAGCGCATGGCGGAGCAGTTGACCGATTACCTGGGCGAAAACGGCGTCAAGGTGCGCTATTTGCACAGCGACGTGGACACCGTGGAGCGGGTGGAAATTCTGCGCGATCTGCGCCTGGGCACGTTTGACGTGCTGGTGGGCATCAATTTGTTGCGCGAGGGACTGGACATTCCCGAGGTGTCGCTGGTTGCCATTCTGGACGCCGACAAGGAAGGTTTTCTGCGCTCCGAGCGCTCGCTGATCCAGACCATCGGGCGGGCCGCACGCAATTTGAACGGGCGCGCCATTCTGTACGCCGACCGCCGCACCGATTCCATGGAGCGCGCCATTGGCGAAACGGAACGTCGGCGCGCACGCCAGATCGCGCACAACCTGGCGCAGGGCATCACGCCGCGCGCCATTGTCAAGCAGGTGCGCGACCTGATTGACGGCGTGTACAGCGAAAAAGCGGGCAAGGAAGCGCTGCGCCTGGAGCGCGACGCACAGGCGCGCGCTGAGGCCGAAGACATGAGCGAGAAGGACATTGCGCGGGAAATCAAACGCCTGGAAAAACGCATGCTGGAACACGCGCGCAACCTGGAATTCGAGCAAGCGGCCCAGGTGCGCGACCAACTGCGCATTCTCAAACAGCAAGTATTCGGGGCACCTGGGGCGGACAGTGGCGTAACAGCGGTGTGACGGGGCGTCACTGGCAATGGACGCAGCATCACCGCCAACGCTGCTCACAGGTTCACGGTTGTGGAGGTGCCCCGGTGCGGCTTAACCCGAGCAGATTGCTGGGTTTCTTGGTATACTTGAGTTCGTTAGTCAACCAAATGATTGCGCAAGCTGGCGGGGGATCCAAAACGGCGTCCAGCCCGCCATTGCGCTTATCGATTGAAGGAGTTTGTCATGCGTCTTACTACCAAGGGCCGCTTTGCGGTTACCGCCATGATTGATCTGGGCCTGCGCCAGAGCGGCGGTCCTGTGACGCTGGCTGCCATCAGTCAACGCCAGCAGATATCGCTGTCCTATCTGGAGCAACTGTTTGGCAAGCTGCGTCGGCACGAACTGGTCGAATCGACCCGTGGGCCGGGTGGTGGCTATATGCTGGCGCGCAAAGCCAGTGAGATCACGGTGGCGGACATTATTGTGTCGGTCGACGAGCCCATGGACGCCACCCAGTGCGGTGGTCGTGAAAACTGCCTGGGCGAGGGCGTGCGCTGCATGACGCACGACCTGTGGACGTCTCTGAATCTGCGCATGGTCGAGTTTCTGGACGCCATCACCTTGCAAAAGCTGGTGGATGAGCAGCTGGCCAAGGGCACCTATGTGGAAGAAAAGCCCAGCCTGAAGCGTGCCATCTCGGCTTTGCCGGTGATCAAGCCGCTGCGGGTCACGGCGCCCAATTCCGTGTTTGCGCTGGGGAACGCGTTCTCCAAAAACTGACCCGGCGCCAGTGACAGCGCTTTGGGTGTTGTCAGGTTTCAGGTTTCAGGTTTTAGGTTTTAGGTTTCAGGTTTTATGTTTTACGACTTTGTTTGAATGAGTTCCACCATGGATACCACGCCCCACTTCCCCATTTATATGGACTACAGCGCCACCTGCCCGTGCGACGAGCGCGTGGTGGAGGCCATGCTGCCATGGTTGCGCAACCATTTTGGCAACCCCGCTTCGCGCAGCCACGCCTGGGGCTGGGAGGCTGAGGCGGCGGTGGAGGCAGCGCGCGCGCACGTTGCGGCGCTGGTCGGTGCCGATGTGCGTGAAATTGTCTGGACCTCCGGTGCCACCGAATCCAACAACCTGGCGCTCAAAGGTGCCGCCCACTTTTACCAAGGCAAGGGCAAGCACCTGGTGACCGTAAAAACGGAACACAAGGCGGTGCTCGACACCTGCCGCGAATTGGAGCGCCAGGGTTTTGAAGTGACCTATCTGGACGTTCAGCCCGATGGTCTGCTCGACCTCGATGCCTTCCGTGCCGCGTTGCGCCCGGACACCACGCTGGCCAGCGTGATGCTGGTCAACAATGAAATCGGCGTGGTGCAGGACATTGCCGCTATTGGTGCTATTTGCCGCGCGCGGGGCGTGCTGCTGCACGTGGACGCAGCGCAGGCCACGGGGCGCATCGATATCGATTTGACCACCTTGCCTGTGGATCTGATGAGCCTCACGTCGCACAAGACGTACGGCCCTAAAGGTATTGGCGCTTTGTATGTGCGGCGCAAACCGCGCGTGCGGCTGGAAGCCCAGATGCACGGTGGCGGACACGAACGTGGCATGCGCAGCGGCACGCTGCCAACGCACCAGATCGTTGGCATGGGCGAGGCTTACCGCATTGCCAAACTGGAAATGGCGCAGGAAAACGTGCGTATTCAGGCATTGCATGACCGGTTGGTGCGTGGCTTGCAGGGCATCGAGCAGGTGTTCCTCAATGGACATCCGACGCAGCGCGTGCCACATAACCTGAATATGAGTTTCAACTATGTGGAAGGCGAGTCGCTGATGATGGGCATCAAGGGACTGGCGGTGAGCAGCGGTTCGGCCTGTACTTCGGCCAGTCTGGAGCCCAGTTACGTGCTGCGTGCGCTGGGCCGCAGCGATGAACTGGCGCACAGCAGTTTGCGCATGACGATCGGGCGCTGGACCACCGAGGCGGAAATTGACTACGCCATTGACACCATTCGCACCAACGTCGCCAAGCTGCGCGAACTGAGTCCGTTGTGGGACATGTACCAGGATGGTATTGATATCAGTGCCATTCAATGGGCTGAACACTAAGAGCACTGAGCGTTAAGCGTTATCGAGGTAAACAAAATGGCTTATTCAGAAAAAGTGGTGGATCACTACGAAAATCCACGCAACGTGGGCAACTTTGACAAGAGCGATGCGTCGGTCGGCACCGGCATGGTCGGCGCGCCGGCGTGCGGTGACGTGATGAAGCTGCAGATCAAAGTGAATGCCGTGACCGGCGTGATAGAAGACGCACGCTTCAAGACCTATGGCTGCGGTTCGGCTATTGCTTCGAGCTCGTTGGTAACCGAATGGGTCAAGGGCAAGACGCTGGACCAGGCGGCGGCACTCAAGAACAGCCAGATCGCCGAGGAACTGGCGTTGCCACCCGTCAAGATTCACTGCTCCATCCTGGCCGAAGATGCCATCAAGGCGGCGGTTAACGATTACAAGAAAAAGCACCTGGCCTGATATGTCTGTAACTTTGACTGAGGCGGCAGCACGCCATGTTTCACGCTACCTGACCAAACGCGGCAAGGGCGTTGGTGTGCGCCTGGGTGTCAAGACAACCGGGTGTTCGGGGCTGGCTTATCAGCTGGAATATGTGGACGAAGTGGCACCCGAGGACCTGGTTTTTGAGGGCTTTGGTGTCAAGGTACTGGTGGATCCCAAGAGCCTGGCCTATATCGACGGCACGCAGCTCGACTTCGTGCGTGAGGGGCTGAACGAGGGGTTTCGCTTCAATAACCCGAACGAGCGCGACCGGTGCGGTTGCGGGGAGTCGTTCCGTGTCTGACCTATTGCCCGCCGGTGTCACGCTGCAGTCGGACGATTTCGTCCTGTTTGGCGTTGCGCGCCAGTTTGCGCAGGACCGCGCCGTGCTGGACATGCGCTGGAAGCTGTTGCAGCGCGAAGCGCACCCCGACAAATTCGCGGCGCAGGGCGCGGCAGCGCAGCGCATTGCCATGCAGTGGTCGGTGCGCATCAATGAAGCGTACCAACGGCTGAAGGATCCGCTGCGGCGTGCGGCGTATCTGTGCGAACTCGGTGGCGCTGCGGTGCAGGCACACAGCAACACGGCCATGCCGGCAGCGTTCCTGATGCAGCAGATGGAGTGGCGTGAAAACATGGACGACGCGACCACCGCGCAGGCCCTCGACGCGCTGTTTGATGTCGTGCAGGCTGAACGCGCCCAAGCGCTGGCGCAGACCGCGCAGGCGTTGGATGTCAACCACGATCTGCCTACTGCGGTGGATTTGGTACGCACCCTGATGTTTATCGAAAAATTTCTGCAAGACCTGCAGCAACGCCTGGAGCAGGTCGAATAGCGCAACTGCGCAATCGCGCGTCGGATTTCATGTCTCTTTTGCAAATATCAGAACCCGGGCAATCGCCCAACCCACACGGGCGGCGCATTGCTGTCGGTATTGACCTCGGTACCACCCATTCACTGGTTGCCAGTGTGCGCAACGGCGTTGCCGAATGCCTGCCCGACGCCCAGGGCCGCGTGCTGCTGCCCAGCGTGGTGCGTTACGGCGCCGACGGCGCGCGCCAGATCGGCTTCGAGGCGCTGGCGTTGCAGACGCAAGACCCGCAAAACACGATTGCTTCGGCCAAACGCCTGATGGGGCGGGGTCTGACCGATCTGGGTGAAGCCCAGAAAATGGCCTTCACGCTGGTCGATGCGCCCGGTATGGTGCGCGTGCACACGGTTGCAGGCGACAAGAGCCCGGTCGAGGTCAGCGCCGATATTCTGGCGACCTTGCGCTACCGGGCTGAAGACACCTTCAACGATGACGTGTACGGCGTGGTCGTTACGGTGCCCGCCTATTTCGACGATGCCCAGCGCCAGGCGACCAAGGATGCCGCGCAACTGGCGGGTCTGAATGTACTGCGCTTGCTCAGCGAGCCAACGGCAGCGGCCATCGCTTACGGACTGGACAACGCGGCGCAAGGCGTGTACGCAGTCTACGATCTGGGTGGCGGCACGTTTGATATTTCGGTTTTGCGTTTGTCGGTTGGTGTGTTTGAAGTGCTGGCCACGGGGGGCGACTCGGCACTGGGTGGCGACGACTACGACCGCGCGCTGGCGCAGTGGTTGCTGGCGCAGTCTGGCGTGCCGTTGGCGAATGCGGAGGAACACGCCCGACTCATGGCGCTGGCCCGGACTTGCAAGGAACAATTGTCCACGCTGGACCACACCACCGTGTCGGCTGCGTTTGCTGGCGGTGCGGTGCAACTGGAGGTCAGTCGTGCGCAGTTTGAAGCGGCCACCGAGGCCCTGACGGCGCGCACGCTGCAGGCCGTGCGTAAAACGCTGCGTGATGCCGGGCTGACCGTGGCCGACGTGCGCGGCGTGGTGCTGGTGGGCGGGTCAACCCGCATGCCCCAGATTCGTGCCACCGTAGGCGCGCTGTTCGGACAGGCACCGTTGACCAATCTGAATCCCGATGAAGTGGTGGCGCTGGGTGCCGCCGTTCAGGCCAATCAGCTCGCGGGCAATGATCCCGGCGGAGACTTGCTGCTGCTGGACGTGATTCCACTGTCGCTTGGCGTAGAAACCATGGGCGGGTTGGTGGAACGCATCGTGCCGCGCAACCAGTCGATTCCTACCGCTATGGCCCAGGATTTCACCACCTACCAGGATGGTCAGACGGCGCTCAGCCTGCACGTGGTGCAGGGCGAGCGCGATTTAGTGGCCGATTGCCGCAGTCTGGCGCGTTTTACCTTGCGCGGTATTCCGCCCATGGCGGCTGGCGCGGCCCGCATTCGCGTCACCTTCACGGTGGATGCAGACGGCCTGCTCCACGTGCATGCGCGTGAGATAAACAGCGGTGTGGAAGCGCACATTGATGTCAAGCCGTCCTACGGCCTGAGCGATGCACAAGTCGCCAGCATGCTGCAGGAGAGTTTCCAGACGGCGCAGGTCGATGTGCAGGCGCGTGCCCTGATTGAAGCGCGCGTGGACGCGGACCGCTTGCTGCAGGCCACCCACAGTGCCCTGCACGCCGATGCAGACCTGCTGAGTGCACCCGAGCGTGCGCACATCGATGCCGCCATGGCTCGTTTACACGGTATGCTGCAGGACGCCACGGCGGCGGCGCTGGAAGCTGCCAGCAAGGAACTGGCGCTGGCCACCGAGTCCTTCGCGGCGTCTCGCATGAACCGTGGCATCGCGCAGGCACTGGCCGGCCGACACATTGAAACCATTTGAAACCATTTGAAATTCCTGGAAGTCGATAGACTCCTTAGCTACCGTAGAAGCGCCATGCCCACCATCAAAATTTTGCCCCACCCTGCGTATTGCCCTCAGGGAGCCGAGGTGCGCGCACAGGTCGGCAGCTCCATTTGCGAGGCACTGCTCGAAGCCGGTATTGCGATAGAACACGCGTGCGAAATGAGTTGTGCCTGCACGACCTGCCATGTGGTGGTGCACGAGGGCATGGCATCATTGAATCCGGCTGACGATGCCGAGGAAGACCTGCTCGACCGCGCCTGGGGCCTGGAGTCTCGCTCGCGCCTGAGCTGTCAGGCCATTGTGGCCTTGGCCAATCTGGTGGTGGAGATCCCCAAATATTCCGTCAACCACGCGCGCGAAAACCACTGAGCTGCCATGCGACAAATTGTTCTGGACACGGAAACCACCGGACTGTCGCCCGATCAGGGCGATCGCGTGATTGAAATTGGCTGCGTTGAGCTGCTCAACCGCAAGCTGACAGGCAACAACCTGCATTTTTATGTGAACCCAGGGCGTGACAGCCACGAGGAAGCGCTCAAGGTGCACGGCATCACCACCGAGTTTTTGCGCGACAAGCCACCGTTTGCCGCCGTGGTCGACGAATTGCTGGCGTACCTGCAGAATGCCGAAATCATCATTCACAACGCCGCGTTTGACGTTGCTTTCCTGAATGCCGAGCTGCGGCTGGTGGGACGACCGCCCTTCAAGGAGCACGTGCAGTCGGTGGTTGACACGCTGGCCATGGCGAAGGAAATGTTCCCCGGCAAGCGCAACGGTCTGGACGCCCTGTGTGATCGCCTCGGTGTTGACAACTCCGGGCGAACCTTGCACGGCGCGTTGCTGGACGCCGAGTTGCTGGCCGACGTGTATGTGAACATGACGCGCGGGCAGGACGCCTTGCTGATGGACGCGGGTTCGGGCGAGCACGCAGGCGTCACGGTGGAACGCATGGATCTGCGCCGTTTCGATTTGCCGGTGTTGGCCGCCAATGCGCAGGAACTGGTGGCGCACGAAGACGTGTTGAAGCAGATTGACAAGGCCAGTGGTGGAAAAACAGTGTGGACCAGGTCGAGCTGAGCACATAGGTCAGACGATGTGTTGTCTGCGTGGTATTTTTCGTTGTATAATTCGAGACTTACTTGATGCGAAGTCAGGTAATAGTTGAAACGAGATTGAGACAGAATTGAGGGCGATTAGCTCAGGGGTAGAGCACCACATTCACACTGTGGGGGTCGCAAGTTCGAAACTTGCATCGCCCACCAATCAATTCATCGGTTTCCAGCTATCAAGGAGATAGCAAAGCGAAGTCCGGTGCAATTCGTTGGTGTAATCAGGCAGCAGCCTTCCTGCTGACCGCTTGTAAGCCTTACCATAACCCACGCATCGCGCGTTATCTTGACGCGTAGTTATCAATCGACTTTACGATGCGGCCCCGGCGACAATGGTTAATTGCCCACCTTGCGGCGCGCCGTAGCGCCACCGGTTGATGCCGCCTGGCGGCACACCAACGCTCGCCATGGCTTCGACCAGTCGCTCCACTTCGGTGGGTTGCAGCGTGGTGTTGTCGGCTGTGACGATCCGCTCAATGTGGAATATCGAACCCAGGTACCAGTTGTTGATGCGCATAAAACCCGCTTCACCGAGCCGCTGCAATTGCAGGGCGTTGTCTATTTTTGTCAGCCACAGGTGGTGTAGTTCGATGCCGTTGTCGCAGTGGATGGTGTCGATATTGGCATCGTTGTAGTCGAGATCCGTGATG
>Ga0316223_1001678_pt1 | contig 19981 bp, 21 predicted proteins | sample TBH18009metaG_FD_206007 | JGI IMG/M metagenome (GOLD analysis project Ga0316223, IMG submission 206007) | Freshwater microbial communities from Trout Bog Lake, Wisconsin, USA - TBH18009 | ecosystem: Environmental > Aquatic > Freshwater > Lake > Hypolimnion/Profundal zone | place: USA: Wisconsin...
CCAGTCGCCGGTGCCGAAGCCGCATGACGCTAAGCCGCCCGCAAGGACTGGGTCGCGCGCGCCAACTGCGTGACGCGCTCCCAAGCCCCCAAAGCCAGGGCATCTGCGGGCACCAACCAGGAGCCCACCACGCACACCACATTCGGCAAAGCCAGCAGCGCGGGGGCGTTCTGCTCCGTGACACCTCCCGTGGGACAGAAACGCACGTCAAAGAACGGACCGCTCCAGGCTTTCAGCATGGCAACCCCGCCAGCCTGCATGGCCGGGAAAAACTTTAGTTCATTCCAGCCATCGTCCTGCGCCCGCATGATTTCGCTGGCACTGGCCACGCCAGGCAACAGCGCCAGACCAACATCACTACAGGCCTGCCCGACCGCACTGGTATAGCCGGGGCTGACGGCAAAACGTGCGCCCGCATTGGCAGCCGCCAGTGCGTCCGCGCGGCTGCGCACAGTGCCCGCACCCAGTACCGCTTCCGGTACCGCGCGCGCGATGGCTTCCATACTGGCCAACGCCTGCGGCGTGCGCAACGTCACTTCCAGCATGCGAATGCCACCCGCCACCAAGGCGCGCGCCATCGGCACCGCGTGCGCCACATCGTGCAACACGATCACCGGGATGACTGCCGCATCCTGCATCACCTCCAGTGCGGTAAGCGCCCGCCCCTGGGGTTGACTCTTGCTTTGACTTTCACTGCGCGCCATTTCCATTCCTCGCATCGGTTCGCTGTTTGTTTACTACCTAGTCGTGTTGCGCATTGGCGCACGAACGATGGCGTCTCGCTAAAGCCAACTGCAGGCGCCCTGCTCCGCGCTCAGCGCATTGCGGCGCATGCCGGCAAACAGTTCGCGCCCCATGCCAACGCTGTTCTCGGCACGCAGGGCGTCTGGCATCGGTTCCGCCTGGCGCTGCGCCCATTCGGCCGCTTCAACCAGCACGTTCAGCGACTGTTCCACTGTATCCAGCCGAATCCGGTCGCCATCACGCACCCGTGCCAACGGCCCCCCAGTGGCGGCTTCGGGCGAGACATGGATGGCCGCCGGCACGTTACCAGACGCACCGCTCATGCGGCCATCGGTCACCAGCGCCACCCGAAAACCTTTGCCCTGCAACACCGCCAGCGGCGGCGTCAGCTTGTGCAGCTCCGGCATGCCGTTGGCCTGCGGCCCCTGCCAGCGCACCACGCACACGACATCGCGGTCCAGTTCACCGGCCTGGAACGCGTGGTGCAGCTCGTCCTGCGAATTGAACACCCGGCACGCTGCTTCAATCACACGGTGCGTCTCCGGCACCGCCGACACCTTGATCACGCTGCGCCCCAAATTCCCCTGCAGCAGCTTGAGACCGCCACCGCTACTGAACGGTTGCGCCACCGGTCGCAGCACGGACAAATCCGGACTCGGTCCGGGCCGCTGCCAAATCAGCCCCCCCGACGCATCCAGCGCGGGCACCGTCGCGTATTCGCGCAGTCCACCCGGACGCACGGTGCGCACGTCGGCATGCATCAATCCGGCATCCAGCAACGCTCCAATCACATAGCCCGGCCCACCGGTTGCCTGGAATTGGTTGACGTCGGCACTACCGTTCGGATAGATGCGCGCCAGCAGCGGCACCACATCGGACAAGGCAGAAAAATCGTCCCAGTCAATCACGTGCCCGGCGGCACGCGCCACGGCCACCCAATGGATCAGGTGGTTGGTGGAGCCCCCGGTTGCCAGCAGCGCCACCATGGCATTGACGATGCAGCACTCGTCCACCAATTGCCCAATCGGCGTAAATCGCTTGCTACGGGTCAGGTCCAGCACCGTACGCACCGCTTCACGCGTCAATTCGGCGCGTGCACCGTGGCCCGGATTGATGAAAGCGGTGCCCGGCACATGCAAGCCCATGGCCTCCAACAACATCTGGTTGCTGTTGGCGGTACCGTAAAACGTACAGGTGCCCTCTGCGTGGTAGGCGGCAGACTCGGCCCGCAACAACGCATCGCGCCCTACCAATCCCTGCGCCGCCTGTTCGCGTACTTTCGACTTTTCACGGTTGGACAGCCCGGACACCATCGGCCCTGCCGGCACAAAGACGGTCGGCAAATGCCCGAAGTGCAAGGCCCCGATCAACAGTCCGGGCACGATCTTGTCGCACACGCCCAGCATCAGCGCCGCGTCAAACACGTCGTGGCTAAGCGCAATGGCAGTGGACATGGCGATAGCGTCACGGCTGAACAAGCTCAATTCCATGCCAGACGTGCCCTGCGTCACGCCGTCGCACATGGCGGGCACACCACCGGCCACCTGCGCCGTCGCCCCCAGGCGCTGGGCCTCGGTCTTGATCAGTTCAGGATAGTGTTGCAAGGGCGCATGCGCCGACAACACATCGTTGTAGGCATTGACGATGCCAATGTTGCTTGCCTTGTGCGCAACCACGCGCAAGCGGTCGTCGCCCGGCAAGGCAGCGAAAGCGTGCGCCACATTGGCGCAACCCATGCGCTGGGCACCCGGCGCACGTTCGGCATAGCGCGCCAACTGGGCCAGGTAAGCGGTGCGGGTCGGGGCACTGCGCACCCGGATGCGGTCGGTCACCGCCAACACGGCCGGATGAACGGGAGCGTCTCGGTCATCGCTGGAGCTGGAGCTGGAGCTGGAGCTGGATCTGCTGGTGCGGGAGTCAATCATGGTGCTGCTGTAACAAAATTACAGGTGGAATGGTAACTTGGAACGTTGCATCCGTGTACGCCATGCGGTTACCAATGCGGTACCAAATCAAGGGCCCACCCGGCGTCCGGTTGCGGGCACACCACAGACCGGCCACCCATTCAATGCACCCGTGGAACTGCCTATACTGCGCATTTATGTACCCCCAACCGCGCCCATGAAAACCATCGCCGACTTGCGCAAGAGTTACGAACGTGCCGAACTCGACGAACGCGCTTCCCATGCCGACCCGCTCGCCCAGTTCGACCAGTGGCTACAGGAAGCACTGGCCAGTGAAGTCGCAGAAGCCAACGCCATGACGCTGGCCACGGTTGCCAGCAACCTGCGCCCGTCGACCCGCATCGTACTAATCAAAGACTACGGCGCTGATGGCCTTGTCTGGTTCAGCAACTACGACAGCCGCAAGGGACAGGAACTGGCCGGCAATCCGTATGCCGCGCTGCAATTCCATTGGGTGGAACTCGAACGCGTGGTGCGTATCGAAGGCGTTGTGGAAAGAATCAGCGCGGCCGACAGCGACACCTATTTTCAGAGTCGCCCGCTCGATTCACGCATTGGTGCCTGGGCTTCGCCGCAGAGCCAGGTTATTAGCGGGCGCGGCGTGCTGGTGGCCAACGCGGCCCAATACGCCGCCCGGTTTTTGCTGCAACCACCACGCCCACCCCACTGGGGCGGCTACCGACTGCGCCCCGATACCTGGGAGTTCTGGCAGGGCCGCAAGAGCCGCCTGCATGACCGACTGCGCTACAGCCAGCAAAGCGGTGGCGTGTGGCTACGCGAGCGCCTGGCACCCTAAAAATAGAAAATCGTGGTCGCTATTTGACGGCGACCGCATCGCTCATGCGGTAGTACAGGCCATAGGGGTCGTCGTGCAACACGGCAAACCGGCCTTCCACCACCACCACGTCCATGACGAATTTCACCGGCGTCCTGGTTTTGACTTCAACCATGCTCTCAGGACCACCCGGCACACAGAACGGGCAGGTCAGCGGCACGGAGCTGAGTAGAAAATGTTTTTGCTTCTCGCCCGGGTCGAGCGGCATCATGAATCCCTGGATGCGCTGGCTTTTCTGGTCGAGCTGCTGAATGCTGGCCGGGAAAACAGGCATCACCCGGTTTTTCTCGACCCGTGTCTTGACCGCCGTTAGTACCGACCATGGCAGCACGTCCGCACGCTCCTGCAACTGGGGAAACGGACTGTTGGCGCCGTGGACACCCGCGCCAACCCCCATGGGAATGCCCGGCAGACCGGCGGCGGCATCAGCCGGGGCCGCCGGATTGCCCATGGGAGAACTCAGCTGCGCCAACGCGGCCACGCTGCACATCGCCAGAACGACGCCCAGCAACTGTCTCTTGAAAAATGGATGCATAACGGTTACTCCCAATGCGATTTTACCGCCCACACCCGCCGCTTGTTCCCCCGCCTGCGCAGTTCACGCCCGGAAGCTCAAATCCCTCATGCCTTCTGCAGGCGCGCAAAGGTTTTGCGGAATTTGGCCACTTTGGGTGCCGCAACTGCCCGGCAGTACGCCTGTTCGGGGTTGCGTGCAAAAAAATCCTGGTGGTAGTCCTCGGCGCGCGTGTAGTTGTGCAGCGGCAGCAACTCAGTCACCACGGGGCTGCCATACACGCCACTGGCGTCGAGTTCCGCCAACAAGGCCTGTGCCACCGTGCGCTGTTCGCTGTTCGTGACATAAATGCCACTGCGGTATTGCGTTCCCACGTCGTGGCCCTGCCGGTTCGGGGTGCACGGGTCATGGATCAGAAAAAAGATCTCCAGCAATTCACGCGTGGACACCTGCTGCGGGTCGTAGCGCAGGCGCACCACCTCGTTGTAGCCGGTGTCGCCACGGCAGACTTGGGCGTAGTCTGGGGCGTCGGTGACGCCATTGCTGTAACCACACTCCAGTTCGACCACGCCCCGCACCTGTACATACACGGCTTGCGTGCACCAAAAACAGCCGCCGCCAAGCACCAGCACCTGCAAGGTTTCATCCATGAACCACACTCCCATCGCGACGCAACCGTTCGCCCTCCCACGATGCTACGCTGCTCCGTAAAACCGCGCTCTGCGCGCTAGAATTAGCCACTACCACCCAAGATCTCCGACGGAGTATGAAATGACTGCACTGAACATCACACAAGCCCGCTTCAATATGGTCGAACAGCAAATTCGGCCCTGGAACGTGCTCGATGCCGACATCCTCGACCTGCTGTTCAGCATGCGCCGCGACGCTTTTGTTGCCGATGCCTACAAAAACCTGGCCTATGCCGATCTGGAAATTCCGCTCGGCAACGGCCAATGCATGCTGGCACCGCGTCTGGAAGCCCGTTTGCTGCACGACTTGCACGTCCAGAAGCATGAAACGGTGCTGGAAGTGGGAGCAGGATCCGGCTTTATGGCGGCCCTGCTGGCGCAACGCGCCAAGCAGGTCCTGACGCTCGAACTGTCGGCTGAGCTGAGCGCATTGGCCCGCGCCAATCTCCAGGCTGCGGGTATTGGCAACGTTGAAGTACGGCAGGCCGACGGCTCTGCCGGTGCCGCCGCAGACGGCCCGTTTGACGTGATTGTGCTGAGCGGGTCGGTGGCCGAAGTTCCCGCCGTGCTGCTCAATCAGCTGCGCGTGGGCGGACGGTTGGCGACCATCTCCGGTGAGGAACCCATCATGCACGCCAGCATTACCACCCGCACCGCCGAAAACACGTTCCAGACGGTGACGCCCTGGGATGCCAACGCACCGCGTTTGCACAACTTCCCCACGCACAGCGAATTCACGTTCTGACCCGTCCGAACGTTCCGCCGCATCCACACCATGATTATTCAACTGCGACCGCGTGAGCTGAAGGCCTGGCTGGCTAACCTGCCAGCCAAGGCAAAACCCATATTGCTCGACGTGCGCGAAGCCCACGAAGTGGCATTTGCTGCCGTACGCGATGCCACCGGTTTCACACAAAGCGCCATGCCCATGGCCAGCGTGCCGCTGCGTCTGGCTGAGCTCGACCCGGCACAACCCGTCGTCTGCCTGTGCCACCATGGAGGCCGCAGCATGCAGGTCGCCCATTTCCTGCTGGGCCAGGGCTACACCCAAGTGGTGAACGTTACGGGCGGCATTCACGCCTGGTCGGCAGAACTCGACAGCACCATTCCCACGTACTAAGTGCTTAGTGCTTAGGGGGCAATCTGCGCCATACCTGGCTGTGGTACGGCGTTTGGGTTTGCATCGGTAGCCACCAGGCAAGGTGCCAGAAATGGCGCCAGTTCCTGCAACGTGCGCTGCGCGGCACCCCGATGTGCCTGACTCCAGGCCAGGGCCTGCTGGCGCGTCTGCGCCAGTGTTTGCGGCTGCTGCAACAACGCCATGCTGCACGCGACGGCGGCGGCCAGATCGGCAACCCGCAACGCCGCACCGGATTGCTCCGCCTGGCGCGCTGCTTCTGCAAAATTGAAGGTGTGCGGACCCATCACCACCGGACAACTACAGGCGGCCGCTTCAATCAAATTTTGCCCACCCAGGGGCGCAAAGCTGCCGCCCAGCAACGCCACGTCTGCCAAACCGAAGTACAGCGCCATTTCACCAAGCGAATCACCGACCCACACCGTGGCTGGTAGCGGCCGCTCAGCCCAGCTGCTGCGCAACGACACGGACAATGCACGTGCACGCACGCACGCAGCCACTGTGGCGAATCGCTGTGGATGGCGCGGCACGATCAGCCACTGCACGCGCTCACGCAGCGCCGCGTCCATGCCCTGCAGCAGGTCCAGCAACAGGTCTTCCTCACCCTCGCGCGAACTGGCGAAAAGCACCACCGGTCGTGTGAGTGTCTGGCGCCAACACAGGGCTTGCTGCAGTTGTGACGGATCCGGGCGTGCGTCAAACTTGAGGTTGCCGGTGACCGCACGCACCGGCGCGCCGATCTGGCGCAAACGCCGCCCGTCCGCATCGCTCTGCGCCCACACCGCCGCCAGCGCGGCGTAGGCCGGTTGCGCCAGCCAGCGCAGGCGCTGTGCCTGCTGCAGCGATTGGTCGCTCAATCGCGCATTGACCAGACACACCGGAACACCGCGCTGAACACAACCGGCCATCAGGTTGGGCCAGACTTCCGTTTCCATCAGTAACCCCAAACCAGGCCGGTAGCGCTGCAAAAAGGCACGCACCGCTGCCGGTGTGTCCCACGGTTGCCAAGCCTGTACATCACCGGGCCGCAGCAGGGTCAGCCCTTGCTCCCATCCCGTCGCGGTGCCATGGGTCAGCAACAGGCGCAGCGCTGGATAGCGCTGGCGCAAGGCAGTCAGCAAGATGGCCGCAGCCCGTGTCTCACCGAGCGACACCGCATGAATCCAGACAAATGGAGCCCCGGCGGCAACCGGCGGCAACCCGGAATAGTCGCCAAACCGCTGTGGCACATCCTGTCCGTAGCGTGGTTCAGCGCGTGCACGACGCGCCAACTTGCGCCGCAACAACGGCTGCACCAACCACAGCAGCAGGGAATACAAAGCGCGCATCAGGGTGTCGTCCGTTGCAACTGCTGCCAGACCTGCCAGACGCTGTCCACGCTTGGACACGGCGTGGCAAACACGCACTGCTGGTGCGCATTGGCAACCCCGGTGCGCCACGCCGTGTCAAAGTTGTAAATTTGGACATGGGGTAAATCCAGCGCAACGGCAATATGGCTCAGACCGCTGTCCACGCCAATCACGCCCGCCGTCGTCGCCAGGGCGTCAACCAGGGCGTCCAGTGCCATGACGGGCCAGACCCAGGCATGCGAAAGTTGCGCGGCAATGGCACTGCTGAGCGCTTGCTCGCGGGCGCTGCCATGCGCCAGGACCACCCCATAGCCTGCCTGATTCAAGTGCTGGCCCAGAGCCACCCAGGATGCCAGCGGCCATTCCTTGTCACGGCGTGAGGTGCCGTGAACCAGCACTACCAGCGGCCGCCCGGCAACCGCTCCGGCGGGTGCACCTGGCGGACTTGCCGCATGCGCCTGCAATCCGAATCGGGCCTCGCCCAGCACCGCATAGCCCAACGCCGCCGCACACAACTGGCGCGACCGCTGCACGGCGTGCACGTGGGGCGCCAGCACAATGGCGCGGTCCGCCAACCAGCGCGCTGGTGCCTCGAAACTGGATCCGTCCGTGCGGTTGCCCAAACTGACGTGTACCCCGGTTGGCGTCTTGCGCGCCAGCCAGGCCAGCCAGCCGGATTTGGTCAGCCCCTGCAAATCGAGCACAAAGTCGTAGGGCTGCTGTTGCAACTCGGCCTTGAACGCAGCCCACTCACCGCGCGTGCGCGACGAGAACAGTTGTTTGCGCCAGCGCCGCAGGTCACAGGCAATGGTGTTGCGCACGCCCTGGCAGCGCTGCACCAGCGGCACGAACGCACGCTCCACCACCCAATCGATTTGCGCATCGGGCAGCGCCCGGCGCACATCCTGCACCGCCGCCATGGCATGCACCACGTCGCCCAATGACGACAGCTTGACAATCAAAATGCGCGGGGCCATCAGGCTTGCAGCGCCCCGCGAACAGTCCGCCGTTGCACCCGCTGCTGCGGCCTCAATGGGCCGGTTTTTCAAACTGTGCATCCGGTTTGACGGAGCGCAGCAGTTGCAACATCACGGCTTGAATGCGCTCCAGTGCCTCCTGCGTCTGGCCTTCAAAACGCAACACCAGCACCGGGGTCGTGTTGGAAGCGCGCACCAGACCGAAACCGTCCGGCCAGTCGACACGCAAACCGTCGATCGTGTTGAGCCGCGCCGGTGCCGCAAAGCTGGCTTGCGCCACCATCTGTGCGACCAGCGTATGCGCCTGCCCTTCACCACAAGGCACGTTGAGCTCTGGCGTGGAGAAACTGGTGGGCAAGTCGTTCAACAGGACACCGGCGTCAGCCACACGGCTGACGATTTCCAGCAGGCGGCACCCGGCATAGGTACCGTCGTCAAAGCCAAACCAGCGCTCTTTGAAAAAGATATGGCCGCTCATTTCGCCACCCAACGGCGAGTCAATGGCGCGCATCTGCGCCTTGATCAGGGAGTGGCCGGTCTTGTACATCAGCGGCGTACCACCCGCCGCTTCAATGACGGGAGCGAGTTGTTGCGAGCACTTGACGTCATACACGATGGTGCCGCCCGGAACGCGGCTGAGCACGTCGCGCGCAAACAGCATCATTTGTCGGTCCGGGTAAATATTGGTGCCGTCCTTGGTGACAATGCCAAGCCGGTCACCATCACCGTCAAACGCCAGCCCCAGTTCAGCGTCACCGTCCCGCAGGGCAGCAATCAGGTCATGCAGATTCTCCGGCTTGCTCGGGTCCGGGTGGTGATTGGGGAAATTGCCATCCACCTCGCTGAACAACTCGCGCACTTCGCAACCAATGGCACGCAGAATATCGGGGGCCGAAGCACCGGCGATGCCGTTGCCGGAATCCACCACCACCTTGATCGGACGTGCCAGCCGGATGTCGCCCACGATACGCTCCCGGTAGGCCGGCAACACATCCGCCACACGGCAACTGCCACCCGCTTGCAAAACCCACGATTCCGATTCCATGATGCCGCGCAGCGCCTGAATTTCATCACCATAAATGGCACGCCCCGCCATCACCATCTTGAAGCCGTTGTAATCCTTCGGGTTGTGGCTGCCGGTAATCTGGATACCGCTGTGGCACAAGGTATGCGCCGCGAAATACAGCATGGGCGTCGTTACCATTCCGACATCAATCACTTCAACGCCTGCATCCTGCAAACCGCGAATCAGGGCGGCACTCAGGGCAGGGCCGGACAAGCGGCCATCGCGCCCGACTGCAATCACCCTTTCGCCCTGTGACAGCGCCACCGTTCCAAAAGCACGGCCAAGCCCCAGTGCAAACGCCTCATTCAGGACCGACGGCACCACGCCACGAATGTCATAGGCTTTAAAACTACTCGCCGCAACTTGCATGAATTCCCCTTTTTGAATATTCACCCACCAACGCACGCGCGCACCATTATCGGTGTGTCCACGCATAAAATATGCGCTCAGACCCGTGCCATTGTAGGGGGGCTCCATGCAGGCCACGTGTCCACAAGTAACGCAACAAAATCCCGATTGCGTGCCTGTCTGTGTTGCAATCGCTTATTCAGGAACGACACCACCATGCCCAAGACCGCCCCGTCGAACCAAGCACCATCCACGCTGGTCCGTACACGCTACCAAAGCCCTTTAGGCAGCATGACACTGTGCAGCACGGGTGCTGCGTTGTGCGGCGTCTGGTTTGATGGTCAGCAGCACCAGCCCAACCCCAGCCACTGGCCCGAGTCCGCCGCTGATGCCGTGTTGCGCATGGCCAAGGAGCAGCTCGACGCCTATTTTTCCAACGCGCTCTGCGCCTTTACACTGCCGCTCGCATTCGTCGGCGGCACCGCGTTTCAGCACAGCGTATGGCACAGCCTGCGCCATATCCCGGTCGGACACACCTGCAGCTATGGCCAGTTGAGTCACCAGCTTGGCCGACCCAGCGCCGTGCGTGCCGTGGCCGCAGCCATTGCGCGCAACCCGATCAGCATCGTCATCCCCTGCCACCGCGTACTTGGGGCCAACGGCAGCCTGACCGGCTACGCTGGTGGCCTGGAACGCAAACGCGACCTGCTGCGCCGCGAAGGCGCCCTGTGAGCGGCACCCGAGCGGGTCTGCGGTTGCCGGTCTGGCTGGCCGACTTTGTCCTGCTGGCTGCGATCTGGGGCGCGTCGTTTCTCTTTATGCAAATCGGCGCCCGCGAATTTGGCCCCTTGCCTACGGCCGGCCTGCGCGTTGGCATTGGCGCGCTTTTTCTGCTGCCGGTGGTGCTGTGGCACGGTGAATGGCGCAGCCTGCGCCAACACTGGCCCGCCACGTTTGGCGTCGGTCTGCTGAATTCCGCGCTGCCCTTTGCCTGTTTTTCGTTTGCCCTGCTGTCCATCACCACCGGGCTGTCGGCCATCCTGAACGCCACCACGCCCCTGTTCGGCGCCGTCATTGCCTGGCTCTGGCTGCGCGACCGCCCCAGCGGAGCACGCATCCTGGGGCTCGCTGTCGGCTTCATCGGTGTCGCCATGCTGGCCTGGAGCAAAGCCAGTTTCAAACCAGATGCCAGCGGCAATGCCTCCGGCTGGGCTGTGCTGGCCTGTCTTTTGGCCTGTCTGTGCTATGGCCTGGCGGCGAGTGCCACCAAACGCTGGATGGGTGGCCTGCCTTCGCTGGTCGCAGCGTGTGGCAGCCAGCTCGGCGCCAGTTGCGCGCTATTGCCGCTGGCCGTGTACTTCTGGCCAGCTCAGGCCCCCAGCTGGCGCGCCTGGGGGGCCGTGGTGGTGCTGGGCATTGTGTGTTCCGGGCTGGCCTATATTTTGTATTTCCGCCTGATTGCGCGGGCCGGCCCGGCGCGCGCACTGGCCGTCACGTTTGCCATTCCCGCATTTGCGGTGCTGTACGGCGCCCTGCTACTGGGCGAATCGATCACGCCGTGGATGATCCTGTGCGCCGCCGTCATCATCACTGGCACCAGCTTGTCAACCGGCCTGATACAGCCGCGCCGCCCCAGCCAACCGGACTGAGTCCGCGCACGTCCCGCGCGGCGGGTGTTGATCAGATTTTGGTCAAGCTTTTGGCGCGCAATTCGGACACCATCCCACCACACACATCGCAGCACACCTGTGCGCAGTTTGTGAATCCGGACCCGTCGGCTTGCTTTGGCTGACCACACTGCCGCTGCATTACGCAGCGGTGGCAACGTCGCTTCTCTGCAGTCCGTCGCGCCCGGTACGTTCCATCCGTTTGCAATTGCTGAGGAATTAACCATGTACACACTGAAGCCGGAGTCCTTCCGTTCATTGCCAACCACCATTCATGCACCTTTTGCAGACGGATTCTTCCTATGAACCGCCATCCTTTTGCCATGACCTCTATGGACTCCAGAACCGTACCACACATGCCACAGATACCACGCATCAACGGCGGCTTCAAATACCAGCAGTTGCGCAATGTTGGCATTTCCCACGAAAAAGCACTGCAACTGGCAAGCGTCGTCAAAATTTCTTCGTACGACGAGGGCCACGTCATTTACTTCAAGGGCTCTCGGCCCGACGCCTGGAAATTCATCATTTCCGGCCTCGTGGCGGAATCGGTCGATTCGCCCCAGGGAACATTGATGCCCATCAGCATCTACAGCGAAGGCACGTGGTTTGGCGAGCAATCCATCATCAACCGCAACCCCAGCTACGCCGACTTCGTCTGCATCAGTGCCACCGAGGTCATGTCCCTTTCCCGAGAACTGGTGCTGGAACTGATGAACGCCCAACCCACGTTCCTCATGTATCTCTCCCGCCTGATGGCCTGGCGCGCGCAGCAAACGTCGGAAATGCTGACTCTGATCAAATTCGGAAGTCCCTGCCTGCGCGTCGTCATGGGTTTGTCACACTTCGCCGAAGAACTCACCTACCAGTGCGAAACGGAACGCGACCTGTCGGTGGGAAGCGTGGAAATTCCCGTCAAGCAAAAGCTACTGGCCGACCTGTGTGGCGTGTCGCGCACCATCTTCTCGGAATACGTGCAGAAGCTGGCATCCGAAGGCTGGATTCGCATTTCCTACGGCAAACTGGAAATTCTGTCCCCCCTCAACTGGCTGGGTTTCTCCAGCAAGCAGCGTGCAAGGAAGTTCAACAACCTCAGCCCCACATTCCAGGAACTGGTGGACGAGCTGGCCGACAGCGCAGAACTCGCGCCACTGCCGTAGCGCCACCCGCGCCCCGCACCGGCCACACCAACCTAGCTGGCGCACTGTCGCGGCGGCAGTGCGGGACGTTACAATTCGAAGTTCGGTTGGGGCGTTAGCTCAGTTGGTTAGAGCAGAGGACTCATAATCCTTTGGTCGAGTGTTCAAGTCACTCACGCCCTACCATTTAATACCCGCATGAAATAATAACTCCGTGCTACAAAAAGCATAGCATGCGCCCGCCCATGGCGTTGTCGATTTTCAGGATATACGGGCGGATGTAAGACGATTTTGCAAATCCGGGCAGCGTCAAACTTGAAAACCCAGCGGGTCAGGCTGGGTTTGAATCTCTGGGGCTATTGGCCGACAATGCATTTAAACTCAACTTGGCCCGAGGCTAGCCAAATAACTCGCTATGCGAACCCAATCGTGCTAATCGGAGCGTGTCGGAATCCGACTTGCGGTAAATCAGCAGCAGGTCAGGCTTGACGTGGCACTCGCGGTAGCCTGCCCAATCGCCGGAAAGGTCATGATCGCGACACCGCGCATCAAGGGGCAGATCAGTCGCCAAAGCAACAAGCACCGGCTTGAGTGCGTCATCGAGCATGGCTCGATGCTGGCCCTTGGCTTCGCGCTTGTAGTCCCGCTTGAATGCTGAGGACCGGTCAATCGTCCGCATGCAGGTCCGACATCATGTCGTCCACGCTGGCGAACTTCTTGCCCTTGCCTGCTTCCAGTTCGGCGATGGCCTTCTTCGTCGTGGCGTTGGGTACCTTGACCTCGAAGGGCAAGCGGTGTTCGTCAGCGATGCGGAGCATCAGTAGGCGAATGGCATCGGAAATCGACAGGCCCATCGCTTCGAGGGCGCTGGCGGCACGCTCCTTGGTGTTTGTGTCGATTCGGGCTCGGACGTAGGTATCTGCGTTGCTCATGGCGACACTCCTGTATTCGGTTCGGATGGTCTCATTGTAGTCTCATTGTGACTACACTGCAATCATTGACTCATGGGATCTAGCTGGCGTGAACGATCCCTTTAAGGGCAAACTCATAATCCTTTGGTCGAGTGTTCAAGTCACTCACGCCCTACCATTCAATACCCGCATGAAATAATAACTCCGTGCTACAAAAAGCATAGCTGCCCCAGATGAATTGCGGCGGGGGCTGGGTTGGTCAGCACATCGGACACGCTGACGGGTTTAAGCATGGGCGGCCGTAGTGCAGGCTCACGCGCAGATTGCAGCAAGGCGCGCAATGTCTCCATACGAGCCTTCGCTCTGTGCCAACTCGTTTGCATCACCGTTACTCCAGAATCCATTCCAATGCAGTAACCCAAACGCTTGCTTATCCATTCGCTGCTGTCAGTCGGTCCACGTGGCGGGTGAATGCATCGAGGATTTTTTGAACGTAGGGGTTCTTGTGCGCGAGCACGCTGGAACGTTCTTCGTCGTGCACCAGCATGGTGGCGTTTGCTTCAAACACCAGAATCCGGCCGTCCGCTAGCTGCGAAAAGTCGATGCCGCAGTAGTCAAGATCCATGGTACGCCCGATGTGCTCCAGGGCATCCATGGCCGCCTGCCCCAGCACGGCGCGCGGATTCTCCAAGTAGGCGCGCTCTTCCCGCAATTTCCATTCGACCGACTCCATGTCTGCCGTCTGGTAGTGCACGATCCACTGCTGTCCAATGGCCAAGTGGTAGGGAAAGGCCACGCGATTGACAAACAACATTCGGTATTTCCGAAAGTAGCCGTCCGCTGAAAGGTAATCCATGTAGTTGCTGGCGTAATACACCGGCACATTGATCAGTGTCAGCGCCTGCAGATCCTCGGGTGTATCCAGTTTGACCAAGTGCTCGCCGCCATGCGATTCACAGGGGCGCACGATGATGGGAAACCGCAATTCGGGCGCAGTCAGCACCGCTTGCTTGAAGTCGGCCGTGGGGCTGCGCAAGGTGGGCGAACAGACCGCGTTGGGGATGGAAGAAAACAACGCGCGAATATGGTCGCGCGCGGTGTTTCGAACGGCATTCAGTGTGTTCATCCATGGCTTGTTGCAGAGGCTTTGCAAGCGCTTCACGGCTGGCTCGGCGGCGTCAACGGCGTCCCGGTCGCCAATTGCGTTGAAGACCAGATCGAAGGTGGGCAGTTGACGCATCTGCGCTTCGCTCATATATTCCACGACGCAGCAGACGCGGGTATAGGTATCGGCTGGAAACAGGTGTCGGATGGGGACGTTTCCTGCGCCTGCCGTCCACAAAACCAGTACCGTTTTGCGCGGTGCTTCGGCGGTGTAAATAAATACCGGCTTTACCTGGTAGGCGATATTCTGGTGCCGCTGCGCTTCGTCCAGTTTGCCCTGCTCGCGCAATATGCACGCCAAGTTTTGCTGCGCTTCGTACTGCATGGGGTCGGGCGCGAGAAACTGCTGATACAACGGAACGGCCAGGTCATATTCCTTGCGCCCGTAATGAATGGTTGCCAGATTAAAAAGCGCCCTGCCATAGTCAGATTTGCAACGCAATGCACGCTGGTAGCAGGCAACGGCTTCGTCGAGTTGCTGTTGGCTTCTGTAAATAACGCCCCGGTTGTTATGCGCCTCCGCATAATCGGGACGCAAGGCCAGAGCCTGATCAATGTAGACGGCGGCGCGGTCGTATTGCTGGGTGGCGATCAGGGCTGCGCCCATGTCGTTATGGGCCTGCGCCAGTTGGTTATCAACCAGCAATATCTGGCTGTAGCAATCTATCGCTTCGGGAAAACGCTGGAGCAGTTGCAGCACGGCAGCATAGTTGAACCATGCTGCCAAATTGTGGGGCGCCAAACGAACTGCGCGCGCATACAGTTCCGCAGATTCAGGAAACTGCTCCAGTTCGCGCAGCGTGTTTGCCAGGGTGTGCGCAATGGACGCGTTGTCCGGCTGGACAGCCAGCGCCCGCCGCATCAATGCCAGTGCGTCTTCGTGTTGTCCGCGCTGTTGCGCCAGAACGCCGCACAGACAGAGCGCATCGGCGTCGTCGGGGTTGATGGCGAGCAGTTCGCGGTACAGTGACTCGGCTTGCACCCATCGCCCCGCCATGTGGTGGTCGAGTGCATTTTGCAACGGTGAATTCAGCACATGGGGGGCGGACTGCGGCATGCTTGCGGTAGATGTCGGGGGCATCGAATAAATTCTACGCGCGCGCAAGCAGCAGTGAGCCCTTTTCGATCGGCGTCAAATCAACCCGGCTGACCTGCGAAAAGCCGGCCTGTTGCAGCCAGATTGTGTATTGGTCGTGGCGGTACAGCCCGGTGCCGGTCTCCAGCAGCAGGGTCAGCGCAAAGGCGGCATAAAACGCATTTGACGACACCGTCGATACATCGGCCAGGTAGTCATGGATAACCAGCATGCCACCCGGATTAAGCGTCTGGCGGATACGGCGCAGCAACGCCTGGTTGTCAGCTTCGCTTTGGTTGTGCGCCACAGACAGCAAAAACACCAGATCCTGCCCGGACTCCCACGCGTGGTCCAGCAGGTTGCCCGGCACCAGCTGAATGCGGTGCGTCAGGTGTTCTTGCGCAATGCGCGCTGCCGTGTCGCCCAGTGCTTGCGGGAAATCGACAATGCTGGCGTGCAGTTGGGGGTAGCGCTGGCAGAAACGAATGGCGTGCAATCCGTGTGAGCCACCCAGATCGAGCACCTTCCGATAGCGGTCGGACACCGGAACGTGCGTCAGCAGATCGGGGCCCAGATCGTGCGCAAAGGCGCGCATGTAACGGGAAAACGTGTGGCCCAGTTGCGGTTGCTCGACCATGCGGTCCCACAGAATTTGGGACGGTTCGCCACGCTCCACCACATCGCTCAGTTGCCCCATCAAGTCCCAGATGGCGTGGGTCCAGTGCAGCCCGGCGCTGTAATCAATGGTTCCGGCACTGGTGAACCAGCGTTGCGCCTGCTCCGTATTGGCATACAGGCCCGCGTGGTAGTGGAGATAACCCTGCGTCACCAGAAAGCGGGCCAGCTGTTCGGTGGCAGCCGGGCTCGCATGCATCTGCGCGGCCAACGCTGGCGCGGTACGCCCGCCAGCCACCAGCGCTTCGAAAAGTCCCAGTTTGCCAGCCGTCATCAGGGCGGCGGCCTTCATCATGGGGAGATAGATGTCGAGCATGGGCAGATCCGCCGGTTTGGCGGCGCCCGTGTTCGGTGTTGTTGCGCAAGCAGTCATCGCTACGCCGGTACTGACCGGCTAAGGGTATAGGAGCCGCGAGCGTACCTGACTATTGGACTATTGTCAGGCCGTCTTGAGCAAACGAATCAGACGGTCGGTGTAGTGCTTTTGCACCAGAACCTGCAGATTGACGTAATTCAGCGGCTTCTGAAAATAGCTAACGCCATCGGGCAAACCGCCCTTCTCGGCGATTTCCTTGGGGCTGAGCCCGGACACGACAAAGACCCGCAAACTGGCAAAGCCAGAGCCAGGGCGCTTCAGGGCGCGCAGCATTTCAAATCCGTCCATGCCGGGCATGACCAAGTCTGTAAACACAATGTCAGGGCGCATTTCACCAATGCGCACCAGGCCTTCAAAGCCGTTGGTGGCTGTGGTCAGCTCGACGGGGACCGTCCAGGACTGAACGACCGCCGCAAACAACCGGAGCAGATTGGGATCGTCTTCGACCAGCAGCAATTTGAGTGGCCGGTGCGCGGTTTCGGAGGCTTTGCTTTCTGGCGTCAGATCGTGCTTGCGTTCCGCCAGTAGCTTTTCTACTGCCTCGCGCGAGACACGCCGATGCCCCCCGGCGGTGCGCCACGCCGGCAACACCCCCGATTCGACCCACAACTGAACCGTGCGCACTGCAACCCCCAGCACCTCGCCCGCCTCCCGGGTTGTCATCACGTCTTTATTTGCCGAGATTTTCCGCATTACTGTTTAATTCTCATAATTACTGGTATTTTATCGGCATGACGCAAACTTTCGCTATTCCAGTTTGTGAATGTCCCAATTTCTTAGTGACCCCCGGCATAACTCTGGCGGAATGGGGCACTTCGGTTTGAGAGTGGCTGCAAGGCAGCAGACTGCCCGGAAGATAATAGACCAATGGGCCAGCAGACGAATAGACATTGCCTTGCATCCCCTCAATTGAGTGGAGCTACTCCGGGGCCGGAACAGGGCAAACACAGGGCGCGGTGGGCTTGCAGCCCAATTATCTGCCGAACTTTCAGCGTGGGCTTGCATACTGCCGCCGTGTCTTGGCTGGCGGACTATGAAAGGCATTGGCGCGCCAGTACCTTATCAATGCGGCGCCCCTCCAATGCAGTGATCTCAAACTCCCAGTCAGCAATTTTTACGACGTCCGACACCAGGGGCAAGCGCCCGCACACGACCATCAGTAGGCCGGCCAGGGTGTTGTAGCGACCCCGGTTTTCCTGCGGCAGGTTGTCGTCAATTTCCAGGCGCGCCTTGAGTTCTGCCACGGGCATGAGGCCATCGAGCACCCACAGGCCGTCGTCGCGCAGCACGGCCCACGCGTCCTGGTGTATTTCGGGCTGCAACTCACCGGTGATCGCTTCGAGCAAATCCATGGGCGTGATCAACCCTTGCACCACGCCGTATTCGTCCACCACAAACACCATGCGCGCCGACTTGGTGCGAAACTGCCCGATCAGCTCCATGCCGTTGAGCGTCTCCGGCACAAACACGGCTGGCTCAATCAGAGCCCCGACACCAAACGGATAGCGCACGCCACGTTCGAGCAGGCGGGCCACGCTGACCACGCCCACCACGTCATCCAGGGAACCGCGACACACGGGATACCAGGAGTGCGGATTTCGGCCACCGATGCCGCTGGCGGACATAAGGGCATCGGCCACGGTGCTGTCGGCGTCCAGCCAGTCGATGTCGGCGCGCGGCAGCATCATGGACGGCAGGGGGCGGTCGTCGAGTTGGAACACGTTGCGCACCATCTGGTGTTCATGCGCTTCTATGATGCCGGCATCGACGCCTTCTTCCAGACTAGCCGAAATTTCGGCCTCGGTTACGGCACGGCTGTCGGTGATGTCAACCCCCATCAGGTGCAGCACGCCATGCGTACACAGCGACAACAAGCGCACAAACGGCTTGGCAACCATCGCAATCCAGGCCATGGGGCGCGCCACCACGCGCGCCACCGATTCGGGGTAAAGCTGGCCAATGCGTTTGGGCACCAGTTCGCCAAACAGAATGGTGGTGAAGGTGATGACGGTCACCACCAGCACGGTGGCGCTGACACCAGCGGCTTTGGGTGCCAGCGCAAACACGCGCTGCAGCCACAGCGCCAGACCGTCACCGAACGCCGCCTCGCCCACCACGGCGTTAAGCATGCCGATGCCGGTGATGCCAACCTGCACCACGGACAGGAATTGGGTTGGTTGATCTAATAACTCCAGTGCCACCCGTGCGCCACGGTCACCGCTGTCTGCCATGGTCTGCAGGCGCACTTTGCGACTGGCCGTGAGCGCCAACTCCGACATGGCGAACACGCCATTAAGCAGCGTTAGCACCAGAATAAGCAGAAAATCCATGCAATCCAAGGGAATATCAAGATATGTCACTTTACCTGATCGGTGACGTGCAGGGTTGCGATGGCGCACTGCAGGCGTTGCTCGACAAAATAGCCTTCTCTCCCAGCCGCGATGTGCTGTATGTGTTGGGCGACCTGGTCAACCGGGGCCCGCAATCAGCCGCCGTGCTGCGGCGCTTCATGCATTACGGCAGTTCGGCACGCTGCCTGCTAGGCAACCACGATCTGCATTTGCTGGCCGTGGCACATGGCGTGCGTGCGCCGGGGCGTCAGGACACACTCAACGGCATTCTGCAGGCGCTGGATCGCCACGCCATGCTGGAGTGGCTGCGCCACCAGCGTTTGGCGTGGCTGGAGCGGGTCCAGGGTCAGTCGCTGTTGATGGTGCATGCGGGCGTGTTGCCCGACTGGACGGTGCAGCAAACGCTGGCGCTGGCGCGTGAAGTGGAAGACGTGCTGCGTGCGCCCGACCTGGTCGATTTTTTGCCACAGATGTATGGCAACCAGCCCGCCGCCTGGAACGACACACTGCAAGGCAGTGCCCGGTTGCGCGTGATTGTCAATGCGCTGACGCGGCTGCGCTTTTGCAGCACGGAGGGCGTGATGGAGTTTTCAGAAACGGGCAACGCCGACGCGGCGCCACCGGGCTATCTGCCATGGTTTGACGTGCCCGGACGCCGCACGGCGGACGCCACCGTGGCGTTTGGACATTGGTCCACCCTGGGCTGGCTCAACCGCTGCGATGTGCTGGCGCTGGACAGCGGCTGCGTCTGGGGCGGCTGCCTGAGCGCGTTGCGCGTGGCGGCCAGCACACAGGCCCAGGGCGGTTGGCAGCAGGAACTGATTCAGGTGCAGTGCGCGCAAGCACAGGCACCGACCGCCAGTTGACGCGCACCCCCCGCCAGGAGAGGCCCTCGCGGACCCGCCACCACCATGCGGCTCAACCAGCCTCGGCGGCCTTGAACAAAGCGGCCACCTTGACCTTGGGCTTGATGTTCGGCGACACGCGTGAGCCGGTGCG
>Ga0316223_1001681_pt1 | contig 19975 bp, 17 predicted proteins | sample TBH18009metaG_FD_206007 | JGI IMG/M metagenome (GOLD analysis project Ga0316223, IMG submission 206007) | Freshwater microbial communities from Trout Bog Lake, Wisconsin, USA - TBH18009 | ecosystem: Environmental > Aquatic > Freshwater > Lake > Hypolimnion/Profundal zone | place: USA: Wisconsin...
CGACGAATTCGTTGACCTTGCTGTCGGAACTAAAGGGCAAGCGGCTGGACATTGGGCCGGAGGGCAGCGGGACGCGGGCGCTCGCGCTGGCGTTGCTGGCACTCAACGGGATCGAAACCGGCGGCCCGACGGCGTTCGTCGATCTCGCCGAAGGCGATCCCGGCAAAGCACTCCTTGACGGGACGATCGATGCCGTTTTCCTCATGGGCGATTCGGCTTCACCGCAGGTGATGAAACGTCTCCTGCTAGCGCCCGGGATCCAGCTTTTCAACTTTTTACAGGCCGACGGTTATATTCGCCGCATCAGCTACCTGAACAAGCTCGAACTGCCCAGGGGATCGCTCGATTTCGGGAAGGATATTCCGCCCCACGATGTCTTTGTGCTGGGCCCGACGGTCGAGTTGCTCGTGCGGCCCAGTTTGCACCCGGCCCTGTGCGATTTGTTGATTGAAGCGGCGCAGGAGGTGCATGGCGGTCCTAATTTGATGCGGCACAAGGGGGAATTCCCCGCGCCGCTGCAACATGATTACCCCATCAGCACCGAGGCCATTCGTTACTACAAGTCCGGCAAGAGCTTTTTGTATGGGGCGCTGCCGTTTTCGCTGGCCAGCATCGTCAACCGCGTGCTGGTCGTGTCCGTGCCCTTGCTGGTCGTGCTCATCCCGGGGTTGCGCTCAATTCCGGCGTTCTTGAGGCTGCGAGTTAAGCTGCGCATCAACCGCTGGTACCGCGCCTTGCTCGCCGTCGAACGCGAGCTGCTGGGGCCTTTGACTCCGAAGCAGCGCGAGTATTTACTGACCCGTGTGGACGAAATCGAGAAGTCGGTCAACAAGATGAAGGTGCCCGCCTCCTTCGCCGATATGTTCTATGGTTTGAGGGGTGACATTGGCTTCGTGCGCGAACGGCTCGCCCATGCCGGCGGGACGGCTCCCTAGCCACGAACCAGACTGTCTTCCTTCAGGATCCAGTCGTACCCCTTTTCCTCGAGCTCGAAGGCGAGCTCTTTGCCGCCGGTGCGCAGGATGCGGCCGTTGGCCAGGACGTGGACGAAATCCGGCACGATGTAGTTGAGCAACCGTTGGTAGTGGGTAATGACCAATTGGGAGGCCGTGGGCCCGCGCAATTTATTGACCCCGTTGGAGACGATCTTGAGGGCGTCGATGTCGAGGCCCGAATCGGTCTCGTCCAGGATCGCCAGCCGCGGTTCGAGGACCGCCATCTGAAAGATCTCGTTGCGCTTCTTCTCACCTCCGGAAAAGCCCTCGTTGACGGAGCGATGCAGCAGGGCCTCGTTGAGTTCGAGCAGCTTGATCTTGTCTTTCACGTAAACGAGGAATTCCATCGCGTCCAGTTCGGACAAGCCCTGGTGTTTGCGAATCTCGTTCAGCGCGGCCTTGAGAAAAACGGTGCTGTTGACGCCGGGAATTTCGACCGGGTATTGGAAGGCCAAAAAGACCCCTTCGCGCGCCCGTTCTTCGGGGTTGAGGCCGAGCAGGTCTTTGCCCTGGTAGAGGACGCTCCCGGAGGTGACCTCATAGCCGTCTCGTCCCGCCAGGACGGCCGCCAGCGTGCTCTTGCCACTCCCGTTAGGTCCCATCACCGCGTGGACTTCTCCCGGGTTAATGGTCAGGTTGATGCCCTTCAAAATGGGCTTGCCCTCAACGCCGGCGTTGAGGTCCACGATCTGTAGAATTGGTTGGCTCATCAGTTTCTTAATCGATTATCCGACACTCCCCTCGAGGCTCACGCCCAGGAGCTTCTGCGCCTCGACGGCGAATTCCATGGGCAACTCGCGGAAGACCTCCTTGCAAAAACCGTTAACGATCAGGTTCACCGCGTCCTGTGTGGCCAGCCCCCGCTGGTTGCAGTAAAAAATCTGGTCTTCCCCGATTTTCGAGGTGCTGGCCTCGTGCTCGACGCGGGCCGTAGGATTCTTCACATCAATATAGGGAAAGGTATGCGCCCCGCATCGGTCGCCCAGCAGGAGGGAGTCGCACTGGGAGAAGTTCCGCGCGTTGGCCGCGCCTTTTTGAATCTTCACCTGCCCGCGGTAGCTGTTCTGACCGTGCCCGGCCGAGATGCCCTTCGAGATGATCGTGCTGCGCGTGTTTTTGCCGATATGCACCATCTTGGTGCCGGTATCGGCTTGCTGGTAGTTGTTGGTGACTGCCACCGAATAGAATTCCCCGACGGAATTCTCCCCGAGCAGAATGCAACTCGGGTATTTCCAGGTGATCGCCGAGCCGGTCTCTACCTGCGTCCAGGAGATCTTGGAGTTCTTCCCCTTGCAGAGGCCGCGCTTGGTCACGAAATTGTAGATGCCGCCCCGTCCGTGCTCATCGCCCGGATACCAGTTTTGCACGGTGGAGTATTTGATCTGCGCGTGGTCCATCGCGATGAGTTCTACCACGGCGGCGTGCAACTGATGTTCGTCGCGCATCGGGGCCGTGCAGCCCTCCAGATAGCTCACCGACGCCCCTTCCTCGGCCACGATGAGCGTTCGCTCGAATTGGCCGGTGTTGGCGGCATTGATCCGGAAGTAGGTCGAAAGCTCCATCGGGCAGCGAACGCCCTTGGGGATGAAACAGAACGACCCATCGCTGAACACCGCCGAGTTCAACGCCGCAAAATAATTGTCCGTATAGGGAACTACGGTGCCCAGGTACTTCCGAATCAGGTCCGGATGGTTTTGCACCGCCTCGCTGAAGGAGCAGAAGATGATGCCCTTGGCGGCCAGTTGGTCACGGAAAGTGGTCCCGACCGAGACGCTATCAAACACCGCGTCCACCGCGACCCCGGCCAACCGTTCGCGCTCCTTGAGCGGGATGCCCAGTTTTTCGTAAGTCTCCAGTAACTTCGGATCGACCTCATCGAGGCTCTTGGGTCCGTCGCCCCGCTTCTTGGGAGCCGAATAATAAACCGACTTCTGATAATCGATCGCGGGATAGTGCACTTGCGGCCAGGTCGGCTCCTTCATCGTGAGCCAATGCCGATAGCCCTTGAGCCGCCATTCGAGCATGAACTCCGGCTCGTTCTTCTTAGCCGAAATCAGGCGGACCGTGTCTTCGCTCAGGCCGGGGGGGGCCGAGTCGGTCTCGACGTCGGTGACAAAGCCGTACTTGTATTCGCTGCGGACCAAGCCTTCGATGGTCTCGGTTGAGGTGCTCATGGTTTTGAAAGGGTCGTGGACCTGGAGTGGGAACTTGGCACACAGGCGGGGCAGAGACCGTGAATGGCGATGTCCAAGCGCGCCGCCTGGTAGCCGGGTGGCAGGGGAATCCCCGTGCCCGGCGGAACGTCTATGTCAAAGACGTGGTCGCAGGCGTCGCAATAAAAATGACAGTGTTCGAGCATATTTGAACAGAACCGGGCGGCGCCGCGCTCCAGGGCCACCTGGCGCACCAACCCGCAACGAACCAAGGCGTCCAGGCAGTTATAAACCGTCGCCATCGAGATATCCGGCATCCCCGGCTTGGCGCGAATGAACACTTCCTCCGCGGTCGGATGGTCGCGTTTTCTCAAGAGCACAGCATAAACATGCTCTCGCTGCGGCGTAAACCGAAATCCGCGGGTCGCCAACTGCTGGTTGAACCGCGCATCGGGTTTATTCTTGTGAACCTGGCCCATGGTCGGGGTCAATCTAGCCCGAAACCCGCCGCTGTCAATATTTGGAATAATTCTAAGTTCGATCCGGTATCCGCCCGAATCCGGTTGCGCCAGCCCATAAACCTGCTATTCGTTGCGGACGGTCAATGAGCCCCGGTGCTGGGGTGTCCGATGAAACAACTTATGAAAATCATGTCGCTTCCTCAACCGTTGTTCTTTGGCTTGGTGGTCCTCGCACTTCGCCTTCCGGCCTTTGCCGCCGATGGAGCCGCCCAACCGGCGGAGGCGATTGACGGTTTCCGGGACACGCCGATGCTCCCGGGCAGTCGGTGGCACCTGCACGATCCGGACCGCCCACAACCCCGGGTGGTGACGCCCGGAACGACTTTTAGCCATAACGCTCCCGCGCCGTCGGATGCGGAGGTGCTCTTCGATGGCAAAGACCTCTCGAAGTGGCAAAACCACCGCGGACAGGACGCCACCTGGAAGGTGCAGGACGGCTACCTGGAGACGGGGCGCGGCGGCGGCATCCGCACTCGGGGCAAGTGGGCCGATTTCCAACTCCATGTGGAATGGGCCTCCCCGAATCCGCCGAGAGGCACTGGCCAGGGCCGTGGCAATAGCGGCATCCTCATTAACGGCATGTACGAGGTCCAGGTGCTCGATTCCTACCAGGCCAAGACCTATCCCGACGGTCAGGCCGCCGCCATTTACGGACAATCCCCACCGTTGGTTAATGCCAGCAAGCCACCCGGTGAATGGCAGACCTACGACATCATCTTCGAATCACCGCGTTGGAATGAACAGGGCGAACTCGTCAAGAAGGCCTGCGTCACCGTATTGCACAATGGCGTCGTGGCACAGCACCGTTATGAGTTCGCCGGCATCACCGACGGCATTACCGGCGAAGTGCCGTGGAAGTCGCTGGCGAAGTACTCTCGTCCGCACCCCCCGGAAGTGTTCATCGAGTTGCAGGACCATAGTAATCCGGTGCGCTACCGCAACATCTGGGTTCGCACCCTGGGTGAAAAAGAAAAGCCGTAAACCTAGTCGTTCAGCCCGCCCATTGGAGCGCGGATGCCCTCATCCGTGCGGTTCTTCTCCTTCCGGAACACGCGGATGAAGGCATCCGCGCTCCCCCTCAGCTCTGACCCATCGCCGTCTCGGCGTCTCTTCGCCACCGGCTATTGGCACTCTTCGTGTTCGCTGCTGACCACGCAATTGCGTTGATCGAAGAGATTGAAATAGTACACGCGCGTGCCTTCGGGCAGGGGGGAACTGGCGCGACCCTCGGTCAGCGTGGCCGGGAGGGACTCCCATTTTCGGTCCTGCCAGCGCCCGGTATCTTTGGTGTAGTTCAGTTCGGCCTTCACCACGGGGAGTCTGGCGGCATAAGTGACTGAGGCGGTAGCTGCGTCCCGGGCGGATGCGATGATCCTGGGGAGCGGATCTCCGCCCCTGAGGTGACTGTCAACGAAGACCCGGATTTCCTCCGGGTTTTCCCCCGCGCCGCCATGACCATGCGGCATGCGGAGCCGGATGCAGAGCGAACGTGATCCCTTGGGGAGGCGATAGGAAGCCTGCAGGGCGTTGAGTGAATAGGCGAAATCATTGCTGCCCGTGACCCAGAGCAGCGGCAGGTCCGCCTCCCCAAGGTATTCGGACGGGTCCCACCAGGCCTGCCATCGCGAGGCGGCCTCCGGGCTGAGCTTCTTCAAATCGTTGGCGAAGATGGTGTCCCGATAAAACCCGCAACCGTAAACCGGTACGGCGAGTTTGAACCGCCGATCGACCCCGGCGACAATGCACGTCAGGTAGCCGCCCCAGGAGATGCCGGTCACCCCCGTTTTCTCGGAGTCCACCTCCGGCAGAGATCGGATGAGGGAGTGGGCCAAGATGGCGTCGGCCACCGCGTGATAGGTCCATTGGTCCTCGCGCGCCCAGTTGATCTGGTCGAAGCCGCCCCAACCCGGTGGCCCGCCCTGGTCATCGTGAAACCACTGGCCGTAGTTCCCCACCGGAACCTGCCCGCAGGTATCCATGGCGATAGCGGCATATCCCCGCTGCACCCACAGGCGCACCCACTCCTCGAAGGCGGTGCCTCCGCCCCCATGAATGAGGACCATCGCGGGCACTTTCTCGCCAGGCTTCACCTTTGGCACGCCCAGCCAGGCGAACACGCGCGCCGGTTTGCCATGAAACGGGAGTCCGACGAACGAGATCGCCTTGACCCCCTCGAGTTTTGGACGTTCCAGGGCCGTCCACTGGGGCGCTCGGGCCAATTGATTGCGATCCCAGGGCAAGGCGGGGTGGTTTGTTTGCGCCGCGGCGGCGCAGGACCAGACCACGGAAAGCAGCGATCCAATCATGACCGGTTTCATTTTCCCAGGAGTTCCGCAACCAGCGGTTTGGCGTTATAGACCTTCTTGAGGGCCTCGATGATACCGGCGGCGTGGACGCTGAGGGCGCGGCACTGGGCGTCCGTATAGAGGAAGTCGGCGGTCAGGGACTGGAGATTCCCGTCGAAGATGATCCCGACGAACTCGCCGTTGCGGTTGACCGTGGGGCTGCCCGAATTGCCGCCGATGATGTCGGCGGTGGAGACGAAATTAAAGGGGGTGGCCAGGGTGAGCTTCTTTTTGCGGTCGAGCCAACGCTGGGGCAAATCAAACGGGGGGCGGAGATGCTGTTCGGCGGCACGTTGGTAGAGGCCGGCAAAGGTGGTCTGGCTCGGAACCGCGTGTCCATCTTCCTCGTAGCCTTTCACGACGCCGAAGGCCAGGCGCAGGGTGGAGGTCGCATCGGGGTATTGGCTGGCGCCCAAGAGGCTGTAGCGGGCCTTGCCGATTTGGGCGTGAGCCTGGCGAATGGCCTCGCGGCGGGCGTCCACCTCGCGGCGGAGCGCGCGCGCCCGCGGGTCGATCAGCCGCGCCACTTCCACCATGGGGTCGCGGGCCTCATCGAGGGCCGTCTTCCCGCCCTGGTAATATTGCCGGCGCAGGGCAGAGGAGGCCAGCTTGGTGGCATGCACCAACTCCGCCGCGCGTTCTCGTGGGGACTTTTCCGCCAGTACTTGCCTTACGAGGGAATGATCCGCCCCGAGGGTCTCCGTCAACCAGGTGAGCGAATCGGCGAGCTTGACGATTTCGAGATCCTCATACACAGGATTTTCCGCGAAAAGCTGCAATTCCAGCGACGCGCGGGCCGACTCGCGGTATTCCTCGAGGCGTTCACCCTCGGGTTCGGATCGGGTGCGCGTCGAGCGGAGCAACTGCTGGGCGTAGGTGAACAAGACGCTGTTGAAGCCGTAGTTACGTTCCAGCATCTCGTATTCGTTATTCCGTTCGGCGATCTCCTTCTGAGCTTTCGCGATGCGGTCCCAGGCGTCCCGGGTCTCGGCGAGGTCGGCGTTACCGGCGACCGCGGCGCGGAGTTTGTCCTCCTCCGCTTGCTTGGCGGACATGAGCTTCGGATCCAGCAAGCCCGCGAGGGCGCCGTCACGCACCTTGCGGGAGTTGCGAGTGCCGAAGAGGTCGCCACGGGCGCGCCGGGCGTTCTCGGCGCTTCGGGTGCTGTAAGCCGTGAGCAGGACTTCCTGCCGCTTGAGCCGCTCGAGCGTGCGGGGATATTCCACATCCCGCAGGTATTCCAGCTCCGCCATCGTCCGCAAGCGGTCCGTGCGGCCCGGGTGGCCGGAGACAAAAACCAATTCGCCTTCGGCGGGACCGGACTTGCTCCACTTGAGGAAGTGCTTCACATGGGCGGGTTGGCCGTTCTCGTAGGCGCGGAACAGGCAGATGTCGAGATCGAACCGCGGATACTCGAAATTGTCCGGGTCGCCGCCGTAGAAGGCGATCTGTTCTTCGGGCGCAAAGACGAGGCGGATGTCCGTGTAGCGCCGGTAGCGGTAGAGGTGGTATTCGGCGCCCTGGTAAAGGGTGACCACCTCGCTGCGCCAGGAGGTCTTTTCGAGCGATTCTTTCTCGATGGCGGCGATGGCGGCGCGTCGCGCCCGGTTAGCGGCGTCATCGGACAGTCCCGGTGGCACCGCCGCGTTGACTCGCGCGGTAACGTCTTCGATGCTCATCAACACCCTGGCCTCCGCGCCTGGGCAAGGCTTTTCCTCGACACGCGTGGGAGCGTAAAAGCCGTCGCGCAGGTAGTTGTGCTCCCTGGTGCTGAGCCGCTGCAGGGCGCGCGAGCCCACATGGTGGTTGGACAAAATGAGGCCTTCCTCGGAAACGAACTCGGCCGAACCGCCGGTGCCGAATTTCACCGAGGATTGTTGCAAATGCTCGCGCCACGAGTCGGTCAGATCAAACCCGTACTGGTCGTGCAGCAGCTTGGCGGGCGGGTGGTTGTAGAGCCACATGCCCTCGTCGGCTTGGCTCGCGGCGGCGGCGAGACTAAGGGCCAAGCCCAGCAGGGGTTTCCAAGGTGGTGTTTTGATCATGGTAGTGATGGAATTTCCAATTTTGTATGTGATCCCAAAGGGCACGGGGGCGTCCAACGTGGCCGGATGCCTCATTTTCCATCCCACGCTGCGGTCTTGCCAGATTTGACGAGGATCTCCTTGACCCGGTCCTGGTAGCGGACTTTGGCCGGTTTGCCAGCCAGGCTGCGGAGGCTGGCGGATTTGAGCTTGCCGGCGGCCCACTCGAGGTCCACCTCGAACCCGCCGCGAGCCCGGAGGCCCTTGACGTGGCCGTTGGGCCAGGCTGGGGGCAGGGCGGGGAGCAATTCGATTTCGCCGGCCTGGCTCTGGACGAGCATCTCGGCGACGGCGGCGGTGATGCCGAAGTTGCCATCGATCTGCATCGGCGGGTGAAGGCCAAAGAGGTTGGGACAGGTATTCCGGGCGGTGAAGAGATCCTGGAGCATTTGGTGGGCTTTCTCGCCGTCGTGGAGCCGGGCGTAAAGCGCGGAACGCCAGGCGAAGGACCACTCTCGGACGTCGCTGCGGGGATCGGTGCCACGGGCGTCCAGGGAGACCTGCGCCGCCTTGGCGAGCTCGGGGGTCTGGCTCCGGTTGATCTGGCTGCCGGGATAGACGGCGAAAAGGTGCGACGTGTGGCGGTGATGATCGTTCGGGGTATCGAGTTCCTGAGCCCCATGTTTCTCGGTCATCCACTCCAGCAATTGTCCCCAACTGCCGATCCCGGGGGTGGCCAGGTGGTCGCGCAAGCCCGCAATCTTGGCGCGGTATTCCGGGTCGGCCCCCAGGACGTCGCAGGCGCGCACGTAGTTATTGAACAGGTCCCACACGATTTCCTGGCTATAATTGACCCCGTCCTCGGTCGGACCATGTTCCGGCGACCAGGCGCGGGGGACGACCAGGTGGCCATCGGGCAGTTGCTTGAGGTGGTCTTCCCAGAATTGGCAGGTCTCCTTCAGGATGGGGTAGGCGACGTGGCGCAGGTATTGGTCATCGAGGCTGAAGGCGTAATGTTCCCAGAAGTGGAGGCAATACCACGCATTGGCGGTCTTGTCCCAGTTCCACCCCATGCCGCCGGAGATGTTATGCGAGGTGCGGATGGCGAAGCCGCGGGCGGCGGGCGCGCCGGCGGTAGTCTTGAACTCGGGCGACGCGGTAGTCGCCTTGCGCCAGGCCGGGAGTTGGCTCGTGACCAGGTCGAAGAGCGGCAGGTGACACTCGGGCAGGCCGGCAACCTCGGCGGGCCAGTAGTTCATTTGCACGTTGATATTGGCGTGGTAATCGGCGTGCCAGGGCGGATTGTTGTTGTCGTTCCACAGACCTTGGAGATTGGCCGGCAATCCGCCCGGTCGCGAGCAGGAGATCAATAGATACCGGCCATACTGAAAGAGGAGGTTCTCCAGCCCGGGATCCACCACCTTTGCCGCCTCGACTTTGCGTTGGTCCGTCGGCAGGCCGATTTGTCCGGCGGAAGCGGTTCCCAGATCCAGCGCCACGCGGTCGAACAGCGCGCGAAAGTCCTTGAGGTGTTCCGTCTTGAGCTGGTTGTAGCCCCGTTTCGCGGCGGCGGACACTTCGCGATCCAGCCGTTCGTGCGGCGCGGCGCCGCGAAACCCCTTGGCGGGGTCCATCACATAATCGGTCCGGGCGGCGATGATGAGGGTGAAGGCGTTGCACCCGTTGAGTTGGAGGGCGGGACCGTCGGATTGGACCGAGCCGCCCTCTGGTAGGATGAGCGACTGCCACTCGAACTTGAGGCCGTTTTCCAACTTCCCCACGGCTGTCAGCAGATTGCCTTGGACGACGATTTGGGCTTGATGGGAGTCGTCCAACTGGAGCGTGCCCGTATAGCCCCCGGGTTTATCGGCCGAGAACCGGGCTACGACGACCTCGGCGGGATGGCTGGCGAAACACTCGCGCTGGAAGTGGACGCCATTGACGGTGTAAGTGACGCGCGCCAGGGCCTTGCCGAGGTCGAGGTCGCGGCGATAGTCGGAGACATTGGTGTGGCCGGGGAGCAGGACGAAGAGGTTGCCCAGCACCTGGTAGGCACCCATCGGGTCGTAATTCCCGGACGGGTTTTCGTCCCCCGTCCAGAGGCTGTCCTCGTTGACGCTGAGCCGCTCCTTGTCCGCAACGCCGAAGACCAGGGCGCCGAGGCGGCCATTCCCGATCGGCAGCGCCTCGTTCATCGGCGATTTGGCCGGTTGCCGGTACCAGAGCGTGAGATCCTCGGCTCGGCCGGAGTGCGCGAGGCCCAAACCCAACCAGATGCAGACAGCGACGGTTTTCATCGTGAAGGAGTTACCGGAAAACGGGAGGGCAATCAAGGAATTGCTGGGGCCAGGGGTTTTCGGAGGATCATCCAGGTCGGTTTCTAGTTGGCGTTGAGGGGCAGGGCCAATCCCATGAAAAGCCCGGGCATGCCGTGCTCCAAACGCTTCGCGAGGACGAATGCGTGTTGACCTCCCGGGGTCGCGAAGCGCCTGGAGCGCGGCGTTTCCTGGCGCCGTGGCGGAACGGGAGAGACGATCGCGTCCGAACCGCCACCTGACGCCGGCCGTTACGGGAAGAGCAACACGTTTGAATTCGCGTCGTCGGAGTGGGCGAGTTGGGCGCGCAGACGAGAGTTGCTGAGCTGTTGCACGCTGCCATCGGCAAGGGCGACGTTTCCTTGTTTCCGGTGGATCTTGTCGGTCCAGCATGGGCTGGCGTCGGTGCTACGACAGTTGGTGCCCAGGGCACAAGCGAAACCGGGGCTGAAATTTGTGCGGGCGTGGATTGGTGAATTGCCGAAGCCACCGTTCGCCGCCGGGTCATAACGGCTGTGAGGGATGGAGCCGCCGCCATAGAGGTTGCGGTCACCGGCGAGTAACATTTGGGGGTTGTTTTCCACCGCATCACGGCCTGCGAAATAGGAGATGTTCAGGTTGCAGAGGGTAGTCTGGCCGGCATAGGGTTGGTTGGACGTGCCGTCGCGCACCATGAAGAAGTTGGTATGCCACGGTGAGTCGTCGGAGGGACAGACAAGCACCCTCGGGGTGCTCAACTCGTTCAGTATGAAGGCTCGGCTTTGTTTACGTTTTTCGTTCATACGTGCAGAGGCGGCCTCCAGGCCGTTTCCACCATCCCCATAGCAAACGCAGCCTCCGCCGTCGAGGTGCGAATTTGGCTGCTTCCAGGAGCCACTCTCTTCAACGCGGAGCCGCCAGGGAGCCGCGGTACGTAACTCGCGACCGCGAAGGAACTCAGGTGTTACCGGACTTTGACAAGGAGTTGATTAAGGCTTGCTCCTTCTCAATGAGCGTCCGCAACGACTGGCGGAGGATTCTTTCCGACAGCGACGCGTTGCGGAGCAACGTTTGCCGGAAGGCATCGTTTGACCAGCGCAAGACCGCCAGCTTCTCAGTGGCGCGCAGGGAGGCGGATCGAGGGATTCCGCAGAGCACCGCCAGTTCCCCCAGGATGGTCCCCGGCCCGGCTTCGGTGAGGCCCAGGGTCTGGCCGTCACGTTCAACAAATACCTGCACCTTCCCGGTGAGCACCAGGAGCACAAAGGTCGGCGCATCGCCCTCACGGCATAAGATCTCGCCCGGTTCGTGCTCCTTGATTTCCCCGGACTCCAAGAGCAACTGGGCACCCTGGAGCGTGAATCCCTTGAAGAGCGGCAATCCGGTGATTATTCTGACGTACATTTCATTCATAGAGGTTCATAAGCGCCAGCGGCGAAGGCGGAGGGCGTTGCCGATGACGACGAGGTCGGACAGGCCCATGGCGGCGGCGCAGAGGACCGGGCTCATGAAACCGAGCGCGGCCAGGGGAATGCCCAGGCAGTTGTAGAAAAAGGCCCAAAAGAGGTTTTGTTTGATGGTTCGCAGGGTGGCGCGGGCCAGGCCCAGGCCCTCGGGTACCGCCTCAATTTCAGAACGGAGCAGGATGAGGTCGGCGGCTTCGCGAGCCACATCGCTGGCACGGCTGACGGCGATGCCGAGGTCGGCTTGTTCGAGGGCGGGGGCGTCGTTGATGCCGTCGCCGACGAAGGCGACGCGTTCGCCCTGTGCTTGCAGGCGCTGGACGAACTGGGCCTTTTGCTCCGGCCGGGCCTCCGCAAAGACCCGCTCCGCCGGGATGCCGGCCTGCTGAGCGATGCTGGCGGCGGTCAGGGAGTTGTCGCCGGTGACCAGCCAGAGCTTGAGTCCCTGGCGGTGCAGACGGTCGATCACCTCATGGGCACCCGGTTTGAGTGTGTCCTTGACGGCGACCAAGCCGATGAGGACGCGGTCAACTGCGACTCCGACGAGGGTGGCGCCCTGAGCCGACCACTCCGTGATGAAGGAGAGTCCCGGGGCCAGGTCAATACCGTTGGCTTCGAGCCAGCGGGTGGCCCCCAATCGTGCCAGCCGCGGGGCCTCGGTTCCGTTGGATGAGTGGGTTTGCGTTCCGCCTGGGGCCGGCTGAAGTCGGGCCTGGACCCCTGAGCCCGCGACTTCGTCCCAGTCCGCCAGGGGGATCCCGGTGGCGGCCAGGAGCACGATGGCCTGACTGATCGGGTGGGTCGAGTGGCGTGCCAGCGCCGCCGCCAGGTCAGGGAGCGGCGGAATCCCCGGTTCGTGGGGGTTACCGGGGGTCACCACCAGATCCAGCGTGGCGGCTACTTGAGGTTTCCCTGCGGTGAGGGTGCCGGTCTTGTCGAGGAGCACCGCGGTGATGGTTCCGGCCTTTTCCAGGGCGACGCCATCGCGGATGAGAATGCCGCGCTGGGCGGCGGCGTTCGAGCCGGCCATGATGGCGGCGGGGGTGGCCAGGCCCATGGCGCACGGGCAGGCGATGATGAGGACGGAAGCGGCGATGATGAGGGCGGCGGCCAGGGGCGACTCGGGCGGGTGAGCCACCCAGAGGTAATGGGCGAGCCAGGCATGAATTTGGCTGGCTTTTTCGGGCGCCAGACCCCACCAAAGGCCGGCCAGAACGGCCACCGCGACCACCACGGGGACAAACACATTGCTCACCCGGTCGCCGAGACGCTGAATGTCGGCCCGGCTGCCCTGGGCCCGCTGGACCGACGCAATGATGTGCGCCAACGCGGTCCCCTCCCCGGTCGCCGTCACGCGCATCTGCAACCGTCCATTGATATTGACGGTGCCGGCGTAGAGGAGGCTGTGAGCGGCTTTGTCCACGGGCGCGGATTCTCCGGTCAGCATGGATTCGTCCACCGCCGATCCGCCTTCGAGCACCTCACCGTCCGTGGGCACCCGGTCGCCGGGCCGGATAGCTACCCGGTCGCCCGGTCGCAACGCGGAGATGGGGATTTCCGATTCGCTGCCGTCGGAGCCCAAACGCCGGGCCAGCGGGGGCGCCAATTGGAGTAATTGACGCAAGGCGCCCGAGGCGCGGACGCTCACTCGCGATTCCATCCAATGCCCCACGCTGATGATGGTGATGATGGAGGCGGCCTCCATGAAAAAAGTGTGGCCGGGTCGGCCGGTCAACAGGAGCCAGGCGCTGAAGGTGAAGGCAGTCGTCGAGCCGAGGGAGACCAACGTGTCCATGTTGGAACTGCCTGCCTTGAGTTGGCCCCAGGCACCTCGATAAAAGCGAGCCCCGGCGAGGACCTGGACCATTCCGGCCACCAGGAACGAGAACCACTGGAACCAATTTTGCCCGCCCCATCCAAAGACCCACTCGCCCAGCATCAGGGGCACGGTGCCGAGCACGCCGATCCAGAGGTTGAGCTGCCAACCCGCCAGTTTGGCATGACCGTGGTCGGCGGAGGCGGGCTCGCGGAGGCGGGCTTGGAACCCGGCGGCTTGAACGGCCTTGATGGCCGCCTCGATGGTCGGGCTGGCCGTGGAACTCCAGCGGACCACGGCCTGGTTCTGCTCCAGGTCGACGATGGCGCTATCCACGCCGGGGACGCTGCGCAGGGCGTCAGTGACGTGCTGTGCGCAATGCGAGCAGGTCATCCCCGTGACCGACAGCTCGGTCATGGCACGGGTGCTCGCGCCGCTCTTCGGCAAGATAGGAGTCTCGGTTGTCAATTCAGGTTTTGTCTGCCTGGCTTCGCTCCCGGTTGGGGAGGCCATGGGTGCACGATAGTGCCGCGAGGCGCTTCTGTCGAGTCGGCCGGAGGTTGCCGGTGCCAAGAATTCCGGTTCCGGACCTGCGTGGCGGTTGGGTAGCGAACTTGGTCCAACGGTGGTCAAATCGATAAAGGTCTCGACAAAGGTGGCCAGACGGCCATGGACGGCGGGAGGGAACGAGTTTATTTTGCGACCCATGTCGCAGATGCTGATGTTTCCGGACCCGCGTCCGCTGGTCGAGCGGTTGGGAGCGGAGTTTTTTCGCGGCGCTCCGCCGCGCCCCGGGGTTTACCTGATGCGTGATGCGGCGGAGACGGTGCTGTACGTGGGAAAGGCGAAGAACCTTCGGCAACGGCTGTCGAGCTATCGAGTGGCGAACCCGGATCGGTTGCGGCGCCGGCATCTGCGGCTGTTGCGGGCGGTGGTGAGGATCGATTTTGAGGAATGCCGGGATGAAGCGGCGGCGCTGGCGCGGGAGGCGGAGCTGTTGCTCGCGTTAAAACCGCGGTTTAATCGCGCGGGGATCTGGGTCGGTCCCCCGCGCTACCTGGCATGGCGGGAAACCGAGTCGGGTCTGGATTTGGCAGTATTGGATGCGTGCGAGCCGGGTTGGCGGGTGCGGGGTCCCATGGGCGCGGGGGCATGGCCGCTGCGGGCGGCGCTGGCCAGGCTCTTGTGGTGCGCCCTCCAGCCCGAGCGTGGCCTCGCCGGAGTCCCGGCTGGCTGGTTCAGAGGCTGGCGAGAGCCGACCGCTCACATCCCGAAACGGACCGGGTCTAACGAGGGGTTCCAGGAAGTGGAGAAACGGTTGAGCCGGCTCTTCGAGGGGGGCGCGGAGGAGTTTGAAACCTGGATACGGAGACGCACCGCGAGTGGGGACCGTTCCTTTGAAGTGGCGCTCCGAGATGCGGATCTCGAATTGGTGTTGGAATCAAGCTCGTAACCGTCACGGTTTCACGGCATGCTTGTCCCATGATGTCCGATTCGATTCAAGAGTTGACCGGTGAGATCCGCGCGTTTCGCGACGCGCGGGACTGGCGCCAGTTTCACGGACCCAAAGAGATGGCCGTGGCGATTACGGCGGAGGCCGGTGAACTCTTGCAGCATTTTGTCTGGCAGAGTCCCGAGCAGTCCGACCAGCGCACGCTGGCGCGGCGCGATCAAATTGCGGACGAGATTGCCGATGTGGCGTTGCTGCTTTTCGAGCTGGCCGACAACCTGGGCCTCGACCTGGCGGCGGCGATGCGCGTCAAGCTGGCCGCGAACGAACATCGTTACCCGGTGGCCAAGGCCCGGGGATCAAACAAGAAATACAACGAATTGTGACTCCCGACCATCCCCCCCAACCTGTCTCCGATGCCGCCGCGGTTCCGCACCGCCGCCGTCCGCGTTATTCGGGGAAAAACCCACGCCGGTTTCAGGAGAAATACAAGGAACACGATCCGGGCCGCTACGCGGACACCATTGCGAAGGTGTTGGCCTCGGGCAAGACCCCCGCTGGCATGCATCGGCCCATCCTGGTGGCGGAGATCCTGGAGGTCCTGGCTCCCCGACCGGGCGAGCTGGGGGTGGACTGCACGCTGGGCCATGGGGGGCACGCGCGGGAATTACTGGCACGCCTCCAGCCGGGGGGGCGGTTACTGGGGTTGGATGCCGATCCGATCGAATTGCCCAAGACGGAGGCTCGTTTGCGAGCCCTGGGCTTCGGGCCGGAGACGTTCGCCGTCCAGCGGACCAATTTTGCCGCTTTGCCGCAGGCTATCGCGACTGCTGGTTGGGCGGGCGTGGATTTCGTTCTAGCGGATTTGGGGGTCTCCTCGATGCAGTTGGATGATCCAGTACGCGGTTTCACGGCCAAGTTCGAGGGGCCGCTCGACATGAGGATGAACCCCGCCCGGGGGCTGCCCGCGGGGGAGTGGTTGGCCAAGACGCGAGCGGAGGAGCTGGCGGCAGTGTTGGCTGAGAATGCGGACGAACCGAGGGCGGCGCTCCTGGGAGGCGCGTTGGCCGGCCGGCGTTTTGCCACCACCGCGGCGCTCGCGCGGGCCATCCGAACTGCCTTGCCGCAGCTTGGCAGCGACGAGTTCGAACTCGCCACGCGCCGCGTTTTCCAAGCCATCCGGATCGCAGTGAACGACGAGTTTTCTACGCTGGAGGCCCTCCTGCGCGGACTGCCCGGAGCGCTGAATCGCGGTGGCCGGGCGGCCATCCTCACCTTCCACTCGGGCGAAGACCGACGGGTGAAACGAGCGTTCGAGGCGGGACAGGCCGCAGGGGTGTATTCGGCGATCGCCCGGGAAGTGACGCGCCCGACGGCGGAGGAGCGCCGAGCCAACCCACGATCGACCCCGGCGAAATTGCGCTGGGCGGTCCGGGGTTGAGGCCAGCGGGCATCCGGTACGCGAACAAGGCCCGGGAAACCGGGCCTTGGACGCGACTAAAACTCAGAATTGAAAGACAAGCACCGGATTAATACCGGTCGCGACCACCGGGGCGGCCACCGCCACGGCTGCCGCCGCCACCACCACCACCAGCGCCACCACGGGGGCCACCGAAACCGCCACGGCGAGGACCGCCGCCGCCGCCACCGGGAGGCCGTTCTTCACGAGGACGAGCCACGTTCACGGTCAAGGCACGGCCGTCCATCTCTTTGCCGTTCATCGCGGCAATGGCTTTCTGGGCCTCCTCGGCCGAACTCATCGTCACGAAGGCAAAGCCGCGCGGGCGGCCGGTTGCCCGGTCCATCATCAGGTTGGCCTCGATCACCGTGCCGTGGGCGGCAAAGGCATCCTGAAGATCGTTCTCGGTCGTGTTGAAGGAGAGGTTCCCCACAAACAATTTTTCGCTCATTTTACTGTCTCACTGTCCTAGACTAACCTTTTTTTCTTTCCAGATTGTTCCCGCCTGTCGGGTTTCAAATCATCAATGAACCTGCGTTCACCTGAAGACTCACCATACTCTGAGATTTCAAGCTATCTAACGGACTACCATAATCATGCGGCATTTCCAGAGAAACGCAAGCTCTAAATGTCAAGCCCGCAAAGCCGCCACCTGGGCCGACTCAATGTCCGGTTTTGGGGAGGCAGCCGAGTTTGGCGAACATGAGGACGTAGCCCAGGCTGGCCACGATCAAGAGCAGGGGATGTCCATGCACGATCCTGAGGATGCCCCAGGCCAAAACTACCCCGATTAAGAAGTGCGCCGCGATTGCTGAAATCAATTTCATCGTGGCAAAGTACACCGCTTTGCCTCGGGCGCAAGCGACGGGCTAGCGAAAACCTGGAGATAGATCTCTCGAATGGCTCGGCGAATCCTGCGGTCCGGAAGGCTTCGGGACTGGCGAAGCCGCTACGCACCGAGACCCGGTAGTAAGGTGCCGGGTCGCTCGCGTGCGTTCTTTTCGTCGGAAGCGTGCGCCAGGGCGGCCCTGGCGCTGGTGGCCGAGAGCACTTCGAGAAAATAGGCCGCCCGCTGCGGATCCGCCGCGTGTTTAAGGGCCTTCGTCCAGGCCGGGGTTTTCATGGGCTGCCTGATTCCACTCGCTCCAGGACCACCGGTACGGGGGCGCGCTGCTCTGGTGGTTTTAACCGGGTGAAGAGCCCCCGCCAAAAGCCGTAGCCGTAGAGGATATGGGTCAGCACCACCAGCGGAACCGCCGCGGCGCTCCGGAGAAGGCCCCCGATGGGCACTAGTGCCGCCGCCTGGAGCAGCACGGTTAGACCGTAAAGCGCCAAGGGAAGGGTCCAAAACCAGCGACCCGGTGCCAACCCGACCAGGAAGGGCAAGGCCACCAGGTAGAGGCAAAAGAGCGGCGGCACAAAGTTGGGGGCCGAACCGAAGGTCGGACACTCGCGAAACTGCTCGGCGCGGCCACGCCCGTAGGTGCGGAGCATCTTGGCGAAAGCGCGGAGGCTGGATCGGGGCCGGCGCTCCACCACGATTTCAGGATCGTAAAGGAGCGTGCCACCCCGCTTTTGGAGTTCATCCATGAGCGCATTCTCTTCGTTGGGATACAGCGCCTCGTTGAAGCCGCCCAGTTCCAGCAAGGGCTCCCGTCGGGCGATGAGATTACAGAGAATCAGCTCCTTCTCGCTGGAAGGCCGGGCCTGGCCAACCCGGCTATATCGTGCTCGGCTCGGTCCGAAGGCGAGCCAAGAGGCCAGCACCAACGCAAAAACCTGCTCCAGCGCCGGCGCGTCCGCCGGACAGAGGTTCGGCCCGCCCACCATTTGGATGCGCGGATCGGCGAAATGGGCGGCCGCCCGCCGGAGGGATCCCGGCTCGGGCACCGAATCATCATCCAGGAAATAGACCAGGTCACCGCGCGCGGTGCGGAGACCGGCGTTGCGCTGGGCGGACGGCTGCTGGCCCCGGGCTAACAGGATCTCCAGCCGATCGGCGGGATAATCCAACGTGCGGGCGGCGATGGCCGCCCTGACCTCAGCTTGATCCGGTCGGGCGGCAATCAACACCGTCACACTCGGTAGATGGTCGTTCACGGGGCAGAGGCTAAAGCGGGGCGGGGGAAGTGCAAAGTTTTTTCAAAAATTGGTTTTGACATTTCCCGCCCGCCTCATAGATTATGCGTCACTCCGGTTGGGGTCGTAGCTCAGTTGGTAGAGCGCCTGAATGGCATTCAGGAGGTCAGGGGTTCGAACCCCCTCGGCTCCACCACCTTCCAGAGTGGGGAATTCCTCGTTTTTGCTGGAAAAACCGCAGAAATTCGCCGTTTGCCTGCCGGAACGTGTGCCCAAAGTGTTGGGTTGTTGTGAGCAGTTGTTTTGGACTTGTCGTGGCGACAAATGGCGACGATCAGGCAGACCACGAAAAGAGGTAAGATTCGCTACGAGACGGACTTTGGAGAAACCCCGGACGGCTCAATGGAGCGACATCGAGTGACGCCTCGACAGGCGGAGGTCGGCGGCATAGCATCGAAGGATGAACAGCGTGCGCGTTTCCACATTTCCTCCGGCCTCCTCCTGTTTTCCGCCCTCCGCCGGGTGCCGGTGCGGGCGGGCCGCGCTGGGGATCGCCTTTTCGGTTGGCCTCTGGGCAGTCGGCTGTCTCCCGGGCCGGGGCGCCACGGTCTGGCTCTCGTCCTTGGACTTGGGGAGGGTCCGCCAAGGCTGGGGAACACCCCATGCCGATCAATCGGTGGAAGGGCATCCGCTGACGATTGCCGGGCGTAAGTTCGAGCACGGGCTGGGCACGCATTCAGTAGGGGTCGTGCGAGTGGCCTTGCAAGCGGGCAGCAGCCGGTTTCACGCCTGGGTCGGCATCGATGATGAAACCCAGGGCAAGGGCTCGGTAGAATTCAAGCTCAGCGCGGACGGCAAGCAGGTCTGGTCGAGCGGCGTGATGAAAGGGGGCGTGGCGGCGAAGGAGGTGGACCTGGGCGTAACGGGAGTCAAGGAACTGGTGTTGCGTGTGGGCGATGCCGGGGACGGCTTTGAGTTTGACCATGCGGATTGGGCGGAGGCGAGCTTCGAGGTGACAGGGGAGCGGCCCCGGACTTTCGAGCGGCCGCCCACTGAGCCCGTTATTGCGATGACTCCCCCGGTCGGCGCGACGGCGCCGGTGGTGACCGGCGACGATCAACCGCGCACGCCGCCGATGGGATGGAACAGCTACGACGGTTTCGGCGACAGCGTTACCGAGGCGGAGATGCGAGCCAACGCCCAGGCGGTGGCACGGCACCTCAAGGCCCATGGCTGGCGGTACATCGTGGTGGATTATTGCTGGTTCGATCCTGCGGCCTACAACAACAGCCCCAACGAACATGCTGGGGCGCGGTTGCCGATTGACGCCTTCGGCCGCCTGCTGCCCGCGGTGAACCGGTTTCCATCGGCGGCGG
>Ga0316223_1001683_pt1 | contig 19972 bp, 15 predicted proteins | sample TBH18009metaG_FD_206007 | JGI IMG/M metagenome (GOLD analysis project Ga0316223, IMG submission 206007) | Freshwater microbial communities from Trout Bog Lake, Wisconsin, USA - TBH18009 | ecosystem: Environmental > Aquatic > Freshwater > Lake > Hypolimnion/Profundal zone | place: USA: Wisconsin...
CGGCTCCGGGCGCCCGCGCCGACGCCACTGGCGGCACCCAAACAGTGCAGCGGCGCACACCATGGCCGCCACCACGAACTGGGCTGACTGCCCCAGGCCACACGTGGCCGCCAGGGCTGCAGCCGCCAGGCCTGGCACCAGCATCAGCAGGTACAAGGTCCCGGTGACCAGTTCCAGCACCGCAGCGGCACCAGCTAACAGCCACCAGGTCGAGGCATCCGACAGGGAGAAGAGGGCAGACAAGGCAGACATCGGTGGCAACTTTCTCCAGAACGGGCCTGTATGGGCGATGCCACATTGTGTTCTAAAACTTGTGGCTGACAAAAAAACAGCTTATTAAGTGAATACACTTCGCGCCTATTGGCCGAATCTGTTGCCTGCCCGGCGAGCCGGGTGCGCCGCTGTGTTTGGCATGCACCGTTGGTTTCCGGTTTATTACTGCGCCGCTGGAGGATTACATGAAGTTTCGTTTTCCCATCATCATCATTGATGAAGACTTTCGCTCCGAAAACACTTCGGGCCTGGGCATTCGCGCCCTGGCTCAGGCGATCGAGTCGGAAGGGTTTGAGGTGTTGGGTGTCACCAGCTATGGCGACCTGAGCCAGTTCGCGCAGCAACAAAGCCGCGCCAGCGCGTTCATCCTGTCCATTGACGATGAAGAATTCACGCCCGGCCCCGACCTGGACCCCGCCGTGCTGAACCTGCGCCATTTCATTGAGGAAGTGCGCCGCAAGAACCTGGACGTTCCCATTTATGTGTACGGCGAAACCAAAACCAGCCGCCACATTCCCAACGACATCCTGCGCGAGCTGCATGGTTTCATCCACATGTTTGAAGACACGCCGGAATTCGTGGCACGCCACATCATTCGAGAGGCGAAAAGCTACCTCGAAGGCGTGCAGCCGCCCTTTTTCAAGGCGCTGCTCGACTACGCCGAAGACGGCTCCTACTCTTGGCACTGCCCAGGCCACTCCGGTGGCGTGGCGTTTCTGAAAAGCCCCGTCGGCCAGATGTTCCACCAGTTCTTTGGCGAAAACATGCTGCGCGCCGACGTCTGCAACGCCGTGGAAGAGCTAGGTCAATTGCTCGACCACAACGGCGCCATTGGCGCCAGCGAACGCAACGCCGCCCGCATCTTCAATGCCGACCACTGCTTCTTTGTGACCAACGGCACCAGCACCTCGAACAAAATGGTCTGGCACCACACCGTGGCCCCGGGCGACGTCGTGGTGGTGGACCGCAACTGCCACAAATCCATATTGCACGGCATCATCATGACGGGCGCCATTCCGGTGTTCCTCAAGCCCACGCGCAACCATTTCGGCATCATCGGCCCGATTCCGAAAGAAGAGTTTGAACCGGCCGCCATCCGCGCCAAAATCCGCGCCAATCCGCTGCTGCAAGGTATTGATGCGGACACGGTGCGCCCGCGCATCCTGACCATCACCCAATCCACCTACGACGGCGTGCTCTACAACACGGAAACCGTGAAGAAAATGCTCGACGGCTATGTCGACAACCTGCACTTCGACGAAGCCTGGTTGCCACACGCCGCCTTTCACCCGTTTTACGGCACCTTCCATGCCATGGGCAAGAAGCGTTCGCGCCCCAAACATGCCGTGGTGTATTCCACGCAGTCCATTCACAAGTTGCTGGCCGGCATCAGCCAGGCCAGCCACGTGCTGGTGCAGGACTCGCAGACCGTCAAGCTCGACCGTCCGATGTTCAACGAAGCCTACCTGATGCACACCAGCACCAGCCCGCAATACAGCATCATCGCCAGTTGCGACGTCGCCGCCGCCATGATGGAGCCCCCCGGCGGCACCGCCCTGGTGGAAGAAAGCATTGCCGAAGCGCTCGACTTCCGCCGCGCCATGCGCAAAGTGGACGAGGAATACGGGGAAGACTGGTGGTTCAAGGTCTGGGGCCCCGACAACCTGGTGGAGGAGGGCATTGGCCGCGCCACCGATTGGGTCATCAAGGCGGAAAACAAGACGGCCAAGGCACACTGGCACGGCTTTGGCAAACTGGCAGCCGGCTTCAACATGCTGGACCCGATCAAGGCCACCATCGTCACGCCCGGCATGGATCTGAACGGCAAGTTTGCCAAGACCGGCATTCCCGCCAGTATCGTGACCAAGTTCCTGGCGGAACACGGCGTGGTGGTCGAAAAAACCGGTCTCTACAGCTTTTTCATCATGTTCACCATCGGCATCACCAAGGGCCGCTGGAACAGCATGTTGACCGCCTTGCAACAGTTCAAGGACGACTACGCCAAAAACCAACCCATGTGGCGTGTGCTGCCCGAGTTCTGCCAGAAGCACCCGCGCTACGAAAAAATGGGCCTGGCCGATCTGTGCCAGCACGTGCACCAGCTCTATGCCAAATACGACATTGCGCGCCTGACCACAGAAATGTATTTGAGCGACCTGACGCCCGCCATGAAGCCCAGCGACGCCTTTGCCCACATCGCACTGCGCAAGACCGAACGGGTGGAAATTGACCACCTTGAAGGCCGCATTACGGTCGGTCTGGTCACGCCCTACCCACCGGGCATCCCGCTGCTGATTCCAGGCGAAGTTTTCAATCGCAAGATTGTTGATTACCTGAAGTTCTCACGCGAGTTCAACACCCAGTGCCCCGGCTTTGAAACCGACATTCATGGCCTGGTAGAAGAACACGATGCGGACGGAAAAAAGCGCTATTTTGCCGACTGTGTTCGCTAAACAATGCCCATGATGTCCAGGATACCCAGGATGTCCATTGGCTCCGATTCGCGCCAAGCCACGCCAATTCAGGTGAGCGCGCGCGTATCGGTGTATCACAGCAAGAAAGGCATCAGCATCCTGGTGCGTGCCTTGTAGGCGGGATAGTGCTGCGGGAACGCCTCACCGAGCATTTTTTCTTCGCGCAACGCGCTAACCATATAGAACGCACCGTTCATCGTCAGCGGCAACAGCCAAGACAGGCCCTGCGCCATGGCGGAGCCAATCATAGCGACCACAACCCCCGTGTAAATGGGATGTCGAACCAGCGCATAGTGTCCAGAGATGACGAGTTCGGGGCACTCCTTGCGCGACATCGGGAAGCCCCAATTTCGTCCCAGGTGAAAACGTGCGCACGCGGCAAAGCCTATGCCCAGCCCCTCAGTCCGCCACTGCGCCCATGGTCTTGCTGTGGCCGCCGTCCACATACATGATTTCAGCCGTCACTCCGCTGGCCAGATCGCTCAGCAGAAAAGCCACCACGTTTCCAACTTCGTCGATCGTGATGTTGCGCCGCGTAGGCGCCGCCGCTGCCACGTAGGACAGCAGCTTGCCGAAGTCCTTGATGCCGCTGGCGGCCAGGGTCTTGATGGGGCCGGCACTGACGCCATTAACCCGAATGCTGCGCCCATCCGCCATGCAACCCACGGCTTCGGCCAGATAGCGCACCGACGCTTCGAGCGAGGCTTTGGCCAGACCCATCGTGTTGTAGTTCGGAATAATGCGTTCGGCACCCAGATAACTCAACGTCAGCAACGCTGACTTGTCGTTCAGATAGGGCAGGGCCGCCTTGGCCATGGCGGGAAAGCTATACGCGCTGATATCGTGCGCAATGCGAAAGTTTTCCCTGCTCAAACCGTCCAGAAAATTGCCGCCAATAGCGTCGCGCGGGGCGAAGCCAATGCTGTGCACGAAGCCGTCAAAGGTGGTCCAGTGTTCGGCCAGTCCGCTGAACAGACGCTCGATCTGGGCGTCGTCGCCCACGTCACAATCAAAAATCAGGTTGGAATCGAAATCGGCAGCGAATTCGGTAATACGGTCCTTGAAGCGCTCTCCCACGTAGCTGAATGCCAGTTCGGCGCCCTGTGCACGACACGCCTTGGCCACGCCATAGGCGATCGAGCGGTTCGACAGAACGCCGGTGATCAACAATTTTTTCCCTGCTAAAAAGCCCATAGTGTCCTCATGAAAATTTCCTGGGGTAGTGCAGAATTGTCGCATGCGTTTACTGCTTCTGGTGATTCTTGCGACCACTCTTGTCCCGACGTGGGCAATGCACGGCTATTCGTTATGGGGAACACTGAAATACCCGCCCGGTTTTTCACAGTTTGACTACGTTAACGGCAGCGCGCCAAAGGGCGGTGAATTGCGTCTGGTCAGCAACTCACGGGCCTCTACTTTTGACAAATACAACCCGTTCACCGTCAAGGGATCGGCACCGGCCTACCTGGGCGAACTGCTATTTGATAGCCTGCTCATGGCTTCGCTGGACGAAACCGGCTCCGGCTATTGCCTGCTCGCACAGGACGTGCAGGTCGCACCCGACGGCCTGAGTGCCACGTTCCGCCTGCGCCCCGAGGCGCGCTTTCACAATGGCGACCCGGTGCTGGCGCAAGACGTCAAATTCAGTTTCGACACCCTTAACGGGCCGCTGGTATCACCGAGCTATCAGTCGCTACTGCAAAACGTGGCGGGGGCCGACGTGCTGGATGCCCGCACCGTGCGGTTTCGTTTTCGCAAGCCCGACCGCGAATTGCCGCTCACAGTAGGCGGCTTGCCGGTATTCAGCCACCGCTGGGGCGAGGTCAACGGCGTTGCCAAACCATTTGACCAAGTCGTGATGGACATCCCGATCGGTAGCGGCCCCTACACCATCGGCCCCGTGGTGTTCGGCAAAGACATTACCTATATCCGCAACCCGGCGTACTGGGCGCGCGACCTGAACGTGCGGCGCGGCAGCGCCAACTTCGACCGCATCACGGTCAAGATCTACAAGGACGGCACCGCCCGGCTGGAAGCACTCAAGGCGGGTGAGTTCGATCTGATGCGTTTCTTTTCCGCCGGCGACTGGGCACGCCGTGTCACCGGGCGCAAGTTCGACAGTGGTGAACTGGTCAAAAAGGAATACTGGCACCGCCTGCCCAGCGGCTTTCAAAGCTACGTGCTCAACACCCGGCGCAGCAAGCTGTCCGACCCGCGCGTGCGCGAAGCGCTCGGACTGGCACTCGACTTCGAATGGATGAACCGACAACTGTTCTACAGCGCCTACCAGCGCGTGCAAGGCCTGTTTGGCAACACCGAATGCCAGGCCAACGGTCTGCCCGACGCGGCGGAACTGGCGTTGCTACAACCCTGGCGCGGCCAGGTTCCAAGCGCCGCCTTTGGTCCCGCCTACGTGCCTGAACGCAACGACAATCCGGCCGACCTGCGCACGCACCTGCGTCAAGCGCAGGCACTGTTGCGTGCCGCCGGCTGGGAATACCGCGATGGCGCGCTGCGCAATGCCGCCAACGAAACGCTGGAGCTGGAATACCTGGACAGCAGCGAGGGCAGTGCCCGCACCGTCACACCCTGGGCGCGTAACCTGGAAAAAATCGGCGTGCATCTGGTGCTGCGCACGGTGGACTTCGCGCTCTACGAGCAGCGCTTACAAAAATTTGATTTCGATATCACCACCATGGCCTATGGCGGAACCAACAACCCCGGCCAGGAATTCAGCGACCTGTTTGGCAGCAAGGCCGCCGACCAGGAAGACTCCGACAACCAGACCGGAATACACAGCCCCGCCATCGACGACCTGATCGCCCACATGGTGGCAGCCAAGAGCCGGGCGCAGTTGCTGCCGGCCTGCCGCGCGCTTGACCGCGTCATTGCCCACAGCCATGTGCTTATTCCACAATGGACGGCCAACAGCCACCGCCTGGCCTACAACGCCTGGCGTCTGGCGCAACCCGAGCACATGCCGCCCTACGCGCAGGGCGAGACCTGGGCAATCGACACTTGGTGGGCCAAATAAATGCTGCATTACTTCCTCAAACGCTGCGCCCTGATGCTGCCAACCCTGTTTGGCGTGCTGCTGCTGACGTTCTGTGTCATCCAGTTCGTGCCCGGTGGCCCGGTCGAGCAATACCTGGCGCAAGCGCACGTCGGTGCCGCCAACGGCGCCGAAGGCGGCGTCAGTTACCGGGGAGCGCAGGGGCTGGACGCCAAGCGCATTGCCCAGATCAAGGCTCTGTATGGCTTTGACAAGCCGGCACCGGAGCGGTTTTGGCACATGCTGCAACAGTTCGCACAATTTGACCTGGGTCAAAGTTTTTACCAAAACCGCGCCGTGTCCGCGCTGATCCGGGAAAAGCTGCCGGTCTCCATGAGTCTGGGGCTATGGACCTTTTTCATTACCTACGGCGTTGCGGTACCGCTGGGCGTGGCAAAAGCGGTGCGTGCCGGTTCGCGCTTTGACCTGATCACCACCTTGCTGGTGCTGCTCGGCTACGCCATTCCCGGTTTTGTACTCGGCGTGGCCTTGCTGGTGGTGTTTGGCGGGCAGCTGCAATGGTTCCCACTGCGCGACCTCATCTCGGCCAACTGGGACCAACTGGGCTGGGGAGGGCGCATCACCGACTACCTCTGGCACATCGCCATGCCCGTCACGTCCATGGTGCTGGGCAGTTTCGCCGTGACCACCATGCTCACCAAAAACGCCTTGCTGGAAGAAATACGCAAACACTACGTGACGACCGCGCGCGCCAAGGGCCTGAGTGAACGACGCGTGCTATGGAAACACGTGCTGCGCAACGCACTCATCCCCATCGTGACCGGCTTTCCGGCCGCCTTCATTGGCGCTTTTTTCACCGGCTCCCTGCTCATTGAAACGCTATTCTCGCTCGATGGCCTGGGCCTGCTCAGCTATCAAAGCGTCATCCGGCGCGACTATCCGGTCGTCATGGGAACGCTGTATTTATTCACCCTGATCGGGCTTGTGACCAAGCTGCTGTCGGACCTGTGTTACGTCTGGGTAGATCCTCGTGTCAAGTTTGATTAACCCCTCTGTGAGCACCGTTGATGGTGCGACCGTGGCAGCCACTGAGCCCGCCTCGGTCAGCCCGGCCCGGCGCGCCTGGCAGCGCTTCCGGCATGACCGGATCGGCTACGCCAGTCTGATGCTGTTTGTCGCCATGGTGCTGGTCAGCCTGTGTGCCGAACTGGTCAGCAACGACCGCCCGCTGGTATTGGTCTACCAGGGACAGACCTACTGGCCGCAGTGGCGCGACTATCCCGAAACCACCTTCGGCGGGGACTTTGCCACGCCCACCGACTACCTCGACCCATTCATCGTCGGCATCCTGAAGGCACCCGGCAACTGGGCACTGTTTGCACCCAACCGCTACGGCCCCCACACGCTCAACTACTTCGCCAGCGCGCCCAACCCGGCGCCGCCCAGCGCCCAGAATTGGCTTGGCACCGACGACCGAGGGCGCGACCTGCTGGCACAACTGATCTATGGCTTTCGCGTGAGTGTGCTGTTTGCACTGGCGCTCACCGTCAGCGGCGTGCTGCTGGGTGTGCTGGCCGGTGCCGTGCAAGGCTATTTTGGCGGCGCCATCGACCTCACGCTGCAGCGTTTCATTGAGATCTGGGGCGCCATGCCCGAGCTGTATTTGCTGATTATTTTCAGCGCCGTATTCGCGCCCAGCGTGGCGTTGTTGCTGATCCTGCTCAGCCTGTTTGGCTGGATGGGGCTGGCCGACTATGTGCGCGCCGAATTTTTGCGCAACCGCCAGCTCGACTACGTGCGCGCGGCGCGTGCACTCGGCGTTTCACCCTGGCACATCATGCTGCGCCACGTGTTGCCCAACAGCCTGACGCCGGTCGTCACCTTCCTGCCGTTTCGCATGAGCGGTGCCATCCTGGCGCTGACCTCACTCGACTTTCTCGGCCTGGGTGTGCCACCCGGCACCCCCTCGCTGGGCGAATTACTGGCGCAGGGCAAAAACAACATTGATGCCTGGTGGATTTCGCTGTCCACCTTCACCCTACTGGTGGTGACCTTGCTGCTACTGACCTTCATGAGCGACGCACTACGCAATGCCGTCGATCCACGCCGGAGCGACGCATGAGTCTGCTGCAAGTCCGCAACCTCACCATCTCCTTCGGCACGCACGCGGTGGTGCGCAATGCCAGCTTTACGCTAAACGCGGGGGAAAAACTGGCATTGGTCGGCGAATCAGGTTCCGGAAAGACCGTGACCGCACTGAGTCTGCTGGGCCTGGCCCAGGGCGCACGCCTGCAAGGCGAGGTGTTGCTGGAAACAGCACAGGGCATAAAGGACCTGACCCGTCTGCCAGCGCGCCAACTGCGCGCACTGTGCGGGCGCGACATCGCCATGATTTTCCAGGAGCCCATGACGGCGTTAAACCCGGTTTTCACCATCGGAAACCAAGTCGCTGAGGTGCTGCAACTGCACCGGGGCCTGACCGGTCCGGCCCTGCGTGACGCCGTACACGCGCTGCTGGAACAAACCGGCATTGCCGAGCCAGCGCGCTGTGCGCGCTCGTACGCGCACCAGTTGTCGGGCGGGCAGCGCCAACGCGCCATGATCGCCATGGCCCTGGCTGGTCACCCCAAGCTGCTGCTGGCAGACGAACCCACCACCGCGCTCGATCCCAGCGTGCGGCGCCAGATTCTGGACCTGCTCGAGCGCATCCAGCAGGACATGGGACTCGCCATTCTGCTCATCACCCACGACCTGCCGCTGGTGCGACGTTTTGCCGACCGTGTGGCGGTGATGGCGCACGGGCACATCGTGGAGCAGGGCAGTGTGACTGACATTTTTGAGCGCGCCCAGCAACCCATCACCCGCACCCTGCTGTCAAGCCAACTGCAGCGCGACGTAACGCCCACTGCAGCGGATGCGCCGCCGGTACTGGCGGCCACGGCACTGCGCGTGACCTACGCGCACGCGGGCGACACTGGCTGGCGCTGGCGCGCACGCGCACCGTTTGTCGCCTTGCACGGTGCCGACTTTTGCGTGCGCGAAGGACAGACACTGGGCGTGGTGGGCGAATCGGGCTCGGGCAAATCCAGCCTGGCGCTAGCGGCACTGGGCCTGCTCACGCGCCAACAAAGCTCCAACAGCGTGACACTGTTCGGACGCCCCTGGGGTCAGGACGCAGCGACCGATTTGCGCAACCGCAAAGACGTGCAAGTGGTGTTCCAGGACCCGTTTTCTTCCCTCTCGCCGCGCCTGACGCTCGAACAGATCGTCGCAGAAGGGCTGCGCGTGCATGCGCCACAATTGAGCGCCGCCGACGTGCGCACCCACGTGCTGCAGGCGCTGACCGACGTGGGCCTGGTCGGTGGTTCCAGCGCCAGCGTGCCACACGCACGCCCTTTGGTTGAACCTGCGACCTTGCTGCAGCGCTATCCACACCAATTCTCCGGCGGTCAACGCCAGCGCATCGCCATTGCCCGCGCGCTAGTGGTGCAGCCACGCGCCCTGGTACTGGACGAACCCACCAGCGCCCTCGACGCCAACATGTCCCTGCAAATCGTGCAATTGCTGCAGCGCCTGCAGCGCGAAAAAGGCCTCGCCTACCTGCTGATCAGCCACGATGTTGCCGTGATTCGAGCGCTGGCGCACCAGGTGCTCGTGCTGCAAAACGGCCATGTTTTGGCACAAGGCCCGCTGCAATCCCTCGATTCCGAACTGGATACCGTGCTCGAGCATCCATCCAACGCAAATATTCCTTGAAAATCAAGGCACTTAGGCCAGGTTTACGCTACAATTACGGCTCACGACCAAACGGGCGGGTATTTACCGCCCGTTTTTTTTGGTCGATTGTTTTGTTAGGTTGTTTTGGTGGGTTGTTTCGGTGGATTATTTTTACCGACATTTTTGCCCATCTGTTAGCAGATTTATACAAGGGCTAAAGCGGCGTGGCGTTGCAGGAAATTGTTGAGCAGATCGTAGGTGGACTCGGGTATGACCTGGTTGAGGTGGAACGTTCCGCCGGTGGCTTGCTGCGCGTCACCATTGACCTGCCCTGGACCAAACCCACCGCTGACACCGCCGCCGCAACGCCTGGAACCGCCGCTGGTTATGCCGAACAATTCGTCACCGTGGAAGACTGCGAGAAGGTCACACGCCAGCTGCAATTTGCGCTGGAAGTGGACGGCGTCGAATACAAACGGCTGGAGGTTTCCTCGCCCGGCATCGATCGCCCGCTGCGCCACCAGGCCGACTTTGAGCGCTTTTGTGGCCACGTGATCGACATCACACTCAAGGCTCCCATGGGCGCAGCCGCCAACGGCCAGGTCAACGCCAACCGCAAAAAATTTCGCGGAACGCTGGAAAGCGTGCCGCAGGCGGACGGCACGTCCGGTTGGCACATTGTGTGGAGCGATGCGCCAGCGGTCAAACCAGGCCAGCGCGTGAGCAAAAAGCGGGCGCCCGTGCCGCTGCAGGCCCTGGGCTTTGCCCTGGATGAGCTGCGCGATGCACGGCTGGCGCCCATTGTGAGTTTCAAAGGGCGCGGCGCAGCCGGTGCCCTTGGGTCGGGCGCGGATGGTGATCTGCAAGGCGATGCGCCAGAAGACACCTAACCAACGCCAACCGCTGCCACAAGTGGCATTTGTTATTAATTATTGATTGTTGATTTGAGAGTTCAGGAGGGTCAGGGCATGAATCGCGAACTGTTGATGCTGGTGGAAGCAATTTCCCGCGAAAAAAATGTGGAACGGGACGTTGTGCTCGGGGCTGTGGAAGCGGCTCTGGCGCAGGCCACAAAAAAGATCTATTCCGGCGAGGTCGATATTCGTGTCGCGCTCGACCGCGATAGCGGCAATTACGAAACCTTCCGCCGCTGGCACGTCGTGCCCGATGAAGCTGGCCTGCAATTGCCGGACCAGGAAATCCTGTTGTTCGAAGCCAGGGAACAAATTGCCGACATCGAAGTCGACGAATACATCGAAGAGCCGGTTGAATCCGTTCCCATCGGCCGCATCGGCGCCATGGCGGCCAAGCAGGTCATTCTGCAAAAGATTCGTGACGCTGAGCGTGAAATGCTGCTCAACGACTTCATGGCGCGCGGCGAAAAGATTTTTGTCGGCACCGTCAAGCGCATGGACAAGGGCGACCTTATTGTGGAAAGCGGACGCGTTGAAGGGCGTCTGCGCCGCAACGAAATGATCCCCAAGGAAAACCTGCGCACCGGAGATCGTGTGCGCGCCATGATCATGGAAGTCGATCTCACGCTGCGCGGCGCTCCCATCGTGCTGTCGCGCTCGGCGCCGGAATTCATGATCGAGCTGTTCCGCCAGGAAGTGCCCGAAATCGAACAAGGTCTGCTGGAAATCAAATCCTGCGCCCGTGATGCCGGTTCGCGCGCCAAGATTGCCGTGCTGTCGCATGACAAGCGCGTGGACCCGATCGGCACCTGCGTCGGCGTGCGTGGCACCCGTGTCAACGGCGTCACCAATGAACTCGCCGGTGAGCGCGTTGACATCGTGCTGTGGAGTGAAGATCCGGCCCAGTTCGTTATTGGCGCCCTCGCTCCGGCCAACGTCTCGTCCATCGTCGTGGACGAAGAGCGCCATGCCATGGACGTGGTGGTGGACGAAGAAAACCTCGCCATTGCCATTGGCCGGGGCGGTCAAAACGTACGCCTGGCGTCCGAGCTGACGGGTTGGAAAATCAACATCATGGACGCCGCCGAGTCGGCCCAGAAACTGGCCAACGAGACCGACTCCGGTCGTCGTCTGTTCATGGAAAAGCTCGATGTCGACGAGGAAATCGCCGACATCCTGATTGCCGAAGGATTCACCAGCCTGGAAGAAGTGGCCTATGTGCCGCTGCAGGAAATGCTGGAAATTGAAAGCTTTGACGAAGACACGGTGCACGAATTGCGTAATCGTGCCAAAGATGCCCTGCTAACGCAGGAAATCGCCGACGAGGAAAGTGTGGAAGCGGTATCGCAGGATCTGCGTGACCTTGAAACCCTGACCCCGGAACTGATTGGCAAGCTGGCGGATGGCGGTGTACACACACTCGACGACCTCGCTGACCTGGCAGTCGATGAACTCACAGAAATCACTGGCCAGTCGACTGACGATGCCAAGGCCCTCATCATGAAAGCGCGCGAACATTGGTTCACCAATGACGCCGCTTCTCAAGAGTAACGGTCATGAAAGGTAGCAAATTAAATGTCAAGTACGACCGTCGCCGAGTTTGCCAATGAACTCAAAAAATCCACCGAAAACCTGCTCGACCAACTGAAGCAGGCCGGTGTCAGCAAGCACGCCAGTAGCGACGTGCTGACCGACTCCGACAAGCACAAGTTGCTCAACTTTCTGCAAAGCAGCCACGGCACCGCCGCGCCCGAACGCAAGAAGATCACGCTGGTCAAAAAGCAGACCACCGAAATCAAGCAGGCGGACGCCACCGGAAAAGCACGCACCATTCAAGTCGAAGTGCGCAAGAAGCGTACCTTTGTCCGCCGCGAAGACGGCAGCGACATGCCCCTCGATGGCTCGGAAAACGACATGGCGGCTGAACCCGCAGCGTCCGTCATCGACCACGCCGAACTCATGCGCCGTGAGGAAGATGCGCGCCGCCAGGCTGAACTGATCCGTCGCCAGGAAGAAGAACTGGCGTTGCGCCGCAAGGAACGCGAAGAGCAGGAAGCACGGGCCCGAGAACTGGCCGAGAAACAAGCGGCTGAAGAAGCCGCCGCCGAGCAAGCGCGCCTGGCCGCCCTGGCCGCGGCCGCCGCCAAAGCAGCACCTGCGCCCGCCGCGCCAGCGCCTGCCGCAGCACCCGCTCCTGCTGCAACTGCCATGGCAGTTGCAGTTGCAGTTGCTGCCGAACAGGCGCAAGCCGACGCAGCAGCACAAGCCAACGCCGCCGCCAAGGCGCGCGATGCGGCCAACGCCGCCGCTGCGGCCTCCAAAGCAGCCGCATCGAAGGCCGTTGCCGACGAAGAAGTTGCGCGTGCGGCCGATCTGGGTGAGCGTCGCCGCAAAGCGGAAGCCGAAGCGGCCGCCATTCGCGTCATGATGTCCGCTCCCAAGAAGGTGATGATCGCCAAGCGCCCGGAAGAATTAAAGCCGGCCGTCGATCCCAAGGCCGGTCTGAAGGGCACCTTGCACAAGCCGGCAGCGGGCAGCGTCGTTGCCAAGCCAGCCAAACCTGCGGCAGCACCCGCAGCAGGCGCTCCGGCAGCAGGCGCCAACAAGGAAGTCAAATCGGCCAAGCTGTCCAGCAGCTGGGCGGGTGAAGCGGGCAAGAAAAAAGAACTCAAAACCCGTGGCGACACCAGTGCCGGAGCAGGCCGCTCCACCAACTGGCGCAGCGCCCCCCGTGGCAAGCGCGGCGGCAATTTCCGTGACCGCGAAGGTCAGGGCATGCAGGCGGCACCGGTCGAAGCACGCATCCTCGAAGTGCACGTTCCAGAAACCATTACGGTGGCCGAACTGGCGCACAAAATGGCCGTCAAGGCCTCGGAAGTCATCAAGCAACTAATGAAGCTGGGCCAGATGGTCACCATCAACCAGCCGCTCGACCAGGACACCGCCATGATTGTGGTGGAGGAACTCGGACACACCGCTGTGGTGGCTGCACTGGACGATCCGGAAGCCTTCACCGACGACGAAGTACAAGGCCAGGAAGCCGAATCGGTGCCACGCGCCCCGGTCGTCACCGTGATGGGCCACGTCGATCACGGCAAAACCTCGCTGCTCGACTACATCCGTCGTGCCAAGGTGGCTGCGGGTGAAGCCGGCGGCATTACCCAGCACATTGGTGCCTACCATGTGGAGACGCCACGCGGCATGATCTCGTTCCTGGACACACCAGGACACGAGGCCTTTACCGCCATGCGTGCCCGTGGTGCCAAAGCTACCGACATCGTTATTCTGGTGGTGGCCGCCGACGACGGCGTCATGCCCCAGACCAAGGAAGCCATCAAGCACGCCAAGGCAGCCGGTGTGCCGATCGTGGTTGCCATCAACAAGATCGACAAACCCGATGCCAACTCCGAGCGCGTGAAGAACGAGCTGGTAGTGGAAGAAGTGGTGCCCGAAGAATTCGGCGGCGACTCACCCTTTGTCTCCGTGTCGGCCAAAACCGGCCAGGGCATCGACGCACTGCTCGAACAAGTGCTGCTGCAAGCCGAAGTGCTGGAACTCAAGGCTCCGGTGCAAGCCATGGCCAAGGGCCTGGTCATTGAAGCCCAGCTCGACAAGGGCCGCGGCCCGGTCGCCACCGTGCTGATCCAGTCCGGTACGCTCAAGACCGGCGACGTGGTGCTGGCAGGCCAGACCTTTGGCCGCGTGCGCGCCATGCTCGACGAAAACGGTCGCAGCATCAAGTCGGCTGGCCCGTCCATTCCGGTGGAAATCCAGGGTCTGACCGAAGTGCCGCAAGCCGGTGACGAATTCATGGTGATGTCCGACGAACGCCGGGCCCGCGAAATCGCCACCTACCGCGCTGGCAAGTTCCGCAATACCAAACTGGCCAAGCAACAAGCCGCCAAGCTGGAAAACATGTTCTCGGACATGTCGTCGGGCGACGTCAAGACACTGCCCATCATCGTCAAAGCCGATGTGCAGGGTTCACAGGAAGCATTGGCCACGTCGTTGCTCAAGCTCTCCACCGACGAAGTCAAGGTGCAGATGGTCTACACCGCCGTGGGCGGCATCAGCGAATCCGACATCAACCTGGCCATCGCGTCCAAGGCCGTCGTCATCGGCTTCAACGTGCGGGCCGACGCCGGTGCGCGCAAACTGGCCGAAGGCAATGGCGTGGACATCCACTACTACAACATCATTTACGATGCAGTGGACGAACTCAAGGCCGCCATGTCGGGCATGCTGGCGCCGGAAAAACGCGAGGAGATCATTGGTCTGGCCGAGATCCGCACCGTGTTCGTGGCGTCCAAGATCGGCACGGTGGCTGGTTGTATGGTCACCAGCGGTTTTGTTAACCGCAGCGCGCATTTCCGCCTGCTGCGCAACAACGTGGTGATCTATACCGGCGAACTCGACTCGCTCAAGCGCATGAAAGACGACGTTCGCGAAGTCAAGGAAGGCTTCGAGTGCGGTGTCAAACTGCGCAACTACAACGACATCTCCGAGGGCGATCAGCTCGAATTCTTTGAAGTCAAGGAAATCGCACGGACGCTGTAAGGCATCCACTCAGCGGCGACACAGACACCCATGGTACGTAAAAAGTCATCCACTCCCAACCGCGGCTTTCGGGTTGCCGATCAGATCCAGCGCGATCTGACCGAGCTGATCGCGCGCGAGCTGAAAGACCCGCGCGTGGGTATGGTGACGATCCAGGCCGTCGAAGTCACGCCCGACTACGCCCACGCCAAGGTGTTTTTCAGCCTGCTGGTGGGCGACCCGGTAACCACCGGCGAAGGACTGAACCAGGCGGCAGGTTTCCTGCGCGCTGGTCTGTTCAAGCGCCTGCACATCCACACCGTGCCCACACTGCACTTTGTGTTTGACCGCACGCCCGAACACGCCGCCGACATGAACGCCCTGATCGCCAAGGCCGTGTCGTCGCGCGCCAAGGAAGACTAGCCATGCACGCGCCACGCACAAGGGTGCAGCGGCGCCCTGTGCATGGGGTGTTACTGCTCGATAAACCGCTGGGCTGGTCCAGCAACCAGGCTCTGCAAAAGGTCAAGTGGTTGCTGCGTGCCGAAAAAGCCGGACACACCGGCACACTCGACCCCCTCGCCACGGGCGTACTGCCCATTTGCCTGGGCGCGGGCACCAAATTCAGCCAGATCCATCTGGAGGCCGACAAAGCCTACGCCACCACCTTGCGGCTTGGCATCAAGACCAGCACCGCTGACGCCGAAGGCGAGGTGACGCAGGAGCGCCCGGTGGCGGTCACAGCCGCACAAGTGGCGCAGGTCGTCGCCGACTTTCTCGGCACCATTGCCCAAATGCCACCCATGTACAGCGCGCTGAAGAAAAACGGCAAGGCACTCTACGCCTACGCCCGCGAAGGCGTGGAAGTAGAACGCGAAGCGCGCCAGGTGCGTATCGATGGCATCGACATCACCGGACTGGACCTTGAAAGCGCGGCCCCCAGCGTGACGCTGGAAGTGTCTTGCGGCAAGGGCACCTATATCCGCACGCTGGGCGAAGACATCGGCGAAGCGCTGGGTTGCGGCGCGCATTTAAGCGCCTTGCGCCGGACACGCAGCGGCAATTTCTCAGCGGCGCAAAGCGTCACGCTGGAAGCACTGGAGGCGATGGACGACAATCAGCGTCTGGCCTGCGTGCGCCCAGTGACCGATTTGTTGAACGGTTTTATACCGGTCACATTGGACAGCGACAATGCGGCACGCTTCTTGAGTGGCATGCGTCGGCGCGGTGCCTGGCCTGACACGCCACACGTGGCGGTGTTTGGTCCAGAGCCGAACGCCTTGCTGGGTACCGGGCACGTCAACGCGGGCGAGTTGATAGCGCAGCGTTTGCTAAGCCCGCTCGAAGTCAGCGAATCGCTGGCACAACACAACATGAATTCGTAGTTTGAAAGTGAAAAATGAGCAGTAAACAAATCCGAAATATCGCCATCATCGCCCACGTTGACCATGGCAAAACAACCATGGTGGACCAGTTGTTGCGCCAGTCCGGCACCTTTGCCGAACACGAAAAAATTGTCGACACCGTGATGGACAACAACGCCATTGAGCGCGAACGCGGTATCACGATTTTGGCCAAGAACTGCGCCGTCAGCTGGAAGGGCACCCACATCAACATCGTGGACACCCCCGGACACGCCGACTTCGGCGGCGAAGTGGAACGTGCCCTGAGCATGGTTGACGGCGTGGTGCTGCTGATCGACGCCCAGGAAGGCCCCATGCCGCAAACCCGCTTCGTGACCAAGAAAGCCCTGGCCCTCGGTCTCAAGCCGATCGTGGTGGTGAACAAGGTCGACAAGCCCGGTGCCCGTCCCGACTACGTGATCAACGCCGCGTTCGACCTGTTCGACAAGCTCGGCGCCACCGACGAACAGCTCGATTTCCCCGTCGTTTATGCCTCCGGCCTGAACGGCTGGACTTCCATGAACGAAGGCCCGCAAGGCGAACAGTGGGGCGCCGACATGTCGGCCCTGTTTGACACCGTGCTCAACCACGTGCCCGCGCACCAGGGCGACCCCGCCGCTCCGCTGCAATTGCAAATTTCCGCACTCGACTTCTCCACCTTCGTCGGTCGTATCGGCGTAGGCCGCATCAGCGCCGGCACGCTGCGTCCCATGATGGACGTGCTGGTCATGGAAGGCCCCGAAGGCAAGGCCATCAAAGGTCGCGTCAATCAGGTGCTCACATTCCAGGGTCTGGAGCGCGTGCAGGTCACGGAAGCGGGCCCAGGCGACATCGTGCTGATCAACGGCATTGAAGAAATCGGCATCGGCGTGACCGTGACCGACCCCATCACGCCGCGCCCCATGACCATGCTCAAGGTGGATGAACCCACCCTGATCATGAACTTCTGCGTCAACAACTCGCCGCTGGCGGGTCGCGAAGGCAAGTACGTGACCGGCCGCCAGGTCTGGGACCGTCTGCAAAAAGAACTGCAACACAACGTGGCGCTGCGCGTGAAGGAAACCACGGAAGACGGCATTTTTGAAGTGGCGGGTCGTGGCGAACTGCACTTGACCATTCTGCTGGAAAACATGCGCCGCGAAGGCTACGAACTCGCGGTGGGCAAGCCGCGCGTGGTGTTCAAGGACGTCGACGGTGTGCGTTACGAGCCAATTGAAATGGTCACCGCCGACATCGAAGAACAGCACCAGGGCGGCGTCATGCAGGCACTGGGTGAGCGCAAGGGTGAACTGGCCAACATGGAACCCGATGGCCGTGGCCGTGTGCGCCTCGAGTACCGCATTCCAGCGCGCGGCCTGATTGGCTTCTCCAACGAATTCCTGAACCTGACCCGTGGCACCGGCCTCATCAGCAACATTTTCGACGGCTACGAGCCGCACAAGGGCGACATTGGCGGCCGCAAGAACGGCGTGCTGATCTCCATGGATGATGGCGAAATCGTGACCTACGCCCTGGGCAAGCTTGACGACCGTGGCCGCATGTTCGTCAAGGCCGGCGACCCGGTATACGAAGGCATGATCGTCGGCATCCACAGCCGCGAAAACGACCTGGTGGTGAACGCCGTGCGCCAGAAGCAGCTAACCAACTTCCGCGTGTCGGGCAAGGAAGACGCCATCAAGATCACGCCCCCGATCGACCTCACACTGGAATACGGCGTGGAATTCATCGAGGACGACGAGCTGGTGGAAATCACGCCCAAATCGGTTCGCTTGCGCAAGCGCTACCTGAAAGAGCACGAGCGCAAGCGCGCTGGACGCTAAACCACGGTAATCCACGGTAATCCACGGTAATCCACGGATATTCACGGATATTCACGGATATTCACGGGGATCCTCAGCGGTCCCCCGAGATCAACCGCCCGCCGTCAGCGCAGCGTGCAGCTCAACTGCACGTTGTCGCTGGCCAGGGCCGTTCCCAGGCCCTGGTTCGCACGCTGCGCACTCCAGGCGCCATCGGCACCGGCGTCGGCGAACGCAGCCAGATTCTGAACCAGTCGATTGGCATCGTGCAGCACGTTGACCACTCCTGACGCTTCCGTTGATCCGGTCAATCCAGACCGGTCGAACCCGTTCACTTCATCAGATCTATCAAACCGGCGGTAACTGCAAATGCCCTTGTTGCGAACCGCTGGCGGACGTGGTGTCGTGAGGGATTCCATTAACAACCACCAACTGGCGGACTCAGGCTGATCGGCAAAATTGGGGAACCGTTCAGGCACGCGCTGTCCCTGGATCGTGAGCATGGAGCCAATATCCCGCGAGCGACGCCAGCCATAAAACGCACGCCACCCCCAAGGAACCTCGGCCCCTGGATGACTGTAGTATTCGGCGTAATACGTTTGCCACGCCGCGTCATAACGCATGGCCTTTGCCGCACCGGCCCCCGACGCACTGGCACCGGCCACCAATCCACCCGGACCGCCCACCAGAACACCCGCGATTGCACCCGCCAACGTAGCTCCAAACACAGCCGCACGGGCATCGGCGCTGATGGTCAGTACCGGCACATACGCCTGAATAATCACATAGCTGCGGTCCGCAAAGTTGTAACGGCGCCGGTGAATATCCCCAGCAATCGGGTTGCCATTGGCAAAAAAACGGGCCTGCGTCTCCCAGCCCGCGTAATAGCCTCTGCGGTACGAATCCATGGCCTGCGGCAACCCCGCAGCGTCGCCCAGTACGCCGCCAGCGCCGCCGACCGGCGGTGCCGTTTCACACAAGCGTGGCGGCAACGCGCTCACCAGTGCTGGCGTTAAATAGGCCAGGTGCTGCGCCAGGAAAATACGATTAGCCTCCATGGCACGCAAGTCGTACTGCGATCGCCAGGACTGGTTGATATAGCGCAGCGCCTCATAAATACGTGTCAGCCCGTCGGGATTGGAGCGCGACAAGGGGCCCGCCACCGGGTCCACCAGATGGTGGTGACCCCGGCGCTGCGCCATGGTCAAGCTGCCTTGCACCACGGCCAACCAGCGTCTCAAAATGCCGTCGGTCTGCAATAGCTGCGACCGCGCCTGCTCCGTGTTGCGCTGTTCGTCGCGCGCCCGCGCCTGCACGTCGTGCGGCGCCTGTGGGTTGCCCACCACATAGTTCAGCGCGTTGAGCTGCACCTGCAAAATAGCGCGGTGACTGGCAATGCGCTCCAATCCCTGATTGCCGCGCACGATGTATTCTTGCAGCACCTGCTGCACATCCTGCTGTTCCCCTTGGTACCGGATACCGCGTGCATGACGCTGCTCCACCGGGACAGGTTCTACATCCTGCATCGCGTTGACGTCGTTCATCGGTCACCTCCACTGGTAGCGTTAAACCCTGGCCCATGCCCACCCACTTCCACCCACTTCCACCTATTTCCCCCTATCCCCCCATTTCCACCTACCTATTTCCGTTCGCGGACAGACCATGTTGGCGAAGGCTACGACGCATGAATGTGCTTTGAATTTCCAATTGTCCATTTTGGACATGCATCGATACACCCCAATTCAATACGATGAATGATGCTCGGCCATGGCAACCCAAAACACCCACAATCGCAATCAATTCGGGTTCGCGCAGGCTCGGAACGCACGACCGACCCGACATG
>Ga0316223_1001689_pt1 | contig 19913 bp, 8 predicted proteins | sample TBH18009metaG_FD_206007 | JGI IMG/M metagenome (GOLD analysis project Ga0316223, IMG submission 206007) | Freshwater microbial communities from Trout Bog Lake, Wisconsin, USA - TBH18009 | ecosystem: Environmental > Aquatic > Freshwater > Lake > Hypolimnion/Profundal zone | place: USA: Wisconsin...
CGACAAAGGAACCCGGAAAGCCGGATGCGGGAAAACCGCCCGTCCGGTTTGATGAGGGGCGGGAAGCAGACGGTCATTGGCCTCAGGGCCTCCCAATCCGTCGTTTCCCGCCTACTCTACAGGAGCTTGCGAAGAGCCTGTCCTGAGTCTGTCGAAGGAATCTCACAGCAGGCCAGCCGGCGTTATGTCACCATTCACCGTTCTCGAAGCTGACAGCGCCGCCCGGCTTCCAGGCCTTGCCGCGGCGGGTGCCGAAAATGGCGGTGCCGACGCGCACCATCGTGGCGCCTTCTTCGATGGCGACTTCGAAGTCTCCGCTCATTCCCATCGAGAGTTCCGGAAGGCCGGCGCGAAATTCTTCGACGAGGCGGTCCCGGCATTCCCGGAGCGCGGCGAAATACGGACGGGAGGACTCGGCCTCCGGCGCAAACGGCGGGATCGTCATCAAGCCGTCGAGAGCAATGCGGTCCAGTTGCAGCAGGTCGTCCATGCTCGCGCGGAGCGCCTCCGGCTTGAACCCAAACTTGCTGCCTTCGCCAGCCACGTTGACCTCCAACAAGACCTTCGGAAAAAGCCCGAGTTCCGCCGCGACCCTGTTCACATCGCGCGCCAAGGCCACTGAGTCGATGCTGTGGAGGCGCTCGAAACACGGGAGAGCCTGGCGCACTTTGTTGGACTGAAGGTGCCCGAGGAAATGCCAGCGCACCCGCGACGGAAGCAACGGAATCTTCGCCCGCGCCTCCTGCACCCGGTTTTCGCCCAGCACCGACTGCCCGGCCTGCACCGCTTCGAGAATGGTCTCCGGGCTGTGAGCCTTGGAGACGGCGACCAGGGTCACGTCGTCGGGGTTTCTCCCCGAACGGCGCGCGGCATCGGCAACGCGTCCGCGGACGAGTTCGAGATTTGATAAAACTGATTCTCCCATAAATTTGAAAAGGAATGTTGACGTTCGAGCCGTTGAAGCATTAGTCTGGTTAATGTTCCCATGCACATCGAAACCCTGAAAATATTTTGCGACGTTGTCGATACTGCCAGTTTTTCCAAGGCGGGTGCGCTCAATTCCATGACACAGAGCGCGGTGAGTCAACAAATTCTCTCGCTGGAAAAGAAACTGGGGCGCACTCTGCTGGAACGGGGCCGGCGCCAATGCTGTGTGACCCCGGAAGGTGCGGTGCTTCTGGAGGCTGCCAAGGAAGTTCTCGCCATTTACGACGGGCTGGACGAGCGCTTCCACGCGCTGGCCGACGTGGTGGCGGGCGTCCTGCATGTCTCGGCGGTTTACTCCATCGGCATGCACGATCTGCCGCCATATCTCAAGGCGTTCAAGAAGAAATACCCGACGGTGGATGTCCAGATTGCTTACCGCCGTTCGGCTCAGGTTTACGCCCAGGTGCTCAGCGGGGAGGCCAATCTGGGGCTGGTGGCGTATCCCGTCGCGCGGAAGGGCATTCATGTCGAACCGTTTACCGATGACGAACTGGTCATGATCTGTCATCCGAATCATCCGCTCACAGCGTGCCGCAAGATTGAGGCTGGCGCTTTGAAATCGGAAAAATTCATCGCGTTCGATCCCGACCTGCCGACGCGCCAGTTTATCGACCGCCATTTTCGCGAACAAGGGGTGCTGCTGGGGCACACGCTGGAATTCGACAACATCGAAACTGTCAAACGCGCCGTGGAGATCGAACAGGGCGTTTCGATCGTGCCCTCGGCCTCGGTTAAAGAGGAACTGGAAGCCGGCATGCTCAAGGCGATTTCGCTCGATCCGCCGTTGCGCCGGCCCATCGGGGTGCTCTTGAAGAGAAACCGCCCGCGCTCGCCCGCCCTGCGCGAGTTTTTGGCGATGCTTCAAGGCAAGCTGCAAAAGAAGGGGTGAAGCGGGCGACCGCGGTCTGCAACGGTGGGGATGGCACTGCGTGCCGTCCGCTTCGGAAGCGAGTGTTCGCTATTTTCCGTCTTTGCTCGTCATCGGCGTGCGGACGGCACGGAGTGCCATCGGCACCCTGGAGTTTGGCCCGTTTTTTTGCGACAAATCTATACGGTGGCGTGCGGCGTGTGGGTCAGGCGGCGCAGAGAACGGCGGCTGGGAGGCTTGGAGAGGATTTCTGGCACTTCGTGTCTGGGGGCGATCCGGTCACGAAGTCGTAGAAAGTCCCGGGTCGAATTGCGCGAGCCCATATTTCGGTGCGCAACGTGCGCAAGAGGTCGCCCGTGGACGGGAGGGGGGTATCTTCTTTGGATTTAGCGCGCCACTTCGGGGTTACGATGGCCGACGGCAAGCTATCTCGCCCGCGCATTCTCAAGGCGACCAGCCACAGCAGCGAATAGGCGGCCACGACCATGGCTGGCAAGTGGATGTTGGAATTGGGAGTGCGCACCTGGGCGTCACCCGCACCCAGGAGCGATTTCTCCTCCCGGAAGTTCACTTCGATACCCCAGCGCCAGAGATAGTATTGGACAAGTTGCTCCAGGCTCAGTGAGCAGTCGGTGCATAAGAGGAATGCCGGCTGGCGATAGAGTGTCTTGGAGCCTTTGCGCAGTCGGTAACCCAGCGGTGCGATAACCACCACCCGCACGACCTGGGCAGTTCCACTCTTGCGCCAAAGCACCTGCTCGATGGTCTTGACGCGGATGTCGTGATACTTGCCGCAGGCAAAAACCCGCACGGTTTGCCACGGGATGGTCTCGTCGGTACGCAGTTCTTCGGGAGTGGGCGCTTCGGGGCCGAAGCGAGGCGGGCGCCCGGTGGCATTTGGCTTGGGCTCGGGCAGGTAATGAAGTTTTGCATCTTTGCGCAGGCGTCCGATGTAGGCGCAGCCCTCTGGGAGGTTTTTGACGATATACGCGTTGGTGTAACTGCCGTCGCCGCAGACAATGAGTTGGCGATCGGCGGAACACTTCCCTCGCAATCGAGCGATCTGATCGAGAGCCTGGCTATTGAGCCGTTGCTGTTTGAGACATTCACGATAAGCAGCCATCTCCTGGTCGGTAGCCTCCTTGGGAGGTTTTTGAGCGGAGGGGGCATGATGAAAAACGACCGGCAGCAGGCGTGCCCCTCCCTGCTCCAAAGGCCAGGCGACACTCATTTGAAGGAAGCGCTGGGCGCGCACGAGGTTGGTTTGGAAGGGCGGACCGAGCGGATCGCGCCGCCAAGCGACACCGTCAATTTTCGTTCCGCTTTTGCGCAGGATGGTGTCGTCAAGGGCGACGACGACGGGGTGGGAGGGGGCAAGAGTGGCGAGAACTTCGTCGAAGACGAAATCCAAGAGAACACTGGAGTCGACGCGCGCCTTGCTATAAAGGCGGTAATCGGCAGTCCAGTCGCCCTGGTGGCCGCCGCTGGTACAGATCAGGTTGGTGAGGGTGGCGCGATCGGGACAGAGCAGGACAGCAAGCAGGTGCTGGCTTAGACGCCGGGCGCAACTCTCATTCGGAGAGGCCTTTTGAGTGGCGGCCAACATTTGCTCAAGCTCCTGACTCAGGGACCGGACGTTTTTTTTTAACGTCCACCGGATTGGGAGGGACCGCATTGCGAGAAAGGATGAGATGGCCTTTATCAGCGACGATCCATTGAACCTCCTCGCCCTTGGAGAACTCCATGGCCTGGGCGACGGCGGAGGGAAGATTGACGTAGTACTGCTCGCTGGCCTTGCGATTGATAAGCTGGACTTTAGTTGGAAAACCCATGCGCGTAGCTCTAGTCGCATAACTAGACGCTTGTCCAGCAAAAAAATTGATCGAACACGCGAAAACCAGCAGATTTTCTAGTCAAAGGCCAAACTCCAGCGCCGAGGCGGGACGCCTCGGCCAGCACCCGGGACGGGTGCGCTCCCCGGAAGCTGGCGCGACGCAGGTTCTTGCCCAACAATCACCCTCGCGCTTTGGCGAGGTTAGCTCCTCAGGATGACAACGTTCGGGGCTCCGTTCTCACTCCTGCGCCCGATTTGCAAACTTGTGAGTAATAGAAAGAAATCTCCACCGCTTTCGAAGCGATTGTTCTCAGGAATTACCCAAAGTGTTTCCTGCGCCCATCGACTCGTCGCTGTGGAGGCGGCAAACAGGCCTCGCCGCAGTCCTATAAGACGCTGGCGCGACCACAACGCGCCACGGCTTCGCCGCTCCGAATAGTCTCACGCCCATTCCAGGTAGAGGTCAGGAGGTCTGAGGCTGGAGCCTCCAAGAAAGGGGCGTTGCCAGGCCGGAGCCTGGGAACGAGCGCGCCTAGTGTATTGCTCTGCATCGGCAAACCCGACATCGATTCCCTGGCCGCCCGAGATCTGGTGACAATGCACGCCAGAGGAACCTTTTCACCGGGCTTCAAGACCGTGCGACTTCCGCCCAATCAGTCCGAGTCCTCCGCATTCACAAAGCCTTTCAATGCGCGGGTAATCTGGGTGGAATGCCCGGCTAGTTCGACGCTGTTGATATCCCGGGGCCGGGGCAGGTCGATCGGAAACTCCTCGCGGATGCGTCCGGGGTGGGGGGAGAAAAGCACCACGCGGTTTCCCAGGCACGCCGCTTCGCGCACGTTATGGGTTACAAACAGGATGGTCTTCTTGCGCTCAGTCCAGATCTTCTGGATGTCTCCGTAGAAATTCTCGCGGGTCAATGCGTCGAGCGCGGCAAACGGTTCGTCCATCAAGAGCACGCGAGGGTTGGGAGCCAGCGCCCGCGCCAGCGCTGCCCGCTGTTTCATCCCCCCGGACAACTCGTGAATGTTGTTTCGGGCGAACTTTTCCAAACCCACCAGCCCGATGTAAAACCGCGCCACCTCCCGGCGTTCCCGGTCGTTCAGGTTCGGCTTGAGTTTCAGGCCGAAGAGAACGTTTCCCAGCACGTCCAGCCACGGAAAGAGGGCGGATTCCTGGAACATCACCATCCGGTCCCTGCCCGGTTTTGTGACTGGTTTGCCATCCACCAGAATTCGCCCTGCGTCCGGTTGGTCCAGGCCCGCGATGATGGAAAGCAGGGTGGATTTTCCGCAGCCGCTCGGGCCGACCAGGCAAACGAAATCGCCCTCGTTTACTTGAAGCGAGACGTTTTCCAGCGCGCGCACCGGGCCCCGGCGGGTATGGAAATCTTTGGTGACGCCCTCGATCGAGAGCTTGGCAGGCGCGACCGCGCGCAGTTCTTCGGAGACAGACATGGGATCAGGGGATGACGATCAACCGGTCCAAATTGGGCGCTCCACGCAGAAACCCGGCGGCCTGCGCATGGGCGACAAAAGTATTCAGGGCGTTGGCGGAAACGTCGTTGGTGAGGTGGATGCGCTGCCACGCCGCGGCAATCAGTTCCGGGGAGATCTTTCCCCTCGTTTCCTCGGTGAGTTCATCCACGACCATTTGTTGGGCTTCCGCCGGGTGCGCCTCGATCCACCGGGTCAATTCGTCGTGCGCTTCCACCAGCTTCTTCAATAGAGAACGCTTCCGGTTCAAGAAGTCCCCGCTGGAGACCAGCACGGTTGTGACGCTCTCCATGTCATCGAGAAAGACCCTGGCGCCGGCTTCGCGGATCAACCGGGAGACCCACGGCTCCACGGTCCAGACGGCATCGAGCTTCCTGAGCTGAAAGAGCGAGAGTTGGTCCGGGTTGGCGGTCGGGAGAATCTGGGCGTCTCCGCCGCGCTGGGTGACCTTGAGCCCTTGCTCGGTGAGCCATGCCCGGCACGCGACGTCCTGCGTGTTGCCGAGTTGCGGCGTGGCGATGCGTTTGGCGCGGAAATCGGCGCCGGTCTTGATGGTGGAGTCGGGTTGAACGACCAGCGCCGATCCACCGTTGGCCGCGCCGGCGACAATGCGGATTTCGTCGCCGTTGGATTTTGCGTAGGCGTTGATGGCGGGACTGGGGCCGACGTAGGTCAGGTCGATGCTGCCGGCAAACAGCGCTTCCATGGCACTGGGGCCGGCGTTGTAGACAAACCAGTCGATTTGCACATTCGGGCCGAGGCGTGCTTCAAACCAGCCTTTTCCCTGGCGCGACAGCCAGTGCGCCACCAGCGCCTGGACATGGGTGACATTGGGGAAGTGCCCGAAGCGGATATGCATCTGCGGCTGTGCGTTTGCCGGGGGCACAGCCTTCTGGCAGCCAGTGAGGGCAACCGCGAGCAACGCAAACAGCGCAAGCAACGGTTTAAGAAGATCACCGTTTAGGTATCCGGCGAATTCGAAGACACGCGGGCGAAGGGGAGCGCGGGCATCTTGCCCGCTGTCGTCGGCCTCTTTGCCTCCAGTCCCTCCAGTCATGTGGGTCGTCGAAATCATGCGCGGGTTGTGCGGCTCTTACGCTTCAACGGATTGGACCGCCTCTTGGGACGGGAGTTTGTTGGCTTTGCGGCGGTTGTCGAACTCTTTCGCGGCTTCCTCGCCGTTCGCGCGGGTTTTCGCAGGCTGTCCACGAAGGGAATGAGCGGCTTGTTGCGCCTGATCTTCCGCAGCACCATCTTTACCGTGCTCTCCAGGGTGAATGCGTCCAGCGTGCGGGCGATGGCGTTGCGCACTGCGAGCATCAGCATCCGCACCCCGCAATGGTCTTCGTCGGGACAACCGCACCGGGCATATGCCGTGGCGCTGACGCAGGACACCGGCGCCACCGGGCCGTCGATGAGCCGGACGATCTGCCCGATCTTGATCCTGGCCGCGGGCATCGCGAGCCGGTAGCCGCCCGCTTTTCCCCTCCGGCTTTCCACATACCCTGCTTCCCGGAGTTGGATCAGGATCTGTTCGAGAAACTTGAGGGGAAGGTTCTCCTTTTCTGCCAGATCGCGCGCCTGCACGAGCCGATCGCCCAATTCAAACGCAAGGCCGAGATCGATCAGAGTGCGCAAGGCGTATTCGCAGCGTTTGGAGAGTTTCATCGCTGAGGCGAGAGGTTAAAGCGGCGAGGCGAGGGGAGGCAATTACTTTTGAATGAAGACGGGGGCGACACCCGGCGCGGCGAAATTTAACCGGTCAAGCGGAATTTTTTTCGAACGGCGAAAATTTTTCTTGATTCGCACGTGAGAGTCGTGCAATTTTATGCACGTTTCGAGACGCCGACTCGTCGCCGTCTCTTTAACGATAACCAAAAATCTCCCTTAAAAACCAACCGCCCCGCACTGCGAACCACACCTATCCGCCATGAAAAAGCCCATCCTTAAAAATCCCTCCAGAAAGTCACGTTCCAAGAAGGCGCCCGTCCTTGGCCCCGTGGCCGTAGCCGCATTGGCTTTCGCGCCCAATGCCCATCTCTCCGCCGTGGTATACACTTGGACGGCGGCCCCGCTTTCCTCCGGCACCCTGACGGAAGGCTCGGGAATCTGGGACACGTCCACGGCCAACTGGGTAAACGCCAGCGGCACGACCACGACCTGGGATAACACCAGCCCCGCCGATGCCTGGATTGGGGCCAATCCGTCGCTGACTGGAACCGGAGCCATGGCTGGATCGACGTTGACAATCGCCGCCGGTGTCAACATCAACGTCGGCAACCTTACTTTTGGCGGCAGCACGACCAAGGCGTGGATCATTAGCGGCAGCACTTCTTCGAGTACGCTGACAATCAACGGCACCCTGACGTGCAACGATGGCTACGGAACGACCATTAACGCGAATACGATTTTTCCGAACGGATTGACCAAGGCGGGGAGTGCGCTGACCACGCTTACCGGCAGCACGAGCATCACCGGGGCGATCCAGTTGACGGGGGCGGGGAATTTGGGCCTGCCGCAGGGGTCGTACGCGTCCAACAGCCTCTCGCTGACCGGGGGAGGCTATCTTGTGGCGAGCGGAACGCTGATGAGCACGCTTTCGCAGTGGACCTCCGGCGGGATCTATCCTGCAACCGGGACGACGCTGTACGTCAACCTGAACGGCGGAACCGGCGGCACTCTGGTTTGGGGCGGTGCGACCTTTAATCCAGGATCGACACTAACCCTGGTTGGCTCAGTCAACAATGGCAATATCGTTGTCCAGAATGGCATCGACTTGAACGGGACGTCGCGCACCATTCGCAACGGCAACAACAGTTCCGTCGGGACTGTGACCGTTGCCGGGCCGATCAGTACCAGCAGCGGGACGGCGGGGGTCACGTTCAATATCCAGAATGGCAATAACGCGACCATCTACATCACGGGCACAAATAGCTATAACGGCGTGACCACGCTCACCGGGAACGGCGGCAAGGTGATTCTCGGCAATGGCGGCGGCACCGGATCGATTGCGAACAGCAGCGGACTGGTCCTGAGCAGCGGTCCTCAGTTTGGCGTGATGGAGACGGGGACGGTGACTCTTGGCATGCCCATTAGCGGAACCGGCGCCGCCAATAGCGACAACAACTCCCTTGCGTTCAATGGACCGGGCACTGTGATTCTGACCGGTTCGAACACCTTCACTGGCGGCGCCTATGCCAAAGGCGGATTGGTGCTCGATTACACTACCCAGAATAACAGCAAGCTTGCCACAACGGGAACGTTGACTCTGGCGGGAGCGAACCTGACGATCACCGGCAACGCGTCGGGGACGACATCCCAGTTGCTGGGCGCGCTGCAACTCGGCACGGCGACAACAAATACGATTGTGGTGAACAGCGGCGCGAGCGGAGGCAGCGCGACGCTGAACCTGGGAGCAATCACCGCGAACACGGGCGCTTCGGTGGACTTTACGCTTCCAACGAACGGAAACATCATTACATCCACCGCCGCTGACACCTTCGGAATGCTTGGACGCTGGGCCACAGTCAGCGGGACGGCATTTGCCGCGCTCAGCGGCACGAACATCGTCGCCTACACCCCCACGAACAGTCCCAACGCCGGCAGTTGGTCCGCGAACCAAAACATCAGCAACGATTCCGGCGCTTATACGGGCATCGCCACGACAGGAACGATCGGCACGTTGCGTTTTAACAACGCTTCGGTGGGGACAATCACGATTTCCTCCGCAAACACGCTGACGATCGGCGACGGCGCAATTCTGGAAAACAGTCTCGTTGGCAACAACCTCCAGACGATTTCGGGCGGCACGCTTACGGCGCTCGGGAGTTCCCTGCAATTTACGCAGAACAACACGGCCAACGGGCTGACGATCGGTTCCCTCATCAGTGGAACGATAGCCGTTGCGAAGGGCGGTCCGGGCACGGTGACCCTTTCCGGCAACAATTCCTACAGCGGAGGGACAACGGTTTCCAGCGGCACGCTGGTGGTTTCCGGAGTGCCAACGGGAACGGGCGCGACGACGATTAGTGCTGCCATGGCGGTGACAGGAACCCTCCCGGCTACCGCGGTGACGATCAACAGCGGCGGATCGCTCATCGTTGGCAATGGAGCGGGTGGTTCCGTCAACAGTGCCTCGTCGATCACGAACAGCGGCTCGGTGGTTTTCAACCTCTCGGGGAGCAATAACCTCACCAAGGGCATTTTGGGATCGGGATCGCTGGCGTTCACGGGTCCCGGCTTGTTATACATCAATACAGCACAGACTTATACAGGGGTGACGACGGTAAGCAGCGGCACGATGATGATCAGCAGCCCGGCCAACCCATTTCCCACGGCGAATTCGATCGTGGTAAACAACGGCGGCGTGTTCCTCTTCGGCGCCAACGATCCGTTTGGGGGTAGCGGCACCCATCCGACCGGACCGGTTTTCACCGTCAATGCGGGCGGCACGCTGGTCAACGGACCTTCCGGTGGCACAGGGCGTTATGTGACGTTGCCGCCGATTAACTTGAACGGCGGAACGTTGATGTCCAACAACGGCAATTATATTGGCAGCTTTGCGTTACAGGGAACGATCACGGTCAATGGAACGGCGACCTCGACCATGGACACCAACGATGTCACGGGCGGTGGTGGCAATGACGCCAACTACGTGATCGACTCCACCGCGGGCGGCGGTGTTCCCTTTGTGGTGAACCAGGCGGCCGTCTCGGGGACCGATCTTGTGGTGAGGACGCAGGTGCGCGACGGGAATACCGTCGGCAGCGGCATCGCCAAATCCGGCGCGGGACTGATGGCGATCACCGGAACGAACAATATTTACACCGGCGTAACGGCTGTCAACGGCGGTATTCTGCAAGTCACCAAACTCTCGAATGCTGGAGCGGGCAGCAGCATAGGAACGGGTTCCTATAATAGCAACGCGGCCGGCGACCTCGCAATCAATGGAGGCACGTTGCGGTATGTCGGTACCGGAGACAGCACGAACCGCTTGTTTACGGTCGGCTCCGGCGGCGCAACCCTCGATGCTGGCGGATCGGGCGCGGTGACCTTCGCGGGCCCGGGAGCCGTAGCCTACAGTTCGACCGGGTCCAGCGCCAGCCTTGTGCTGACCGGGACGAGCACCGCCGCCAATACCCTGGGGTTGACGATCGGCGACCCCGCCGCGGGATCGACCTCGACCAGCCTGACCAAGAACGGCGCCGGCACTTGGGCAATCAGCGGAAGCAATAGCTACAGCGGGGCGACCGTTGTTAATAACGGCACGCTGCAACTGGGCAATACAAATGCTTTGGGAAATACGTCGGGCCTGACATTGAGCGGAACCGGCGCCGTACTCGATCTCCGCTTCGGCGGCGTGCCGCACGCCTTTACGGTGCCGGGAACCTCGGGAACCAGGCTCACGCTGAATAGCGGAGCGGCCATCGATTTTCTAGTGACATCCTCCACCACCAACGACGAGTTGGTGGTCAATCCGGGTGCGTCGGCGTTTATGAACGGGCCGATCACCATCAACCTCTCCACTTCGGGCATCCCGATGGGGAACTATACCCTGCTGAGCGCCCCCGGCGGGGGGCTGAGTTCGAACATTTCCAACTTTGTTGCGGGAACGGGCTTCGGTGGCTTGACCTATTCGTTCATCGCGAGCGGCACCTCGACGATTCTCTCCATCGGCAACGCGGTGACGCTTGCCTACTGGAAGGGCGGGACCGTTGGCGGCTCCGCGAATGTTTGGAACGCACAGAGCGGCAGCAACACCAACTGGGTGGATGGCTCCGGCGTTGGCCTGACCGCGTTGCCCGGTTCGGTGGCCGATGTGGTTTTCTCCGGAACCGGCGCGAGCAACCAGAACACCGTCCTGGGGGCCGATCTTTCCGTCAAGAGCCTGGCAATTAACGACAGCACGCCGGTGACCATCGGCGGAACAAACACTCTTTCCCTGCTCGGGACCAGCGGCACAACCGGGATTACGGTGAGCGGCGCCGCGGGTGCGGTCGTCATCAACGCAAACGTTGCGTTGAGCGGTTCCTCCAATGTGCAAGTCAATAGTGCAAACGGGTTGACGGTCAATGGCGCCATTTCCGGCACCAGCGGCCTGACGAAACTGGGCACGGGGCCTCTGGTGCTTGCGGGTGCAAATGGCTACACGGGAGCCACGACTATTTCCAGCGGCACGCTCACCCTTGGAGCCGGCGGGACCACCGGATCGATCGTCAACGTGAGCAATCTGGTCAATAACAGCGCCCTGGCGATCAACCGCTCCGATGCGGCATTCAATTACAGCGGTGTATTGAGCGGCACAGGTTTGGTGACTGTGATCGGTTCGGGCACGGCGACTTTCTCGGGATCGAACGCCTTTGCCGGCAATATGTCGGTAAGTGCCGGGCGTCTGGCGTTGGTGAATCCTTCGTGGATCGGACAAACCGGTTCGAACGCGTTTAAGATCGCCAATGGCGCCACGCTGGAGATTAACGTGAACGGAGCGGATATCGGTTATAATGCGGTTAACAATGTCACCATTACCGGGACGGGTAACCTGGTTAAGTCTGGAGCGAACTTGTTTGCAACACAGACGACTACGGCTGCCGGGCGATTGACCGTCGGGTTGGCGGCGGGCGGCCTTATCGACATTCAAGCGGGGACCTTCAAGAATTCGTTATGGACAAATAATAGTGCGTCGCTTCAGTTGGAGAGCAGCGGAACGTTGAACCTTGGCGGGGCGCCTGCGCAGTTCGACGCGCTGAACGGCTCGGGCACGATCCTGCGGTCCACTCTCGGTGACGCAGCGGGAGGCGGCGACGTTCAGATGACCCTTGGCATAGCCAACACCTCCGGGACCTTTAGCGGCAGCCTCAACAACCCGATCGGTTCAGTATCCATTAACAAGAATGGGACTGGCACGCAGGTATTGACCGGCAGCAGCAACTATAGTGGAAACACGACCGTCAATGCCGGCACCCTTCGGGTGACAAACAACGCCGGACTCGGATTTGGAGGAGCAAAATTTGGCAATTTGGCCGCTTTTGGCGCCGGCTATCCGCAAACGCTCAGCGGCACCGCCACGGTGAACGCCGGTGCGACGCTGGATGTTTCCGGCATCACGGTCAACAAGCCGATCATCCTTAATGGCGGAAGTCTGGTAAACAGCAGTGGGACACCGACGCTGATCGATAGCGGGATTGCGGACCTGGTTGTGGTTAACACCGGAAGCTATTCGAGCATGCCGACTTCGGTAACGATCGCGGATCCGACTGGTGCGGGCGCCACTGCAACAACGGGTATTGCGAGCAACAACATCTCCGGCATGCAAGCCGGTGGATGGTCGGTGGAAATGCTCACTCCGGGCACGGGGTACACTTCCCCCACGGTCTCTGTTGTGGGGAGCGGAACCGGCATGGCTGTCAACGCGATTCTGTCTTCGGTGACTTTGAGCGGGTCCACCGCCAACAGTATTGGCGGCTCGGGAAACATGACGATTGCGGCAACCATCACAGGGACCGCCGGCTTTTCAAAGGCTGGCAGCGGAACGCTGATCCTGACGGCGCCAAACACCTACAGTGGCGCCACTTCGATCAATGGGGGAACATTGCAATTGGGCGATGGCGTCAACAACGGAAGCATTGCCAATTCGACGTTGAGCAATAATGCCACTCTGGCGTTTAATCCCAACGCTGGCGGCCTCGTTTACTCGGGTCCGACGATTACCGGTTCGGGCTCTGTTGTATTGCTGGGCGCCAATTCGGTGACGCTGACCTCCAGCAATAACTACACTGGATCGACAACGATCAACGGCGGAACGCTCCAGGTTGGCACTGGCGGTGCAAATGGTTCGATCGGCAGCGGGCCGGTGGTCAATAACGGTGCGCTGGCCTTTAACCTGGCCAACTCAACGACGGTGCCGAACAGCATCGGCGGCACGGGCTCCGTTTCATTTACCTGCGGCGGCGCCATGGCGCTTACCGGAAGCAGCAGCTACAGCGGCGCGACCACTGTGACCTCCGGCACGTTGGCGCTGGGTTCCAGCGCTTCCCTGGGCAACACCGCCATCGCGGTCGCGCCGGGCGCGACGTTCGCTCCCGTGCCGAGTTCCAGCGCCGGTTCTTCCGGAGCGGGCTCCGCGGGAGCTTCGCTGGTTCTGAACGGCGCTACCTTCGATATGACAGCCACTTCTGGAGTCGGCGTGTTCGCGTTGAACCAGCAAAGCGGGTTTGGCGGACCGGCGCTCTCCGGTTCGGATTCAACCTTTAAATTCAATGTGAATGTCGCCGGGGCAAGCCAATTGTCCGTTAGCGGTTCGGCGACCTTTGCCGGGGCCAATACAATTTCGATTGCCGCGCTGGGCGGTCTCAACCCGGCGACCTATGATTTGATCACCGCGGCCGGCGGATTGAGCGGCGGCGGTTCCTTTACGCTTTCGAATTCCCTATTCGGATTCAACACTCTCTCGCTGGCAACAACGGGAACCTCCGAGCAGTTGGTGGTTGCTGGAAACTCCACTCCGACGCTGGCTTACTGGACCGGCGCCGCCAGTTCGGTCTGGAATGACGCTTCCATGGCGCCGACCAGTAACTGGGCTCTCGTGTCAGGTTCCGATGCGCGGCAGATTCCAGGCGCTGTCACCCAGGTTGTTTTCAATTCGATCCCCGGCGCCCCGACTTCGCTCGGCGGCGCTGTCAGTATCGCGGGGTTAAGCAGCACAGGTAGCTCCGGTGGCACTGTTTACCTCACGGGCGGCGGAGTTCTGACGGTCGGTTCGGGAGGAATTACGGCGGGCGCGGCTGCGGCCGGCTTTAATCTGGCTAATAGCGGGATCATTCTCGGCGGCAACCAGACATGGAGAAACGATTCAGCGGTTCCGCTGACGGTCGCAGCCAACGTCAGCGGCAGCGCATCTCTCACCATTTCCGGCACCGGCGTCGTTGTGTTGACGGGCAGCAATAGCAACGTCGGCGGGACGTCTCTTAACGGCGGAACTGTTCAGGTTAACAGTGCTTACAGCCTTGGCGCTCCAAGCAATGTCGTTACATTCTCGAGTTCCGGCGCCACGGTGCAGCTTACAGGTTCGGCAGGCAGCCTCAGCAGCAGCCGTAATTATGTTTTGAACACACCCGGCACGTTCGACACCAACGGAGCAGGCAACACTCTCGCTCTTTCCGGCGCGATCTCGGGTTCCGGCGACCTGTCAAAGATCGGCGCCGGCGCTTTAATTCTTACCGGGAGCAACAGCTATACCGGTCACACGACAATCACGACGGGCACGTTGCAGGTTGGCGACAGTGTGACCGACGGCTCCATTGCGAGCAGCAGCGGCATCACCAATAACGCGGCGCTGGTCTACAACCTGGTTGGAACGCAATCTTTCGCCGGTGTTATCGACGGATCCGGATCGTTGACCAAGAGCGGCTCGGGCGCACTGGTGCTCGCCGCGACCAACACCTATTCCGGTTCGACGACTATCGGCGGCGGGACATTGCAATTGGGCAACGGCGCAACCACCGGCTTCATAGCAAACAGTAGCGGCATTACCAACAACGGCGTGCTGGCTTTCAATCCCGGTCCGTCCGGGCAGACCCTCACCGGCTTCGCCTTTTCGGGCACCGGGTCGGTCCTGAAAACCGGCGCAAACATGCTGACGATGGTTGGCGACACCGCATACACCGGCGCGACCACCGTCAACGGCGGCGCGCTTATCTTGACCGGCAGCCAGACAGGCAACGGCGCGATGACGGTCACGTCGTCTGGCACGTTGCAAGTGGGCGTTGGCGGAACGAGCGGGGCGGTCGGGTCGGCAACGCTCACCGACCATGGCACGCTCATCTACAATCGCTCAGATGCGGTCACCTTGCCGACAGTGAGCGGGAGCGGGCAGCTCGTTCAGTCGGGGGCGGGAACGCTCAACGTGGCCACCGTCCAAACCTACACCGGTCCGACCACGGTCAACAGCGGCACGCTGTCGATCACGTCTGTCGGTTCGCTCTATGGCGGCACCGCGGCGTCGTCGGGATCGGTGACGATCAATAGCGGCGGCTCAGTCCTTTTCAACCGGAACGATACTTTCGGAAATGCCGGGGCAAGTCCGGCTGGAATGCTCTTCGTCATCAATGCCGGCGGATTGCTGACAAATAACGCGACCATCAACACTCTCGGACCCGTTACGCTCAATGGTGGCACCTTGGAATCGAACGGCGGGTTCTTCGGAACAAGCTTCAGCTTGAGAGGTTCTGTGACCGTGGGTGGAACATCGACTTCGATCATTACCTCCGTGAATCCGGCAGCAGCGAACGCCGGCTTCTATATGAGCAACAATGGCACCACCTTCAATGTGGCGCATGGCGCCTCCGGCACCGATCTGAGTGTGTCAGCGGTGTTGGCGGATGGATGGGCCACGGGCGGGCAGATAATGCGGCCCTCCACTCTGACCAAGAGCGGCGTGGGAGTGATGGCGCTTTCCGCCACCAACACTTACACTGGCGGAACGAGGATCAGCGCCGGGACGTTGCAGGCCGGTTCCGATGCGGCGCTCGGGGCGGCTTATACCGGTGGAATCACCGTTTACATTAACGGCAACGGAACGGGATGGTCTTCCACCACTGCGGCCACGGTTTCCGGCGGCGGCGGTTCTGGGGCGACCGTGGGGGTCAATCTCGGCTTGACGAACAATTCGGTCAGTATTACCGGCGGAAGCGGCTACAGTGTTGGCGACACGTTTAATTTGACCGGCGGCGGCGGCAACTCGGCTGCATGGCGTGTGACCTCGGTGGATGGCGGCGGCGCAATCCTCACCTCGGCGCTATTTGGCACTGGGGTGAACTTTACCGGGCTTCCCACAGGCTATACCAGCACAAGCCTGACTGGCACGGGAGCGGTCCTTCAGGCGTTCGACAACCAGTTCCAGATTCTCGGTTTCAATGTAACCAATCCGGGGTCGGGCTACACCAGCCAGGCGACGGTTTCCTTGAGCGGCGGCGGAACGGGCTCACAGGCCATTACCAACATCAACGGCTTGATGGTGCTCGATGGCGGCACCTTGCAGACGACTGCGGGAGTGACCTCGCCGCGCGCGTTCCAGGTCACCTCCAACAATGGCGCGATCGATACCAATGGCTATTCGAGCAAATTCTCCGGTCCCTTTGGCGGTTCCGGAGTGCTGACCAAGCAAGGCGCCGGCACGCTGGCACTGGCCGGCAGCAACAGCTACAGCGGCGGCACCACAATCAATGGCGGAATACTGGACTTTTCGGGAACGAATTCGATGCCCGCCACGGGAGCTGTGATCGTAAACAGCGGTGGCGGCATTGCGGTCGGCATCGGCGGAACGGGTCAATTTACGACGGGAACCGCGGGTGCGGGAACCATCGGCGGTCTCCTTGGCGGCATCGGCGGTCAGGGTACTGCGGTGACGTGGGCCTCGGGGGTGACGCTGGGGATCGATACCGCCGCCGCCAGCGGAACCTACTCAGGCGTAATCGCCGATATTGGTGGCAATGTCCTCGGCCTCGCCAAGCTCGGCGCCAATACGCTGGCCATCTCCAATGCCAACACCTACTCCGGCCCGACGACAATTAACGCGGGCACCTTGCAGATTGGCAATGGCGGAACAGCGGGGTCGCTCCCGTCCGGTGGCGCCATTAGCGGTTCCACCGGCGCGACGCTCGCCTTCAATCGCAGCAATACGCTCACCCAGGGCGTCGATTTCCCCACCATCAGCGGCGGCCTTGGCGTCCTCCAGTCCGGTTCGGGAGCGACGGTCCTCTCCGGCAATAACAGCTACAGCGGGCTTACTACAGTTTCAGCCGGAACCCTCACGCTTTCCGGCAGTAACAGCGGAGGCGGGGGTGTGACGCTGGCGGGCGGTCAGCTCAACATCAATAACAACTACGCTCTCGGCGCGATGTCCGGGACATTGACGATCGTCAGTGGCACGCTGGATAACACCAGTTCGGGCGACGTTACAGTGGCCAACAACAACCCACAGGTTTGGGCCGGCGATTTCACCTATGCGGGTTCGGCGCACAATCTAAACCTCGGCTCCGGGTTGGTGACGATGGGGACCAGTCGCACGGTGACGGTCAATGCCAATACGCTGACTGAGGGTGGGGGACTCTCCGGTGCGGCTCTTGGGCTCACCAAAGCCGGCGCCGGCACGCTGATGCTCACGGGCAGCAATTCCTACACCGGTGCGACGACGGTGAACGGCGGAACGTTGCAGATCGGCGATGGCACGAACGGTTCGATAGTGGCTTCCAGCCCGGTGACCATTGCCACGGGAGGCGCGTTGACGCTCAATCTGGGCGCCAGCGGGACGTTCTCTAATCCAATCCTCAACTATATCGGAGGGGCGCTGAACGTCATTGGGAGCGGCACGACCACGATTGGGAGCCAGATCAACGGCCCCGGCGTTTTCAATCAAAATGGATCGGGCCTGACGATCCTAAGCGGAAGCGCCTACAATACCTCTTACGGCGCGACCAACATCAATGCCGGCATTCTGGAATTAAGCGGGACCTATACCGGCTACGCCAGCACGATTAACATCGTCAATGACAATGGCCTGGCGTTTGGAGTGGTCGCCGCGAGCATTGGCGGGCTGTCCGGAAGCGGCGCTCTCGCGCTGGTGGCTTCGAGCGGCTCCGGTGTAGCCCTGACCGTCGGAAACAACAACTTCAACTCAACTTACTCCGGCTCGATCTCCGGCAGCAACGGCTCCCTCATCAAATCCGGCTCCGCGACGCAGACGCTCCTCGGCTCAAACAGTTACGGCGGCGCGACTACGATCAACTCGGGTTTTTTGCAGATTGGCAACGGCGGTACAACCGGTTCACTGCCGACCGGCAGCGCCATTAACGGTTCGGCCGGCGGCACCCTTGTATTTAACCGCAGCGACGCGCTGAGTCAGGGCACGGACTTCAGCAACACGATCAGTGGCGGCGTCGGCATCCTTAAGGTCGGAACGAACACCGTTACTCTCTCCGCTTCAAACACCTACACAGGCACGACGACGGCAGCCAGCGGCACTCTTAAGCTGCAAGGCGGAGCGTTTACCACGACACCGCGTGCTTACAGCATTGGTTCGGGAGGCGTGCTGAACCTGGATGGCACTTCCACGTTCCCCATCGGCACCACCACTATTGGCGGCTCAGGGACGCTCATGATCACCAACGGAAATGTGCAAGCAGCCTCTGCGGCCGCCATCTTGAATATGTCGCTCGTTTCGGGCGGTTCGATCGATGTGGAAAGCGGCGCCACTATCACCAATGGCGGTTGGGCGAGGATCAATTGGGCTAATAATCTCGGGGGATTGAACCTTAACGGAGGCACTCTCGAGTTGTGGGATGGCAACACGGTGGTAGTGGACGCCCTGACCGGCAACGGGACGGTGACGCATTCCAGCTATGCGCCGAGTACGAGTTTGCAGGTAGGCGTCAATGGCGGCTCGGGCAGCTTCGGCGGCACGATTACGGAGACCACGGGCCATCAAACGGCATTGATCAAATCCGGCACTGGCGTTCAGGCTCTCACCGGTTTCAACAGTTACACCGGCGCGACGACGATTAAAGCCGGCACGTTGCAGATCGGCAACGGCGGAACAACGGGTTGGATATCGCCCAGCACCGTCGTCACCGGGTCTGCCGGCGGCACGCTCGCCTTTAATCGGAGCAATTCGATTTTCTTCTCCAATAACATCAGCGGCGGAATCGGCCTTCTCCAGAGCGGTTCGGGCACGACAATCGTCTCTGATTCAAACAGTTACAGCGGGGGCACGACGGTGAATAATGGCACATTGCAGCCCGGTAATGCGAACGCGTTGGGCACGGGTGGCTTGACCGTCAACGGCGGCACGCTGGACTTGCATGGGGGCAGCGTGAGCGTCTCGTCCTTCAGTGGTGCGGGCGGAGCAGTCACCAACTCGGTGAGCGGTACGAGCACGCTGACGACAGCCGCAGGCAGCGGCACCGTGACCTATGCGGGCAACATCGCCGATGGAACCGGCTCCGTGGTTCTCACTAATTCCGGAGCCGGCACGCTTATCCTCAGCGGTTCGCTGACCATGACGGGACTTAACGCAAACAGCGGCGTGACGCAATTGACGCAATCCGGATCGATCGGTGCGGTCGACGTTGCCGCTGGGGCCACCGTTTCCATGGTTGCGCACAGCGGCGGCAGCTACAACGTGTTGAATGTCTCGTCGCTGACAATGTCCGGTTTCACATCATCGCTTCTTGGAAGCAACAGCGCGGCCATGGCCGGCGCCGGCTACACGCAGGTAGACGCGTCCAGCCCGAAGAACGCCGGCGTTCTGACCGATACCGGTCGCGCGTTGGCGCAGGCTGCCGCGGCAACCGGCGACGCGGAGCCCGGCGCACCCGATTCGGTTCCGGAGCCGGCCACGCTGGGAATGCTCTTGATGGGAGCTTTCGGGTTGCTCGGATTCCGCAGGCGCCGGGCGAACCGCCAATAACCGGATCGAAGAAAGAGGTGCAACCGCAGATGTCGCCGATGAACGCAGATTCCCGGAGAGTGACACAGGCGTCACGCCTGTGCAGTGCCCCGCTTGTGCATCAACGCCGCGCTTTGGCCGCCTGCAAGTCTGCCAATGATCCTGCCGGAAAAACGGGGCGTTCGGGAGCGGGAATCCGGGGAGCACACGCGCCCTCGCGTGTTGGCGTCGGCGCCCTCGCCGACGCGAACTTTTTTGCGCTGCCGACGCGATCAGCCGCGAAGATGC
>Ga0316223_1001693_pt1 | contig 19875 bp, 19 predicted proteins | sample TBH18009metaG_FD_206007 | JGI IMG/M metagenome (GOLD analysis project Ga0316223, IMG submission 206007) | Freshwater microbial communities from Trout Bog Lake, Wisconsin, USA - TBH18009 | ecosystem: Environmental > Aquatic > Freshwater > Lake > Hypolimnion/Profundal zone | place: USA: Wisconsin...
CAACATCAGGGTTTACTCGGAAATAATTTGGATCGAACCTGTTCCCAAGGGATCGCGGTGGAAGGATCAGCGCGATGTGCGGCAACGCGACGATGCAACTCAGCCCTTTGGGTTTGTGATAACCCAAAGGCATCCGGTGCATCAGCAGCAATACTGTCCCATATGTCTTCGACGAGCTGGATACGCTCGGAGACAGAAAGTTTCATGTATTCGGCAGTGACAGTTGGAGTATGCATGGGCATAGTATAAATCAAGGCAAACGTTTTAGGTACTGTGGCGAGGGCTAACACCAAACTAACCGGCGCGCGTCACTTTTGCGCACGTCCGAGTTGAGCGCCGGGTTGGGCATCCGTTTCATGGCGTTCTTTTGAAACCAGCTTTTATCCAAACTACTGCACCGAAACAGAACCACAGCACTGCAACCGGGACAAGAGCAGTAGTTAAGAGTCGGCCAAGCATCAATGTGAACTCGAACTTCCCTTGTGCAACGTAAGCCCACAACCAAAAGATGTGCTGACACACAGCACCCTCACCGTCAAATTGGCAAAACACGTTACTGCTTTGATGTTCATAGCTGACAAATCCAGCCAAGACGAGAAGCCATGCAACTGTGATTGCAATCATGATGCGAGACCAGCCGGTTAGGTTCATGAGTTTATGCCTAACGTTAAGTAGACAGAACTGTTCAAATGTATGCAGGAGAGTGTTATGTATAAGCTGTCCTGAAATACTGTAACCTGCTGATTTTAATTTAAAAAAGTTATTAAACGTCGTAAATATTCCTGCCAGCACCTCATGCACCTATGCGTGAACGTATCCGGTTGCTCGCAAAGGATACGCGGGCCAGATTAAGCGCTTTATCTGGTTCTATAGCAAGCGATATGCGAAAGAGTCGGGTGCGCCGGAAATCGAGGCATATTTATCGCATCCGGCGGGCGATCACGCTATCTGTGTCGACTCAGAATCAGGCGAATAGCGTCTTGCTGTTTTTATACGGTAGTGGCAATCCAATTGCCGTGGCTGGATAATGTCACACAGGCGAAGATCTCCAGGAGGATATTTTCTTGCATTCGATACAGGTGTATATTTCGCGCATGAAATGAGCCACGATAAGGTTATCGGTATTACCGTGCGTAAACTGCACGGTTTTAATTTGCAGAATTTGCATTCCGGCAAAATAAGGGCGGTGCTCCCCGTTTATACAACCCGGCTCGCTGATTCAACTGACACAAGGAAAAAGATGCAACACATTCCGGCTCAAATTTTTAAAGCCTATGACATACGCGGCATTGTCGGCAAAACGCTTAACGCCGGCATAGTCGAAGCCATAGGACATGCGATCGGTTCGGAAGCTTGCGCACGCGGACAAACCAGTATCATCATCGGACGAGACGGGCGTTTGTCCGGACCTGAACTCATCGCAGCACTGGCGCGCGGCATACAAAAAAGCGGCATCAACGTGATTGATATCGGTTGCGTGGCGACACCAATGGCGTATTTCGCCGCCTTTCAGCTCAAAACGAATAGTTGCGTCGTGCTCACCGGCAGCCATAATCCGCCGGATTACAACGGCCTTAAAATCGTATTGGGTGGTGAAACACTGTACGGCGAGGCGATACAAGCACTGCGCCAGCGTATCGAACGGGATGATTTGTCGCACGGTGCGGGCAGCTACTCGCAGCAGGACATCAGTGCGGCTTATATTGAGCGCATCGCCTCAGATGTTAAACTTTTTCGTCCCATGAAGCTCACCGTCGATTGCGGCAACGGCGTGGCGGGCGCGTATGTGGCCAAGCTTTATCGCGCACTTGGCTGTATTGTTGAAGAGTTATATTGCGAAGTGGACGGCAATTTTCCCAACCATCATCCCGATACGTCCGTGCCTGAAAATCTGCAAGACCTGATGACAGCTGTAAAGGAGAACGGCAGCGAACTGGGACTGGCCTTCGACGGTGACGGCGACCGTTTGGGTGTGATCACCAGGGACGGCAACATCATCTATCCGGATCGCCTGCTGATGCTGTTTGCCGCTGATTTACTGAGCCGCGAGCCGGGTAGTGAGATCATCTTCGACATCAAGTCCACCCGTAATTTGTTTGGCTGGATACGCAAGCGCAGTGGCATACCGACTATCTGGAAGACCGGTCATTCGTTGATCAAGGCCAAAATGCGCGAGACCGGTGCAAAGCTTGCAGGTGAGATGACCGGCCATGTGTTTTTTGCAGAACGCTGGTATGGGTTCGATGACGGGCTGTATGCAGGTGCGCGGCTGCTGGAAATTTTAAGCCGCGTTGCGGATCCTTCTGCCACACTTAATGCCCTGCCCGATGCGTTCTGCACGCCTGAATTGCACATCAAAACACAGGAGGGCGAAAACCATACGCTGCTGGAAAAACTGCTGCGAATGGCAGATTTCAGCGATGCGACAGAGATCATCACGATAGATGGCTTGCGGGTGGAATATGCAGACGGATTTGGACTTGTGCGAGCCTCCAACACCACCCCTGCCATCGTGCTGCGCTTTGAAGGCGACACGCAAATCGCACTCGCACGTATTCAAAAGGACTTTCGCCAACTATTCACGCTGGCCGCACCACACCTGCACATGCCGTTCTGAACCTGCCGGCAAGAATATAAAGCATCACCGGCCGCCACTTCCGTAGCAGCCGGTTTGCGGCTATCGCCAGATAAAATTCCAGACTACAAAAGCTTGCTTTCTACCCAGGCGGTCACCGTAGCCAAAGCCTGCGCCAGATGCTCAGGCTGCGTACCACCCGCCTGTGCCATATCCGGACGACCGCCGCCCTTACCGCCTACCTGCAGGGCTACCATATTGACCAGTTCTCCGGCTTTTACCTTACGGGTTTGATCCGCAGTGACTCCGGCAATCAGCGCCACTTTGCCATCGGTCACTGACGCTAACAAAATCACCGCAGATTTAAGTTTGTCTTTTAACTTATCCAGCGTCTCGCGCAAAATAGCCGCATCCGCCCCCGGCAACAAGGCGGCTAATACTTTAACACCGCCTATATCCTGCGCCTGCCCCAGTAATTCATCGCCTTGCGCCGAAGCCAGTTTTGATTTGAGCGCGGCCAATTCCTTTTCAAGCAGCTTTTGATGCTCCAGTAACTGAACTATGCGCGCGGCAGCTTCATGCGGCTGCGCCTTCACCGCATCAGCCACTGCCCGCAGTTGCCGTTCCTGACTCTGAATCAGCGCCAGTGCACCAACGCCTGTCACCGCTTCGACGCGGCGCACACCTGCCGCGACACCGCTTTCAGTCAGTATCTTGAACAGTCCGATGTCACCGGTGCGTTTGACGTGCGTCCCCCCGCACAATTCGATAGATGAACCGATGTTCAGCACGCGCACCTGATCGCCGTATTTCTCACCGAACAGCATCATCGCGCCGGTCTGTTGTGCTTCTTCTATGCCCATTGAGCGTGACTGAGTGGCTGCATTTGTTAATATCTCGGCATTGACGATGGCTTCAACCTTGAGAATCTCGCTGTCCGTCATCGGCTGGCTATGCACAAAGTCAAAACGCGTCTTGTCAGGATCAACCTGCGATCCTTTTTGCTGCACATGCGCACCCAACACCTCACGCAACGCCTTGTGCATCAGATGCGTGACCGAGTGATTACGCTCCGTGGCCTGCCTGGCCGCCACATCCACTTTCGCAGCAACACCGTTGCCCACGGCAAGCTTGCCGGTAGTTAGCACACCATGATGACCGAATACGGCTGCCTGAATCTTTTGTGTGTCTTCCACCGCGAAAATGCCATGCACGCTGCGTAGCTCGCCACAGTCGCCTGTCTGCCCGCCTGATTCGGCATAGAACGGCGTATCATCCAGCACCACTACGCCGCTATCGCCTTCCTTCAGCTCATTGACTGACACGCCATCCTTGTACAGCGCCAAGACGCACCCCTTATGTTCCAGCATTTCATAGCCATGAAAATTGCTTACAGGGCCGCTATATTCCAGATTCGCTGACATCTTAAACTTGCCGGCAGCGCGTGCCTGTTGCTTTTGCTGCGCCATTGCCGCATCGAAGGCGGCAAAATCGACCGTCACGCTATGTTCGCGACACACATCTGCCGTCAGATCGACCGGAAAACCGAAGGTATCGTGTAATTTGAAGGCAGTCACGCCGTTGAATACCTTATTGCCGGCGTGCGCCATCACCGCCAGCTCCGCATCAAGTATCGCCATGCCATTTTCGATGGTGGCGAAAAAGCGTTCTTCTTCGAGCTTGAGTATGCCTTTGATGTGCACCTGTTCAGCAATCAGTTCAGGGAAAGCCGCCCCCATCTGCTCAACCAGATCAGGCACCATGTGATAGAAAAAAGCCTCTCTTGCGCCCAGTTTGTAGCCGTGACGGATCGCGCGGCGAATGATACGGCGCAGCACAAAACCGCGACCTTCATTGCCGGGAATGACGCCATCAGCGAGCAGAAACGAGCAGGCCCGAATATGGTCAGCCAGCACCTTGAGCGAGGGAGAATCCAGGTCGGAACAATTCGTCTCTCTGGCCGCAGCGGCAATCAGCGCGACAAACAGATCAATCTCATAGTTGGCGTGCACATGCTGCAGTACCGCCGAGATGCGCTCAAGCCCCATGCCGGTATCAACGGAAGGTTTGGGCAAGGGATGCATCACGCCGGCCTCATCGCGGTTGAATTGCATAAACACGTTGTTCCAGATTTCGATATAACGATCACCATCTTCTTCAGGAGTGCCCGGCAAGCCGCCCGGGATATGCTCGCCGTGATCGTAAAAAATCTCGGTACAAGGACCGCAAGGGCCGGTATCGCCCATCATCCAGAAATTGTCCGACGCGTAGGGTGCACCCTTGTTGTCGCCGATGCGGATCACCCGGGAAGCATCCAGCCCCATTTCCTGAGTCCAGATATCATAGGCTTCATCATCCTCGGCATAGACCGTCACATAGAGCTTATCTTTGGGTAGTTTATATACTTCAGTCAGCAACTCCCAGGCAAAGGCGATCGCATCGCGCTTGAAATAATCACCGAAGCTAAAGTTGCCCAGCATTTCAAAAAAAGTATGATGGCGCGCGGTATAACCAACATTTTCCAGATCATTGTGCTTGCCGCCTGCCCGAACGCACTTTTGTGAAGAAGTTGCGCGAGTATAGGGACGCTTGTCGAACCCTAAAAACACATCCTTGAACTGATTCATCCCCGCATTGGTGAACAGCAGCGTCGGATCATCCGCTGGCACCAGTGAACTGGAAGCGACGATGGTGTGGCCTTTTGAGGCGAAAAAATCGAGGAACTGCTGGCGTATTTCACTGCTTTTCATGTTTGGTATCCATCTGGTTGATACTGGCGGCTAAGCACGCCGGACTAGGCTCGTATCATACCATCCGACGCACTGAGCAAGCCACATCCCCGGGAAAAACACCGTGATTAACGTAAGGAAAAGCAGTTTGTCCTACATGACAGAAATCCTTTGCATACAGGCCTAACGAAGTAAGGGACTGCCCGAATACACATTTGCGCACTTCCGTTGAACCGTAAGGATAGCCAGCACTTTCACGGCGACTTATGGGTGAGTAAGGCAACGAGACCAGTAACTGCACCGATAACGCCTGTGAAGCCGGAGAGCCAGACGAGCCAGTGTGCACGCGCTTCATGTCGAGCTTTTTCTTCACGACGAATCTCCTCCCTCAACGCAGAAAATCCGCTGGTTGTTAAATACCATCGGTATGTATATTGACCTTCATACCAGTGTTCAGATTCGGTCTTGTCATCGTTGTATCTGTGCGGAACGGGTACACGAAGTCGGCGCGCCTTGGCGAGTATATTTTTGGTTAGGTGCGAGTCTTCTTCTTCATCAAGTAGATCAATCTCGAACCGATGATCACATCCCAAAGATTCAACTTTAACATTATCTTTCAACTTTCGCGCAGCCGTAATATCCTTACCGTATGCACGATCAAGCAACGAGCGTTGCCACGCAAGGCGCGTTTCTGTCGAAATGGGTAGATTCGAGACTAGACATAGTATAAATGGCATGAGAATCAGCTCTGTTGCAATGTTATGCTAGTGTATATTTGCAGACAGGAGGTTTAGCGCTACTAGACAACCGACAACGACAATAGCCAGAAAAATCCGATTTAAGAGTCGGTAAATTTTTTGCACACTTTCGACGCTTGTCTCGTGATTGACAGATGAATTTGAACTAGTGGGTAGCGATGAGTCTCGGAGCTGATGAAATACTGTTTGTATTAAATTTTGATTGTTGCAGGATATTGCGTTAATTAGTTCATCAAGTTTGTCAGTCACCAAGGTGTTGGCGATTGGAATATCTTCCTTCTTTTGTTGATCACTTTCCTGAGACGACTGTGACGCTGTTTTATATATCACGGTCAAGCATATTGATTCCGCAGTTACAGTGGATTCCTTTTCAACATCCCAAATGGTTTCACCCGTAACATGCCTATAACTAACACTGCTTTCGCCTGCTAGATAGGCTTGAATATTAGTGGAAAAGGTTAAGTAAATTGATACCTGCTCTAAATTTATTCTGAACAAATTCTAGAAGATAGTTGTTGGCAAATATGCATTAACAGAAAAGATATGGGGTTCATTCTTGGTTCTTTCTCCGTAAGAAATCTTTCCTTGATATATTTTACTGCTATCATCTCCAATTTCAAAAAACGTCACATCCCCTGTTGCTAATTGACCATTATTTTTGATCTCAACGGTATATCCTGACGCAACTTTAGAGGCAAACATAAAACGCTGCATCGACTTGTCTTTGGTTGCTGAGTAAAAATATCGTTTATCTGTGAGTTCAAAAGTAAATTTTGCCATAATGCTTCCTATTTATTTGCATTTTATGCTCCAAAGCCACCACTCCAAACCTTCCACACATAACGCTTTAAAAGCGCCCCCTTAATGGTACGCACGATAGTCTGATAATGCACGATGCCGCTGGGAAAATTCAGTCCGATTATTTACCAATATAGCAGTTGGTCATCGAATGTATACTCGATGCGTTCGAGTCCCTGCGCAGTGATTTGTACAGCAAGCGTTGCTGCCTGCCAAATTATCAACTTGAGTTATGATTCGTGTATCCGATATTGGCACAAACTTGCCAGTGGCGACTGCCTGCTTTCGAACTGATAATCCTACACCCAACAAGCTTTTATCCCTCGCTACCATTACACTTTTCAGCCCAACCATGTATTGCACATAAAGGGGCATCATATTTCTGTGTTGGTCAACCTTGGCATACACAAACCTACATAATTTAGAGATGTCGAAGAGGCCTAGCTTTCTACCTCAGAATACACTTAGCTTCATAAATCAGGCCGCCAGCAATTGATTACGTGTTCTGTCACCGATACCCAACAACAAATTTTCGACGCTAATATCTTCGTCAAGCTGATCCCAGTGCAGTCCACTACCGCCTCCGCTGATTTCATACTGTTCACGTTGCGCAGCTTGGGCATTCAATAATCGAGGAAAGTAAGCCAACGGCACACCCAACTTGCGTCCATCAACGAAGTCCACCCACATCGTGTTCGCATCGAAACTCACTGCATTAGCTAAAGAACTCATACCATGTCCTTTCTATCAATTGACGGTTATCTACAATTACTTTTGTAAGCTCATTCAATTCCTGACTGTTTAGCCCGTAGCTTTCCGATACACGAACTTGCGGTTCAAGCCAAAATTTCGCGCTCGAACCTGATTTTCGCACATGAACGGTAGAGGTTCTCTCGGATTACCCTCGTTCGAAAAGAAGAAAAACGTGTAGCCCTTAAAACGTAAAACAACAGGCATTATCAGTCCTCCACATCAGACGATTGCAGCACTTTGAATATCACGTCAAAGCCGAAGCCCCGCGACTGCAAGAAGCGCATCTGGCGTGCTTTCTCCTTTGCGTCAACAGCTATTGTGCCGAACTTTCGCTGCCATACGCTGCGTGCCGCCTCCAGCTCGCTATCTTTTAATTCAGGCAAGGCCTGTTCGATTAATTCCTCGCCCATGCCCTTCTCGCGCATTTCACGGGTAATACGCTGTATACCGAAGCGGGATCGCCTGGCATGCAACAGTTGCGTTGCGGCGCGTTCATCAGACAGATAACCGCTTTCAGTCAGCTCATTGAGCAAGGCCTCCAGATCGACCCGTTGCAACTGCTCGAAATCATCTTCAACTTGCACATAGGGACGTAATTTGGCTGCCAGCTCCGCCCGGCTATATTCGCGGCGGGCCAGATATTGCAAGGCTCGCCCGCGAAGACTCAGCTCAGGGCTTTTCTTCACCTGAATTGGCGGTCAGCAGCTTTTCCGCCGCTTTGGCCTTGGCGGCCTCTTTCGGCGACGGACCGCCTTCCATCAGCGTCACGCCGACAATAGTACGGATCTTGTTTTCAATTTCACGTGCCATTTCAGGACGGGAGCGCAGCAGTTCTCTGACATTGTCCTTGCCTTGGCCAATTTTTTCGCCGTTATAGCTATACCAGGAACCGGCTTTTTCAATCAGCTTATGCAACACGCCCAGATCAATAATTTCACCTTCGCGGGAAGTGCCCTCACCATACAATATATCGAACAACGCTTCCTTGAAGGGCGGCGCAACCTTGTTCTTGACCACTTTCACGCGAGTCTCATTGCCGATCACTTCGTCCCCCTTCTTGATAGCCCCGATACGGCGAATATCCAGACGAACGGAGGCATAAAACTTCAGCGCATTGCCACCGGTGGTGGTTTCAGGATTACCGAACATCACGCCGATTTTCATGCGCAACTGGTTGATGAAAATCACCAGCGTGTTGGAGCGTTTGATGTTGGCAGTGAGCTTGCGCAGTGCCTGAGACATCAGGCGCGCATGCAAGCCCATTTGCGCATCCCCCATTTCGCCTTCGATTTCTGCCTTGGGAGTCAAAGCGGCCACTGAGTCGATCACTACCACATCCACTGAAGCGGAGCGCACCAGCATATCGGTAATTTCCAGTGCCTGTTCGCCGTTATCGGGTTGTGAGATTAGCAGATCTTCGACCTTGACGCCGAGTTTCTGCGCATATTGCGGATCAAGCGCATGCTCCGCATCAATAAAGGCCGCTGTGCCGCCCAGTTTCTGCATTTCTGCGATCACCTGCAAGGCCAGAGTCGTCTTGCCGGAAGATTCAGGTCCGTAAATTTCCACGACTCGGCCACGCGGCAAGCCACCCACGCCCAGCGCAATGTCCAGACCAAGCGAGCCGGTAGAGACAACCTGAATATCCTGTGCGACTTCGTTTTCCCCGAGGCGCATGATAGAACCCTTGCCGAACTGCTTTTCAATCTGACTCAGTGCGGCGGCAAGGGCCTTGCTTTTATTCTCATCCATTTGGCATTCCTTAATAATTTAATGCATGGATTATGGCACATCAATCCCCGTCTGAACAGAACGAACGTTCTTTTTATCTTTTCAAGTTAACTCAGTGTGAACCTTGAGCAAGTCGATTACCCCCTGCAAAGCGATTCGTACCGCTTCGGCACGCACTTCGGCGCGATTGCCGGCGATCAGATAACACCGGCTATATACGGCTGCATTTTTCAGGCCCCAGGCAAACCATACCGTACCGACCGGCTTGTCCGGCGTACCGCCATCGGGTCCGGCAATTCCGCTGACCGACAAAGCTATCTGTGCCGCACTGTTAATCAACGCACCGGCCACCATTTCACGCACCACCGCTTCGGATACCGCTCCGTATTGCGCCAGGGTCGGCGCACTCACACCCAGCATTTGCTGCTTGGCCAGATTGGAATAAGTCACAAAGCCGCGCTCAAACCAGGCTGAACTCCCGGCCACGCCGGTAATCGCTTGCGCCACCCCGCCGCCGGTACAAGATTCCGCTGTTGCCAGCAGCAAGCCATGGACTTTGAGCAAATTGCCGGCTTCAGTCGCCAGAATATCCATTAATAATTAAGTCCGCGTGCCAGATCGTTCTGAATATCCACCAGCGCCTCCAACCCTACGCCGATACGAATCAAACCGTCACTGATACCGGCGGCGGCGCGTGCCTCAGGACTGATCCGCGCATGCGTCGTACTGGCGGAATGGCAAATCGTGGTGCGGGAATCGCCCAGATTGGCGGTAATCGAGAGCATTTTCGTCTCGTCGATGACCCGCCAGGCAGCCGCTTTGCCGCCCTTGACTTCAAAGGCAACAATCCCGCCACCGCTTGTTTGCTGACGCATGGCCAGTTCATGCTGCGGATGAGAAGCAAGACCCGGATAGAAAACCCGCGCTACCGACGGTTGTGCTTCCAGCCAGCCTGCCAGCGCCAGGGCAGACGCCGAATGTGCATCCATGCGAATCTTGAGCGTCTCCATGCCCTTCAGAAACACCCAGGCATTAAAAGCACTCATGGTAGGTCCTGCAGTACGCAAAAAGCCATACACACCCGCCATATTTGCGCGATTGCCCAGCACCGCACCGCCCAGCACGCGTCCCTGGCCATCCAGATACTTGGTTGCGGAATGAATGACAATATCAGCACCCAACGCCAGCGGGCGCTGCAATATCGGCGTACAAAAGCAGTTATCCACCGCCAGTAGTGCACCGCACCCTTTTGCAATAGCCGAAATCGCCGCAATGTCGGAAATCTCCGTCAGCGGATTAGAGGGGGTTTCCAGAAAAAACAATTTGGTATTGGGTCGCACGGCAGCCTGCCACTCGGCCACATTGCTAGCTGAGACAAAGCTTGTGTCCACACCGAACTTCTTGATCACATTGTTAAACAGGTTCACGGTAGAGCCAAACAGGCTTTGCGAGGCGACAATATGGTCGCCGGCTTGCAGCAACCCCATCACGCATGCCAGTATCGCCGACATACCGGAAGCCGTGGCAACGCATTGCTCCGCCCCTTCCATTGCCGCTAACCGGTCTTCAAACATGCTGACCGTCGGATTGGTGAAGCGCGCATAAATATTGCCCGGTTCTTCGCCGATGAAGCGTGCGGCAGCTTGCGCTGCGCTCTCGAAGACAAAACTTGAAGTCAGGAACATCGCTTCGGAGTGTTCGCCAAACTGGCTGCGCACACTGCCGGCCCGGATTGCCAATGTTTCAGGTTGATACAATTCAGTCATTATTCTTCCTTACTATTTATCCGGAAAATTCATTAATAAAAAACCGGTAAGTTTGCTGTCAAAGCGGACAAATCCAACTTTAGCTGTATTTATCAAGGTATCCGCAAGCGAATTCTTAAACCGGCGCGGTTCAAAAGTAACACCCGCCACCTCACACTGTCAATCTGCTGCATGCAATTTATTGCGTCTATACCTTTCGGCCTATATATATTTTGGTCTATTATTTTATTGAAGCCGTGCGCTCAGAATGCAAGTCGTGGCGGTGCAGTATTTCTTCTCTGCATTTTCCCGACAGCAGAATAAGCGAAATAGAATGGGTGTCAGGCAGGAATTGAAGGGTATCCCGCGAAAATCGAGGAGCATTCCTCAGGAGTCGGGGAACATCTGACAGGAAACAGGGAGCATAAAGAAACATCCGGCAGTATAAAAGCAGCAATTAATTCTATCGTACGCCTATAAAATCCGTATTTTAATGTTTTTTTAAGGAGATTGATCATGGCGACTAAGAGCTACCTGCCCAAAGACGATAGGGGCAAGCTGGCATTGCTTAAGCATTTTTCAGCAAATTTATCCGCGTATGTCGCTAATTTTGGTATCAGCACGAAGACGCAGGAAAGGCTGAACGCGGATACTGCCGCTTTTGATTATTCAGTTACCCGGCAGCAGCAGAGGCAAAGCGCACAAATGGACTGCGTATAAAAATCAGCTGCGCGATGGCGGTACGGGTTCGGCTAGCTGGCCGGTTGAGATTCAAAGCGATCAGGCCATCTCCCTGCGGTCAGCCCCGGCATCATGGTGCCTCTGTCCACATTGGTTGCCGGCATTAAAGGGCCGTTACAGTGCGAGTCATCCTATTGTCTGCTGAATCAAGGGCGAGGCTGGCGCGATTGAGATCTGGGTGGACAGGGGTAATGGTTTTGCATTTTTCACCATCAATATCGAACCCGATACCATTAATAAAACAGCGTTGCCGGCGATGGGCGCTATCTGGAAATACAAGGCAATTTACCGGCTGCATGATGAACAGGTCGGTCAATGGAGCGACGTCTTGAACATGCCGCTCAGTGCCTGATTCGGCGCTTTTCCGGCGCTGCAGCTTCTCCGGAAAAGTCCCGAAATAATCGTTCTGCGAATACCCGCCGCCCGGCACTATGCGGATGGTTTTTTCATGCCGTCCAGCATGTTAAGGATTTTAATTGCACAAGAAGGCCGGAGGCCGCATAAGCGCCTTGGCTTATTACTCTTGCCCTTTCAGCCTAAAACAACAGATAATTCCCTGCGTCGGGAATAATGCACACTTCCCGCATTAAGAGAAATTATTGTTCAGGGTCTGCTCTGAAATTGGCTATGCCAGGGAAGCATTATGAACGTACCGCAGCTAGAAAATTCCGACCATAAACACCCGCCCGCGCAAGTTTTACTGTCCGACGCTTTTGGGTACTGGTTCAAACTTGGCTTGATCAGTTTTGGCGGGCCTGCCGGACAGATTTCCATGATGCATCAAGAGTTGGTTGTGCGTCGCCGCTGGATTTCCGAGCACCGTTATCTGCATGCGCTCAATTTCTGCATGCTGCTGCCGGGACCTGAAGCCACCCAGCTTGCGATATATATCAGCTGGCTGATGCATGGCGTACGCGGCGCGGTCGTTGCAGGCGTTCTGTTTTTCATGCCGGCTTTCGTGCTTTTGTCATTGCTGGCGGATCTCTACCTGAGTTACGGCACGATGCCTGCGGTACAAGGGATTTTTTACGGCATTAAACCCGCCGTTGTCGCCATGGTACTGTTTGCCGCCTGGCGCATTGCTGCCCGGTCAATTACAAACAAACTATTATTTGCGATTGCAATACTGGCATTCGCCGGGATTTTCTTTTTTAAAATTGGTTTTCCCTGGATTGTGCTATCTGCTGGCATTTCGGGTGCCATCGGCGGTAAATTAATGCCTGACAAGTTTAAAGCGCAGGCAAATCACGCTGCCGGCAGTAAAACTTACGGTCCCGCCTTGATCGACGACGATACGCCTCCGCCGCTTTATGCGAAATTTAGCTGGTGGAAACTGACGCTCACCACAATGATTTTTATCGCAATATGGCTGACAGCCATGTTAATTCTGCGCGACCATGCTGAAGATGGAAATCTTTATGATATGGGGATCTTCTTTAGCAAAGCGGCTTTCCTCACCATAGGCGGCGCTTATGCCGTACTGCCTTATGTCTATCAGGGTGCGGTTGAGCATTTCAACTGGCTCAGTGCGTCCCAGATGATGGATGGTCTGGCGCTGGGAGAGACCACGCCCGGACCGCTCATCATGATCGTAACCTGGGTAGGTTTTCTGGGAGGTGTCGCCCGGCATTCCTTTGACTATCCTCTTGTCGCAGGACTTGCCGGCGCGGCGGTGGCCACTTTTTTTACCTTTTTACCCTCCTTCTTTTTTATTCTGGTCGCAGGCCCCATCGTCGAATCGACACGCGGCGAACTCAAATATACTGCGCCGCTTACCGCAATTACCGCCGCTGTTGTGGGCGTGATTATCAATCTGGCTGTCTTTTTTGCCTGGCACACCTTTTGGCCCAAAGCGTCTGTGGCTTTGCCTTTCGCAGGCCCCTTTAATGCAATACCGTTAATCATTGCCGTTCTGTCGTTTATTGCACTTTGGAAATACAAAGTGGACGTCATGAAATTGATCGGCGTTTGTGCCATCGTGGGTCTTGGCTGCTCCTTGATTGTTTAAATTCGGACGCGCTGCCACCGGTCAACGAGCGGAATGACTACAGAGATACGCGAAGAGACTTGCCGGGTCTGCCAGTGGATGGTATGTTCAAAATTGCAGCGGCATAGTAAATAAATACAATTTATTAACCGTCATAGATGAAAAATTTCCGATTGACGGGGGCTTTTAAACGACACCGGCCGGATCATTCTTGACGCGCGGTGCTGCTGTATTTCGTTTTTCCTTGCGCCAAGGCGGACAAACAGGCGATAAGGTCAATCAATTGAGCGCGGCCCTGCTCCGGCAAGATGCCGCCTGCAGGCAGTTCCGCCTGATCAGGCAAAGCGAGCAGTTTAACGGAGCATCTGCCGAAATGCGGAAGGATTGCGAGCGGCCAGATTTATCATCGAAAAGACCAATATGCCTGCAGCAGCAAGCCTTGAGCCTGTTTTTCTGACTTTGCATCCGGCGTTGTGCTTTGCCGGTGTTACGGTGCTATGGCAGCCATGCAAAAAAACACGCCAGGCTTACATTGAACTGGCATTCATCGCCAATTCCAGCTCCAGTTGATCATCATCCGCTGTTTTATTGGCTTTACTCCCCGCACGACCGCGTTCTATCTTATCCAGATAAGTCTGGGTAATGTCGCCGGTAATATAGATGCCATCAAAACAGGACGCTTCAAAATCCACGATAGCCGGATTAGCCTTACGCACCGAGGCCTTCAAGTCTTCCAGATCCTGATAGATCAGCGCATCAGCGCCTATCTCCCGACAGATTTCCTCATCCGAACGCCCGGTTGCAATTAATTCGGTTCGACTGGGCATATCTATGCCATACACATTCGGAAAACGAACAGGGGGCGCTGCGGAAGCAAAATAGACCTTTAGCGCGCCAGCATCCCGTGCCATTTGCACGATTTCCCGGCTGGTCGTGCCGCGCACGATGGAATCATCTACCAGCAAAACATTCTTGCCTTTAAACTCCAGGCCAATCGCGTTCAGTTTTTGCCTGACTGATTTCTTGCGCATCGCCTGGCCGGGCATGATAAAGGTACGTCCGATATAACGATTCTTGACAAACCCTTCACGGAACAAAATATTCAGGCGGTTTGCCAGTTGCAATGCACTGGGGCGGCTGGAATCAGGGATAGGAATCACCACGTCAATTTTGACGTCAGGCCAGACACGCGCCAGTTTGTCTGCCAGATATTCCCCCATATGCAGACGAGACTCATGCACCGAGATCCCGTCGATGACCGAATCCGGACGAGCGAAATAAACATATTCGAAGATACAAGGGGTCAACTTTGCCTTGTCACTGCACTGCATGCTGTGCAAACGGCCTGAAAAATCGACGAATATCGCTTCACCCGGCGCAATATCACGCAGGAATTTAAAGCCTAGCGTATCAAGCGCCACACTCTCCGAGGCGATCAGATATTCCGTGCCATCTGCCGTTTCGTTGACGCCGATCACCAGCGGCCTTATGCCGTGAATATCGCGGAACGCCAGCAAGCCATAACCGGCAATAATTGCCACTACCGCGTAGGCGCCGTGACAACGCTTATGTACACCGGATACCGCAGCAAAAATAATCGCCGCATCCAGACGCAAACCTTTTGATTTGGATTGCAATTCATGCGCCAGCACATTGAGCAGCACTTCCGAATCCGAATTGGTGTTAACGTGACGCAAATCCTGAACAAACAATTGCCTTTTTAATTCCTCGGCATTGTTCAAATTACCGTTGTGCCCCAGCACGATACCAAACGGCGAATTCACATAAAACGGCTGCGCCTCGTTGTGATCGACTGAAGAACCCGCAGTCGGGTAACGCACGTGTGCAATGCCGGTATTACCCAGCAAGGCGCGCATATTCCGGGTACGAAACACATCGCGCACCAAACCGTTTCCCTTGTGCAGATGAATGGTATCGCCATCCATGGTCGCGATACCGGCGGCATCCTGCCCCCGATGCTGTAAAACCTGTAAGCCGTCATACAAAAGCTGATTGGCTGGTGAATAGGAGACTACTCCGAGAATGCCACACATATTTTATTCCTTGATTAATGTCTGTAATGTATGCGCTGTGCGATGTTGTCAGGCAGCACAACCTTGGCAAATTGCGCAGTTTTTTCAGCGACACCGCTGAATTTCGCTTCGCGCCAAAAGTCTTGTGCCGGGATACTCGTTGCACCGGCCAGCCAAACCAGCAACAGTATGATCAGTGCGCCGCGCATTAAGCCGAACAATCCGCCCAGCAGGCTGTCCAGCATATTTAAGCCGACCGCATGTATCAATTTTGTAAAAAGCCAGACCAGTATGCTCCACAAAATCAGCGAAGCAATAAAGACCAGCGCATAAGCTAAAGTGATCCGTGCTGTCTCCAGACTGACCGGCAGCAGCGGCTCTAATTTCCCGGCGAACTGTCGGCTCAGCATAAATGCCAGCGGCCAGCCTAGCAGCGACAAGACTTCATAAACCAGTCCCCGCCACAAACCAAGCGAGCAGGACAACAGCATGATGCCTATAATGGTGTAATCAAAATTGGTCATTTATTTGTCATGATGACCGGATGCAACCTGTGTTTTAGCAAATGAGCACGGACTTCTTCGGCAATTGTTCTGTCAGCATAAGGCCCCACCCGCACTCTGGTCGTGCCGCTGACCATTTCGGTATAAGCCTTGAATCCCCACGCTTTTAACTGCTCGGTTTGCTGCGCAGCCGTTTCTGCATTTGCAAACGCAGCGACCTGAACGGTATAGCCGGTTGCTGAATCTGATTGTTCCGGGAGCTTTTCTGCTTTTTTTTCTGCTGTTTTCCCCGGCGATAATAACGGCGATTTTTCAGTTCGTTTTACTTTGACAGGCTCTGTGGGCGCTAGCGGTTTAATTTCAACAGGTTTGACAGCAGACGCGCCGGCCTGATTTGTCGCATCCGACCCGGCCTCAGCGTGAATTATTTTTCCCGGTGCTGTTTCCTGTGGAACGACGTCAGATGCCGGAGCGGCTTCACCTGCAGGGCTGACGCCGGAATCAGCCAGCACATCGGCTTCAAGCACGTCGGATATTGCAATACCGGGCACGAATACCCCGGCCTTATCCGGTGAAGGAATACGCAATTCGATGTCTTTTCCACTTGTTTTTGGCTCACTATCCAGCACCATAGGCAGGATGACGACGACTCCCAGCGCCAGTGCAACAGCACCTATCAGGCGTCGACGTGCGCGACTTTTAATATTTTGCGCTTCGGGTTGTTTGGCCATGGATGAAAACCTTTAATTGCAGCATGATCGTGGTTCAAACGGGCGTGGCGAATATACCACGCCTGATGGTGCAATGCTTCCCGCAAACTTGCCTTGCCCGCGTCCCTCATCTCAATCATTTCCCGGAGGTAGAAGAAGCAAACGGACGCTTACGCGCGTTTCAAGTTAAAGAAGCTTAGTCTATGCCATGACGATGTTTTTTACTTTCATCGCCGCCGCCACAGTATAAAACGATCCAAACACTACAATTCTATCATTTTCACCCGCCACATTACAGGCATGAGAGAGCGCTTGTGCCGTGTCAGCAAAACAGATGATCTTTGCCGTCACGCCGGCCTCGTGCAATACAACATTCAATTCTTCGGACTTTGCCCCGCGCGGCGCATCTATATCCGCTACCAGCCAGGTATTGATGTAAGGTTTTAAGGCCGCTATCACACCTGCCATATCCTTGTCTTTTAGCATTGCAAAAACAGCATAAGTATGCGGACAAGGCGGCAAGGCGGCCAGATTTTGCGCCAGGGAACGCGCCGCATGCGGATTGTGCGCCACATCCAGAATCAGTTGTGGCTTACCGGGCACAAACTGAAAGCGTCCGGCCAATTGCACTTCAGATAAACCGCGACGAAGGGCCGCCATGCTCACAGGCCGCTTTTCTTTCAAGGCATCCACTCCTGCCAATGCAGCGCAGGCATTGTTTATCTGAAAGCTACCGCGCAGCGCAGGATGCGGCAATGCATTGCGGGTACCCGAATTGCTGCGATAATCCCATTGTCCCTGATGCAGCTTAAAACCGAACTCATGCCCGAGGCGCCATAGCTGCGCGCCCGTTTTTTCAGCATGTTCAACGATCGCCTGGGGAACAGTGTAATCCGAAAAAATTGCCACGCGATTGGGGCGAAAAATACCGGCTTTTTCGAAGGCAATTTCCGCTATGGTCTCGCCCAGATAATCGGTGTGATCAATATCCACTGAAGTCACAATCGCGCAATCAGCATCAAACACGTTCACCGCATCCAGCCGTCCGCCTAAACCCACCTCAAGAATCGCAATCTCAACTTTTTGTTCGATGAACAATTGCATCGCGGCGAGCGTGCCATATTCAAAATAGGTCAATGGTATATCGCCACGCACTTGTTCAATACGTTCAAATGATGCGCACAACATCTCATCCGAAACCGTCTGTTTACTGATGCGCACGCGTTCGTTATAGCGCAGCAGATGCGGCGAGGTATAACAACCGACGCTGTAGCCCGCAGCATAAAAGATGGATTCCAGCATGGCGCACACAGAGCCCTTGCCATTAGTGCCACCCACGACAATAACAGGAAAGTCCGGCGATAAATTCAGCCGCTGTTTCATGTCAGCCACGCGCGCCAGTCCCAGGTCTATGGTTTTGGGATGCAGTGTTTCAAGATAGGAAAGCCAGTCGGCCAAATTTTTGGACATATTAATTGTACTCATAGTTACGCGAAAAGCACTCGGCCTCTGTTTGCATATTTATAACTGCGCGCTTCAGAGCGCTTCCAGCTCAACAATTGCAGGCTGTTTTGTCAGGAGCGTAATCAAAGTCGTCAACTGGTTACGCATTTCGCGCCGGTCAATGATCATGTCCACAGCCCCGTGTTCCAGCAGAAATTCAGCGCGTTGGAAGCCATCCGGCAGGGTTTCACGCACAGTCTGTTGGATTACGCGCGCACCCGCGAAGCCGATCAAGGCACCCGGCTCTGCGATGACCACGTCTCCCATGAAGGCAAAACTGGCAGACACGCCACCCATGGTAGGATCAGTCAACACAGAAATAAACGGCAATTTCCCTTCAGATAACTGTGTCAGCGCTGCGCAGGTTTTAGCCATCTGCATCAGGGACAGCAAACCTTCCTGCATGCGCGCACCACCGCTGGCAGCAAAACAGACAAACGGACATTTCTGTTCAAGTGCCGCTTGCACGCCGCGCACGAAGCGCTCGCCGACCACTGACCCCATAGACCCGCCCATAAAGGCAAATTCAAATGCTGCGACAACGACCGGAACGGCATGTATATTACCTTGCATCACCACCAGCGCGTCATCTTCACCGGTGCTCTTCGTCGCCGCGAGCAGACGCTCGGGATATTTCCGGCTATCTTTGAATTTAAGCGTATCAACCGGCAGCACCTCCGTGCCGATTTCAAAGCGACCCTGGCCATCGAGCAACCAGTCCAGGCGGGTGCGCGCAGCGACACGATGATGATGACTGCACTTGGGGCAAACGCCAAGATTTTTTTCCAGATCGGAGTGATACAGCACCGTTTCACAGGAAGGACATTTACTCCACAGCCCTTCCGGTACGGTCTTTCGAACATCACCTTCGCGGCGATTGATTTTCGGCGGTAATAATTTTTGAAACCAACTCATCTTGTCTCCCTTGGGGCTGATCTATCGCAAGCAGTACTGATTCCGCCCGACAGATCAATCCACTCAATATTTACGTCTGATCGATTGCCGCGCGCAATTCGCTCACCAACTGAGTGACATTGGCAAGCACGGTAGTTTCATTCGAATCCTCAATTTGTTGCACAATGCGGCTACCTACGACCACCCCGTCACACAGTCTGGCCACTGCTTTTGCAGTCTGTGCATCGCGAATACCGAAGCCCACACCGATAGGCAGTTTGATATGTTTACGCAGTTGCGGCAATTTTTGCTCAATGGCCGAAAGATCAATATTACCCGCACCGGTCACGCCCTTGAGTGAGACATAGTAGACATAGCCGCGAGCAAGTTTGGCTACCTGTTGTATACGCGCCTC
>Ga0316223_1001702_pt1 | contig 19787 bp, 21 predicted proteins | sample TBH18009metaG_FD_206007 | JGI IMG/M metagenome (GOLD analysis project Ga0316223, IMG submission 206007) | Freshwater microbial communities from Trout Bog Lake, Wisconsin, USA - TBH18009 | ecosystem: Environmental > Aquatic > Freshwater > Lake > Hypolimnion/Profundal zone | place: USA: Wisconsin...
CGGCGGCAGGCGCAACGACAACTTGAACGCGGTGTAGGGGCGCAGCACATTGCCAGCATCTGCCAATTGCGCAAACCCATCGGCGCCGGTCACGCTCAATGCTGGCACCCAGGTCTGGTTCAGCAAACCCTGCACCGGATCAGTGGTGGTCGGCAAGGCAAACGTGTTGCCAGCACCACAGTCAGCATGCACCCAGGGGAAACGCCGATGGATCTCGGCTCCCAAAATGCCCGCCGTCACCTGCGCCTGCGCCCGGCGCTCTGCAGGAATCGCACAATGGAACACGTCCGGTAACAAGCGCCCACTGGCGCTGTCTTCCAGACGGTCCAGCACCTGGCGCATGATGCGAAAACTCGAAGGCACCAGGCCGCTGGCATCGCCCGAATGCACGCCCTCGGTCAGAATTTCCACTTTCAGCACGCCGCTGGCCACACCCCGCAAACTGGTGGTCGCCCACAGTTGATCGTAGTTGCCTGCGCCGGAATCCAGACAGATCACCAGACCCACATCACCTAGACGCGGACGCAGCAAATCCACGTACTGCAGCAAATTGAACGAACCACTTTCTTCGCAGGTCTCAATCAGACCCACCACACGTGGATGCGCGCGTTGCTGGCGCTGCAGCGCTGCCACTGCGGCAATTGCCGCATAGACCGCGTAGCCGTCATCGGCCCCGCCCCGTCCATACAGGCGCCCGTCGTCCAACTTGGGCGTCCACGGGCCCAGGTCGTTGCGCCAGCCGGTCATTTCAGGTTGCTTGTCAAGGTGTCCATACATCAACACCGACGGACGGGTCGCGTCCGACGCGCACGTGGCAGCAATCTCAAAATAAAGCACCGGCGTCTGCCCTGGCAGGCGAATGATCTCCAGTCGCAATCCGGCCACCGGCTGCGCCAACACCCAGTCGGCCGCGTTCTGTACGACGCGCTCCAGATAGCCGTGCTGCGCCCAGTCGGCATCAAATGCCGGTGACTTGGCGGGAATGGCAATGTAGTGGCGCAGCTGCTGCAAAATGTCGCCATCCCACTGGCGACTGATCTGCGCCAGCAGGTGCTCCGCCTGCAATACATCGGGTGGGCAGCGGTCATTCATGGCGAATCCTGATTCCTATTCTTGAATGATCAGAATCATGCCACGGCGGCGCGCCGTGCGCTGCGCCCAAGCCGTCAGGCGCGTGCCAATTTGTAAACCGACGTGCCAGCCCACAGGTTCGGTGCCGTACGGACCACGCGCCCCTCCTGCAGACCGAACTGGTCCAACACGGCCAGGTCCATGCGCTCAGCCAGCGCCGCCATATCGGCGTGGGTACCAACCCGGATATTGGGCGTGTCATACCACTGGTAAGGCAGGCGTCGTGTCACCGGCATGCGCCCGCGCAACACACGCAACCGGTTTGGCCAATGGGCAAAATTGGGGAAGGCAATAATGCCGCAGCGCCCCACACGCACTGTTTCACGCAGCATGACTTCCGCATTGCGCAGATGCTGCAAGGTGTCGATCTGCAACACCACGTCAAACGAATCGTCTTCAAACAGCGCCAGTCCTTCATCCAGATTGAACTGGATCACATTCACACCGCCACGAATACACGCCAGCACATTGCCGTCGTTGATTTCCACGCCATACCCGGTGCAGCCCCGTTCGCGCTGAAGATAAGCCAGCAGAGCGCCGTCGCCGCAGCCCAGGTCGAGTACGCGCGAGCCGGGCGGCACCAGGCTGGCAATGGCACGTTGATTGCCTGAATCGTTCATACGGACTCCCCAGCGATACGCTCAAAATACGACCGGACCACGCGCACGTAGCGTTCGTCCTCCAGCAAAAACGCATCATGCCCATGCGGCGCATCAATTTCGGCATAACTGGCATTACAGCGATTGCGCAGCAAGGCATGCACAATTTCACGGCTGCGTTTGGGCGAAAAGCGCCAGTCAGTGGTAAAGCTGACCAACAAAAATTTACAGCGGGCCGGTGCCAGCGCGAGCGCCAGATCGCCACCGTGGTGGCGCGCCGGATCAAAATAATCCAGCGCCCGCGTGATCAGCAAATAGGTGTTGGCATCGAAGTATTCGGCGAATTTGTCGCCCTGGTAGCGCAGATAGCTTTCAATCTGAAACTCCACTTCCTGCGTGCTGAAGCGATAAGCCATATCGGACCCGGCGGCGTTACTTTGCTCGCTTTGCACAGCATTCGCCGCTGAACGCAACTGGCGCCCGAATTTCTCGTTCATCACGTCATCGCTCAGGTACGTGATGTGACCAATCATGCGCGCGATGCGCAAGCCGCGTTTGGGCACCACCCCGTGGCCATAAAAGTGACCGCCATGGAAGTCTGGATCGGTCACGATGGCACGCCGAGCCACTTCATTGAAGGCAATATTTTCCGCCGTCAGGTTGGGTGCGCTGGCAATGATCACGGCATGCCGCACGCGCTGTGGATAGCGAATGCTCCAACTCAAGGCCTGCATACCACCCAGCGAACCACCCATAACCGCCGCCAGCTGCGCAATGCCCAGGGCGTCGAGCAGACGCGCCTGCGCATCGACCCAGTCTTCCACCGTAACCACCGGAAAATTGGCACCGTAGACGTCCCCGCTTTCCGGGTTGTGATGCATCGGCCCGGTGGAGCCAAAACAGGAGCCCAGGTTGTTGACACCAATGACAAAGAAATGATTGGTGTCTACCGGCCTGCCAGGGCCGATCATGTTGTCCCACCAGCCCGCAGACTCCGGCTGGTCCGCATAGACCCCGGCGACATGGTGCGATGCATTCAACGCATGGCAGACCAGCACCGCGTTGGAGCGCTCGGCATTGAGCGTGCCATAGGTCTCGAAGCGCAAGGTGTAATCACGAATGGATGCGCCACTTTGCAACGGCAGCGCTGCGGCAAAGTGCATGGACTGCGCTTGGGCAATAAACGACATGAGAAATCCGTTTCCGACTCAATGAACCCGAACCATAAACCAGCACTGAAAAAACGAGGCCGGGCGGGAAAGAGCGGTCCGTCTTTAGCTGTATTTGTAAAGCGCCCGCAAGCTGGAGCAAATTGGCGCTAGCGTGATTCTAGCAAAGCATCCCCCGTTTTGTTTCACCTGCGGCTGGCGGCATAAGCCCTGGCCCTCGATGTACTGCAGCCCGCGGCGACCGACATCAAGCTATTGCGCGATGCCTTGTCTGCGCATCATTTAAAACGTCACCCAGCTCACGCTGCCATTACTATTTTTTCGGCCCCACCGCACGCGCCACAAATCATTCACCGGCTTGCTGCAGGCGCTCACTCTTCCAATACACATCATCCCCCGGCAACCCATCGCTGCGATGGCGATTGAGCACTCGCGCCAGAACGAACATCAGGTCGGACAAACGGTTCAGGTACTGGCGTGGTGCGTCTTTCAGCGTCTCCGTCTCACCCAACGCCACCAGCACACGCTCCGCGCGCCGTGCCACGGTACGACAAACGTGCGCCAACGCCGCAGCACGCGTACCGGCCGGCAATATAAACTCCTGCAAACGCGGCAGGTTCGCGTTGTAGTCGGCCAGTGCCATGTCCAGCGCTGCGACGGCTTCTGGCTTCAGCAGGTCATAGCCAGGAATAGACAATTCACCCCCCAGATTGAACAACTGGTGCTGAATCTCCACTAGCAGGTCACGAATGGATACCGGCAAGTCCTCACACAACAACACGCCAATGTGACTGTTGAGTTCATCGACCTCACCCATGGCGTGCACGCGCTGGTGGTTTTTCGATACGCGTGTGTTGTCACCCAGCCCCGTGGTGCCCGCGTCGCCGGTTCGCGTCGCGATTTGTGTCAGTCGGTTACCCATGAAAGATCCTTGATTGAATGAACATTCAGCGTACCACCACCGGCGCTTGGTACAGCCACACCGTCTTGCCAGAAGGTGACTGGTATTGCGCCGTCGGATACAGGTGGGTGGCTTCAAACTCCAAACTGACCATCCAGGCGCCCACCGGCAATTCTGCCGCCTTGATCACAGCGCGGGTCATGCTCTCCGGGCGCTGAAACAAATACACCAGGTCATAGCCCGACCAATCAGCAATCCAGATATCGCCCCGGCGCACGCGTGCCCACGGGCAGCGCAGTGCGCTGAGCAGACACAGCGGCCAGCTCCACTCCAAACCATGCAACTGCGCCTGCGGATAGGCCGCGCGCAAAGCCTGCAGGCCGTGTCCGGCTCCACAGCCCGCATCCAGAATCTGCGCCCCCGGCGCCAGGGGTGCCAATACCGCCAGTTGGTTCAGGGATTTTCCGGGCGTCGGAAACAGCGGCGCATCACGCCAGGCATTGACTGGATAAATCAACAGCAACAAAGCCAAAGGCAGCAACCAGGCCCACGGCGGCAACTGCCCCAAACCCCAGACTGAATGCGACAGCGCCAGCGAGAGCGGAAAACCGCCCCCAATCAACAAACGACGCCACCAGCTGCCGCCCCACAGACTCATGGCGACACCCAACGCCGTAGCCAGACCGAGCGCCAGCGCCGGCACCAGCTGTTCCAGCGCCAGGCGAAACACCAGCCAGCACACCGCCCAAGCCAGCAAAGCCGGCGCCGGCCACTGCCAGCGTGAAGGATGACGCCATGCAACCATCAACGCACCCCCAGTCAGTTCAGCGCGAGGCGCCAGGCGCCAGCCGATCGATCAAACCATTGAGCTCATCGAGCGATCCAAACTGGATGATGACCTCGCCCATCTCTTCCATGCGTCCATTGCGCTTGACACGTTTTCGGACGTGAACCTCCACCTGCGCCATCAGCAGATCCGACAACTCTTCTTCCACCCGCTTCAGGTCGCGCGATTTTTCTGCTTTCGGCTTCGGACTGGTCAGCGCAAATTCAGCACTGAGCTTCTTGACCAGACTCTCCGCTTCACGCACCGACAGCTTGCGCGTGGCAATCTGGTTCGCCGCCGTAATCTGCGTAGCGCGGTCCAGTGCCAACAGCGCGCGTGCATGGCCCATGTCAATATCGCCCGCCATCAGCATGGTCTGAACCGGATCGGCCAGGTTCAGCAAGCGCAACAAATTGGAGGCCGCACTGCGCGAGCGACCCACGGCCTGCGCAGCAGTTTCGTGGGTCAGGCCGAATTCTTTGATCAGGCGCTGCAAACCCTGCGCTTCTTCTAGCGGATTCAGGTCTTCGCGTTGAATGTTTTCAATCAGCGCCATGGCCGCCGCCGCCTCATTCGGCACGTCGCGCACCAACACCGGCACCACGTCCAGACCCGCCAGACGCGCGGCACGAAAACGCCGTTCACCCGCAATAATTTCGTACTTGCCGGCATTGGCACCACTGTCAACCTTGCGCACCAGAATCGGCTGCATGATGCCCTGTGCCTTGATGCTTTCCGCCAGCTCGTACAGCGCGCCCTCGTCCATGCGCGTGCGTGGCTGGTACATGCCCGGCACCATTTCGCTCAAACCAAGCACGTGTGGTTGCCCCGACTCAACAGCAGCGCGTTCCAATGCACGCGCCTCACTCACCTTCGGGCCGAGCAGTGCTTCGAGACCCATCCCCAAACCCTTGGGCTTTTTGGTAACCATCGTATTTCCTTCGTGAAATCAAACCAGCCGCTGCAACAATGCGCGACCGTGCGGCCAATCGCCCAAACCCGACTCGGCGTTGATATGGCCACAACAACCATAGTCCAAAAACTCCGACCCCCACCATGCGGCAAACGTACGTGCACGCTCCAGACGGCAATACGGATCATTCTGACTGCCCAGCAACACACTGGGAAACGGCAGACGCGCACCAATAACCGGCGCCCAGCTATACAGGCTGGCACGCAAATTTTCCTGCTCCGGGTCACCCGGCGCCACCAACATCGCCGCACGCACCCGATCCGTATGGTGCGAATGCGCAGCCCAGGCCGCCACCAACTGGCAGCCCAAACTGTGCGCCACCAACACCACCGGCCCCGGCTGCTCCAGCACCACCTCTTCCAGCCGCGCCTGCCAGTCGCCACGCAAGGGATGCTCCCAGTCGTGCTGTTCTACCCGCAAGTCACCATACCGGGCTTCCCAGTGGCTTTGCCAATGCGCCGGCTCCGAGTTGTACCAGCCTGGCAGCAATAAAACGGTATGCCCTGGCATTGGCCTACATCGCCCGAACGCGTGCAACCATTTCCTGTGCGAACGTGACAAACGCCTGTGCACCCTTGGACAGCGGATCAAACACCACGCCAGGAACACCATAACTCGGCGCTTCAGCCAAACGCACGTTGCGTGGAATCACGGTATCAAATACTTTGTCGGCAAAGTGTGCCTTGAGTTGGTCACTGACCTGTTGCTGCAGCGTGATGCGCGGGTCGAACATGACGCGCAACAAACCAATAATCTGCAAATCGTCATTCAAATTGGCCTTCACCTGCTTGATGGTGTTGACCAAGTCGGTCAGCCCCTCCAGCGCAAAATACTCACACTGCATCGGCACCACCACGCCGTGCGCGCTGCACAAGCCGTTGAGCGTCAGCATTGACAAACTGGGCGGGCAGTCAATCAGCACAAAGTCATAGTCACTGTCTACGGTAGCTATGGCCTGCTTCAGACGGCGCTCGCGCCGCTCCACCTCCACCAACTCCACTTCCGCCCCGGCCAGCTCCCGATTGGCACCCAGGATGTCGTAACCGCAGCCGCCTTCCACCAGCTTTTCGCTTTGCACACGGGCCTCGGCAATGGAGGCCGACTCCAGCAACACGTCATACACCGTTAGCGCCAACCGGCGCTTGTCAACGCCGGAACCCATGGTGGCATTGCCCTGCGGATCCAGATCAATCATCAGCACACGCTGCCCAACCTTGGCCAGCCCCGCCGCCAAATTGACCGTGGTGGTCGTTTTGCCAACGCCACCCTTTTGATTCGCTACACAAAAAATCTTGGCCATGTCAGTCCGCTCCCTGCGTATTGCAATGCATTGTTCTCGTGCCACACCCTGCGCGCCGTCACCCACATCGACGCCACGATTGGCACACGACTCTGTTAGCGCAGGCGCCAAGTTGGTGTCGAGTGTACGTTAGGCCGCAGCCACCGAGACCTGCGGACGCATCCAAACAATGCAACGCTGCGCGTCCAGGCCAGGAACCACCAGTTGTTCCACGTGAAACACCGTCACGGTTGCTGGCAACTGGGCCATCTCCTGCTGCGGATCTCTTCCCTTCATCGCCATCCACACACCGCCCGGCGACAGTACGCCGCTCGACCAAGCGGTGAAATCCACCAACGAAGCAAAGGCCCGCGCACTCACCACGGCATAACGCTGCGTTAACGTTTCAACCCGCGCGTGCAAGCCGCGCAAATTACCCAGTCGCAAAGTCACTGCCGCTTGCTGAATAAACGCCGCTTTTTTAGCGACCGCGTCCACACAATCCACCCGAATATCGGGGCAGCAGATGGCAATCACCACGCCCGGCAAACCGGCACCCGAACCGACATCGAGCAGCCGAACCTCCGCCTCCGGCGCCAGACTGTCCGCATCACGCAACTGCGCCAACTGTTGGCGCAACGGCGCCAACACCGCCAGACTGTCCAACACATGGTGCGTCAGCATTTCCTGTGGATCGCGCACCGCCGTCAGGTTGTAGACCTTGTTCCACTTCTGAATGAGTGTCAGGTAACCCAGCAACTGGGCCACCCGATCATCGGGTAATGCCAACGCCATTTCGGCCAGCCCTTGGCGCAGGGCAGATTCCAGCGCTTGCATCAGTGCGGCACTCCTGCATTCACCGCCGTCGAAGACGCTGCGCCGTGGCGACGCCCGCTCTTTTTCAAATGAATCAGCAGCAGCGAGATGGTCGCAGGCGTAATGCCAGACAAACGCGACGCCTGCCCGAGCGTCTGCGGCCGGTGTTTGTTGAGACGTTGGCGTGCCTCAATACTCAACGCGGTGATTTGCATGTAGTCCAGTGACTCCGGCAACACCAAGTTTTCGTATTGCGCCACACGCCCAATCGATTCATTTTGCCGGTCGATATAGCCCGCGTACTTAACCACAATCTCAACCTGCTCACACGCGGCACCAACAAAATCTGCCGCGGCAGTGTCTTCGGCCGATGGCTGCGCGCCTTCGCCACACAGAGGCACTGCCAGATCAGGATTGGCGTAACGCCCCTGATCCAACGTCATCAATGCAGCATACCCAACATCCGGACGCCGCAACAAATCGGCCAGACAGTATTCGTGCTCAATCGCCACGCCCAGCACCCGCACCGACTCCGCCTGCGATAGATTGCGAGGACTCACCCACAGGCTTCGCAAGCGTTCTGTTTCACGTGAAACAATCTCACGTTTGCGGCCATAAGCGGCCCACCGCGTCTCATCCACCAAGCCCAGGCTACGCCCCACTTCCGTTAAACGCGCATCGGCATTGTCTTCCCGCAACTGCAAACGGAACTCGGCACGACTGGTGAACATACGGTACGGCTCAGTTACGCCCTTGGTAATCAAGTCATCGACCATCACGCCCAGATAAGCCTGCTCCCGCCCCGGCAACCACTGATCATCGGCAAACGCAATGGCGCCGGCAGCACTGGCCGCCGCATTGCCGCCGCCCTCGGCGCGCACACGCAGCGCCGCATTGATACCGGCAAACATACCTTGCGCCGCCGCCTCTTCATAACCGGTCGTTCCGTTGATCTGCCCGGCAAAAAAGAGCCCCTGCAATTGGCGTGTTTCGAAATTGCTTTTCAATGCGCGAGGATCAAAGTAGTCGTACTCAATGGCATAGCCGGGCCGCAGAATGTGCGCCTGCTCCAATCCCACCATGCTGCGCACCAACTGGTACTGGATGTCAAACGGCAAGCTGGTGGAGATGCCGTTCGGGTAGTACTCGTTCGTACCCAACCCTTCCGGCTCCAGGAAAATCTGATGGCTGTCCTTGTCGGCAAAGCGATTGATCTTGTCTTCCACGCTAGGGCAATAGCGCGGCCCCACACCCTCTATCTTTCCGGTGAACATAGGACTGCGATCAAACCCACTGCGGATAATGTCGTGCGTGCGCACATTGGTGTGGGTAATCCAGCACGGCATCTGCTGCGGATGCATGGCACGGGTGCCCATGAAGCTGAACACGGGCATGGACGCACGCATACCACCCGGCACCCCATCACCCGGCTGCTCCTCACACCGACTGAAGTCAATGCTGCGGCCATCGATGCGCGGCGGCGTTCCGGTCTTCAGTCGCCCTTGGGGTAACTGGAGTTCCTGCAGGCGCTGGCTTAGTGTGACAGCTGGCGGATCACCCGCGCGCCCACCGGCATAGTGATTCAGACCAACATGAATCTTGCCGTTCAGAAAGGTGCCCGCCGTCAACACCACGCAGCGCGCCTGAAAGCGAACACCAACCTGGGTCACCACACCAACCACCCGGTCCCCCTCCAGCATCAAGTCGTCAACCGCCTGCTGGAATAGTTGCAAATTAGCCTGGTTTTCCAACGTGCGCCGGATCGCAGTCCGGTACAACACACGGTCCGCCTGCGCACGGGTCGCGCGCACCGCTGGCCCTTTGCTGGCGTTCAACAGACGGAACTGAATCCCCGCCACATCGGTAGCCAATGCCATGGCACCACCCATGGCGTCCACCTCGCGCACCAGATGCCCCTTGCCAATGCCACCAATCGACGGGTTGCAACTCATCTGCCCCAGCGTCTCCAAATTGTGGCTCAACAACAAGGTGCGACACCCCATGCGTGCAGCCGCCAGCGCCGCTTCGGTGCCAGCATGACCTCCACCCACCACGATTACGTCAAAATTTTCCGGGTACAGCATGTAGATCCAGTAGAGCGTGCCGAGCCTTGCGTCCATGCAAATAGCGCCAGACAAAAAGCACGCAACAAAACCCGCCAATGAAAAGGACTGGCCGCATCAGGAAACACAACCAGAACCGGCGCACACAAGCGGCGCCACAGAGTCGGCGATTTTACTGGCAGTGGGCCATTTGTGTGTGCCAAGCGCGCATGCCGCACGGCCACCCTGCGCCGCAACTGCACACCTGCGCAAATCCGGCTAGCATCGGCGTTGGGCTCATGTCGACCCACTTGTTTCAACCTCGGAAAGATCGTTATGAAACTTTATTACTCTGCAGGCGCCTGCTCCCTTTCACCCCATATCGTCCTGCACGAAACCGGACTGGCATTCGAAGCCATCCCCGCGCCCACCAAAACCCATAAGCTGCCTGATGGCACCGACTACTACACCATCAATCCACTGGGCTATGTACCGCTACTTGAACTCGATGACGGCCGTCGCCTACGCGAAGGCCCCGCCATCGTGCAATATCTGGCTGACCAGGTTCCCGCCAAACAACTGGCCCCGGCCAATGGCAGTTTTGAGCGCTACCAACTGCAAGAATGGCTGACGTTCATCGGAACCGAATTGCACAAAGGCTTCTCGCCCCTGTTCAACCCGAACACACCCGCTGAATTCAAACCGTCGTGCCTGGACCGTCTGCGCGCACGCCTGACATGGGTCGAAGGCGAACTCGCAGGCAAACCCTACCTGATGGGCAACCAATTCACCGTGGCCGACGCCTATCTGTTCACCGTAACCAACTGGGCCGGCCACGTCGGCCCGGACCTGTCCGGCTTCAGCAACCTGCTGGCCTACCGTGCACGCGTTGCCGCGCGCCCAGCCGTGATTGCGGCCATGACTGCCGAAGGGCTCATAAAGTAAAGAGGAACACGCGCCGCGTTGCGGCCGCAGCGCGACGCATTTTTACGAAGCACCGGCTATAAAAAACCACCTTCAGGCTATACGCACGCAACGGAAATTACCATTAGACTCGCCACTATGCCGTTCCTACCGGAGCCCTGATGCAACAGTCTTTTACCGTTACTGGAATGACCTGTGGCCACTGCGAACAAGCAGTACGACAGGTCCTTTTACAAGTCGACCCACACGCCGTCGTCCTTATCGACCGTGCACTGCAACAGGTGCAGGTCACCTCCTTACTTCCCCGCGAAGCACTGGCCGGCGCCATTCGTGAAGAGGGCTACACCGTTGTCAACTAATACCCAACTGCGCACCGTAGAACACCTGATCACCGGCCAGGCCACCAGCGACGGCGCAGGCGTAAAGCTCACGCGCGTACTCACACACGACCTGCAGCAACGGCTTGACCCCTTCCTGATGCTCGACAATTTCGCCAGCGACGACCCCAACGACTACATTGCCGGCTTTCCAAACCATCCACACCGTGGCTTTGAAACCATCACCTACATGATTGCCGGTCGCATGCGCCACAAGGACAGCGGCGGCCACGAAGGGCTACTGCAAAACGGTGGCATGCAATGGATGACGGCAGGTTTCGGGTTGGTTCACAGCGAAATGCCAGAACAGGAAGCCGGAGTCATGGAAGGATTTCAACTCTGGCTGAACCTGCCGGCCAAAGACAAATTGTGCACGCCCTGGTACCAGGATTTTCAAAGCGACGCCATTCCAGAATACGACAGCCCGGCGCCCTCCGGCATGGCCGCCGACCGCCAGGTACGGGTACGCGTCATTGCCGGCGAAAGCCATGGGGTGCGTGGTGCCATGCAACGCCCCACCAGCAGCCACCCAACCGACCCGCTCTACCTCGACCTGCACTTCTCAGGCGCAGGCGGCAGCATCACACAACCGCTGCCCGCGACCCACAATGCGTTCCTGTTTGTCTACCGTGGCACCGTGCATGTCCTGGACGGCGACGAAAAAGCGACCCCCGTTCCCCGCAACCGAATGGCCATTCTGCACAACAATGGCAACGCCGTGCTGCTTCAGGCCGACGCCAGCAGCGAACCAGCCCGCGCCCTGCTGATTGCCGGAAAGCCCCTGCACGAACCCATTGCCCAATATGGGCCCTTTGTCATGAATACCCGCGAAGAACTGCTCGTCGCTGTGCATGACTACCAAAACGGAAAAATGAATTAAGCCACCGGCATTTCACCACCCAGCGCTTCAAGCAATGCAGGGATCAGCTGACCCAATTCGCCAGTAATAAGCGCCACGTCCGCATCAAAGTGGTCTTCGGTGCGGTCGGACGCCATGGTGGAAGCCGTTTCCAAAACCACTTCCAGCAGCGCCACTTTTTTCAATTGCAGGGCCTCCGTCAGTACCAGCGACACGTGGTCATTCCACGTCAGTGCCAGCCGTGTAGGCATCTTGCCCGTGGCAATGTGTTGCACCACTTCTTCCGTATCCAGCGCATGCCGTGCATAACGCACCAACGCTTTGGACTCATCGGGCGCCTTCAGCTCACACTCCCGGTCCACCGTGAATCCGGTCGGCCCTTCGCGGTTAGACAGCCACTGCGCCATGGCCACAGCCGGTGACACCTGGGTCTGAATCAACTGCACCGCCAAACCGTCAATCGCCTTGACCAGCGCCGTCAGCACCGCATCGGCGCGTGACTGGCTGCCGGTATCAAGTACCAGCAAACGCTCGGCCACATCCAGCCAAACCCACAATGCACTTTGCTTTGAAAATGCCAGCGGCAACAGCGCCAAACGCGCGTCTTCGTGTATGTCGCGCACTTCCTTGCGCCCAGGCTTGCGTCCAGTACTGGCTTCAACATGCCGGATCTGCTCCTGGGCACGCCGCTTCACAACCGCCGTTGGCAATACCTTGCTTTCCACCTGCCATTTCAATATCCATTGGCCACCCACCAACTCCAGCAAAGCGCCGTGTTCCACACCCCGCGGTTCGACCCATCCCTGCGACTGCTCCTGTGATGCGGCACACGCCTGAAAACGGGCCTCCTGCAAAACCGATTCCAACTGCGCAGGCGTCACCGACAACGGCGACACAATGCGATACATCAACACATTCTTGAACACAATGCTTCCTTCTATCAATACCGGACCTGCCGGCAGGAACGCTATTGTCACGGCTGAATGCCCCACTTTGCCGCCACCGCGCCAGCAATAAAACTTTACAAATCGGTCTCTTTACAACAACAAACTAGTAACACTGCAAGTCCACACTGCAGGGCATTCCCATAACGATTTCCGTTTCGGATCAGCAAAAAGGAATTTCCCTATGATTCGCCACCTCTCAACCCTGGTTATTGCCGGCGTTCTGTCCGTCAGCACCGTCTGTGCCTTTGCGCAATCGGCCGACAACACACCACCCTGGAAGCAAACCCATGAAAACTCGACCCAATGGGAACAGAGTCATGCCATGCATGCGGAAAAACTGAAAGCCCGCCTGCAAATCACACCCGCTCAAGAAGCTGCCTGGGCCGCGTTTACCGCCTCCAGAAAGCCGCCCGTTGGCATGGACCATGAGCGTCCAGACTTTGCTGCGCTGGCAACACTGAGCACACCCGAGCGCATTGAAAAAATGCGCGCCTTGCGCAAGGAACGCATCGCAGCTATCGACACGGCACTGACACAGCGCGAAGAAGCCGTCAAAACTTTTTATGCTGTGCTAAGCCCGGAACAAAAGAAAACGTTTGATGGTCTGATTGCAGAACATTTTGGTCGAGGCCACGAAAGCCACGGAAACTGGTGTCATCACCGTGGTCATTCTCACCACTGGGGACACCACCACGGCCATCATCGGCACCACCACTGTCATCACCACCGGGGTCACCATCACGGGGACCAACCGGGCCTAAAGCAATCCACTGGTGCTGCCAGTACCACTAGCGCTGCTAGCGCTGCCAAATCAGGCCACTAAAATATCCACCAACCCATCAGCTTGCCTGTCAAGGCAACCTGATGGCGCTTTGGTTAAGCACCACAATCGGTACTATTGGTGATTGCCCACACCGATAACAGCGCAAACGCTGCTATCGTTATGGGCATGATTACTAAATCTCCTTCAACCCCTGTCATACGCACTATTAGCGTTGAACAACCACTGGTCTGGCTGGCCCTGGGTTGGCGCGACCTCATGCGATCAGGCTGGATAAGTGCACTGCACGGGCTGGTATTAAGTCTCATCGGTGGCGTCATTATTGCCATTGCCCATGAGCGCTTCTGGTTGCTGGCTGGCGCTTTGTCCGGCTTCATGGTGGTAGCACCTGTGCTTGCCACCAGCCTGTACGCACTCAGCCGGGCCATTGAACGCCACGAAAAGGCGAACTTCAGTGTCGTGTTGAAAACTTGGTTGAACTGGCAAAACAACCATTTCAACAAATGGACCCAAGACTACTGGTGCATGGTGCAATTTGGCGCGTTATTGATGCTGGCCGCCACTGGCTGGGTCCTGACTTCTGCGGCACTCATCACACTCTGGGCCCCGGCACCCATCCATACGCCAATCGACTTTATTCAATACGTGGTGCTGGCGCACAACGGGTGGCTTTTTGAAATCTGGTTGGGTATTGGCGGCATCATGGCGGCCCCCATGTTTGCATCGAGTGTCATTGCCATGCCCATGCTGCTCGACCGGCGTGTCAGCCTCATGCAAGCGATTCTTACCAGTTGGCAAACCATTCTGGTTAATCCGGTCGTTATGGCGTTGTGGGCGGCCCTGATCATGTTACTAACACTGTTGGGCATGCTGTCCATGATGTTGGGACTCATCATACTGGTCCCCGTTCTAGGCCACGCCAGCTGGCATGCTTACCGCGACCTGGTCGATGTATCTGCATTCGAAGAGCGCGAGGCGCTCTCAGCACCTGACAGCCAATTCGGTGAAGCCGGGAGTGCATGATGTTTGGTTTTACAGAAGATCAGATATCCACTTTCGGTCTGACGTTCGGTATTGCCGGCTTCATGCTCTATATGCTGTTCATCATTGGTCAACTAGCTTGGCAATCGAAAGCAGGTAAATTCGGAACCTTTGTCATTTTTCTGGGCCTTGCCTTTGGCATGGTCGGCTTTGTGGCAAAAGTATGCATCGAATGGTACTTAACCCGCCGCGGAATTTAACCGGTTCAGGCAAGCGGTTTTACACCGATCAGCAAACCGTGAAGCCAAACCGCAAAAACAATCCAGACCACGGTGCCAACAACCAAAGCCAGGACATTGGCCCTCACACTTCCTGGCCGCGATTCAATGCCTTGCTGGCGCTCACGCTTGCGTAAAACAACAAACGCCACAACAGACCAAAGTAAAAACGAACCAAACAAAATCCAGTGGGCCAGGCTGCCATTACTCAACAAATGCGCAACGGCCCAGCTTTTCACTGCCAGAAGCATCGGATGGTGAAACCGATTTTTGACACTGTTATTCGGTATATAGGTCATCGCCAACAGAACAAATGCACACCAGGTCAGCAAAAATGTGACGTGATGCATGGCCAATGGCGGCGTCCATATCACCACCGCCGCATCCCGCTGCGCGTCAAATCCCCAAATAACCAATAACAAACCGAAAACCGACAAGACCGAGTACACCGCCCGGTACATCGGCACGCCAAAACGCAATTGCACCTGCGCACGCCACACCGGGGCTATCAGGCGCACCGAATGCAACCCCAGGAACAGAAACAGTCCAATCAGCATCCAGATCATGTTTGCTCCATCAGCTTCCGATCACCCGGTTTTTACCTGCGCGTTTTGCCAAATACATTGCCGCATCAGCGCGTCGAATAGCTTCCATTCCGGTTTCATCATTGCTCAATTGCGCCACACCGGCACTGAACGTAATCAGAATTTTTTCTTCGCCTGCCATGAAAATACGCTTGGTCAACTCACGTTGCAATCGCGTCATAGCTTCTATGCCACGATCCATCGGCGTATCCGGCAACAAAAAAACAAACTCTTCACCACCATAACGCGCCAACGTGTCCTGAGGTCGCATGCATTCGCGTGCAACGGTCGCCAAATGACGTAACGCTGTATCGCCAACGGCATGCCCTAAACTGTCGTTAAGTCGTTTGAAATTATCAATGTCCAGCAAGCAAACACTCAAAGGTGTTTCCTTGCGTCGCACCGTCGATATTTCACGCTCCAGTGCTTCATCCAGGCCTTTACGGTTCAATGCGCCGGTGAGGGTATCGTGACGAGCCTGCGTGCTGACACGATCCAGCTCCTGGTGCAGCTTGGCAATTTCCTGCTGCGTGTTCATGGCTTGTTCGCGCATATTGCGCAACTCATCGCGAACACCCACGCTGTCACTGGCCATCGTGCGTGTAGCACCCACGATGTCCTTCAAAACTGGCGCAATGTCTTCCAGCGATTTTGCCTGTTCAATCAGGCGTGCACCCTCTTCCAATTTGGAATTGAACTCACCGGTTGATTGCGCAATATGAGACAGCCGCTCGATGAAAGCGGCCAACATCTTGCGCATTTCATCCTGCGCATCAATGGCTTTTTGACGGGCCACTTTCTGGTTGACGATGACATCCTTCAACGTGCGCTCAAGTTCATCCAAACGACGCAAACTTAACGGTGGCTTGGACACCTGACGCAAGGCATCCATCTGGCCTTGCAACCATTGATCATCCGGACTGATTTCACGGATGTTTTCAAAAACCAACTGCAACAGCTTCAACAAACTGCTCTTGATTTCAGCCTGGTCTTCCGCAACAAACGACAAACGATGGCTGTAATTAACCAGCATCTGCTTGGCCGCCACCACATCAACCGTGGTCAATTTCAGAAGCCGTATCAACTGATTGGTCTGATCGTTGAAACGATCGTCATCATGCCCCAGCGCAGGCTGGGCATACTCAATCAGCTTACCAATTTGCGCCAAAAATTCAGCAGTCAGCCCGGGTGCAGACACATTTGAGTTGTCCTCGGCCGCCTTATCGTCACCCCGTACCGCCAACACCACATCCGACGCCCCTGCAACGGGTGCAGGTACGAATCCCCCGTACGCCACCAGCGCGGCGCGTACCGCATCCCAATTCATGCGATCAATGGCGGACTCAAACAAGGCCTTTTGCCGCTGTTGTCCAGGTGTCTTTATTGGCAAGGCATGCGCAATCGATCGCAATTCCTGCGCTGGAAATTGCTCAATTATAGGAATTCCAGCAATTTCATTGTAGATAGACTTGTAGTTGCCTGGTGTCGGCGCGAGCTTTCGCACGGTCAATTGCTTGAGCGTTTCACGGGCGATCTCGAAAGGTTTTTTATCACTCATCACGAAGTCAATTTTGAAGCGAAGTCAAAGTACAAAGCTGTGAATATTTACGGCACAAGTAGCAGCTTATCCACATTTTTTCAGAAGTACATGACTTATACCAATTCAGCAGGCTACCCCGATACCAGGTCACCCACACCCATTGAAATAAGCTAAGTCTATGATTTATAACAAGAAAAACACATTATCCACAACAAGCTGCCATCACCTACTACTACTACTATCCTAAATCTTTCTTTTAAGACAAGAGTAAAGACCAACCAACGCGCTCAAAAAAAGTAAAAAAATGGCTCCGCCAAAGACTGCGTAAAACGGCTCAGATCAAGTAAGATTTGGCTTCTTTCGAACCAGCCTCAGGCCTTTGCACCACCCATGACCGTCTCGCCAGCAGGCAAAGCCAACGCACCAACTCCCCCGCGTTTCGAAATCAAAAGTGCACAGTTGCCGTTGGTCGCGCTGTTGTTGCGATCCTCCGAGTGGGAACTGGTTGCTGCAGATGTGTTGAACGAATTTGGACCGGACAGCGATAGCCCCGATTTTTTTGACAACGACGCGCTTGTTTTGGATTTTTCCAGTCTTGCGCGTGATGCAGAATGCACCGGCGTGCATGTCTTGTTGCAAGCCTTGCGCAAGTGCAATTTGATTGGCGTGGCATTTCGTGGCGAGCCAGCGATCTGGAGTAGCCATCTGCTGGAACTCGGCTTGGTGCAAGCGCCGCTCGAAGCCAGTCGGGTAAAAAGCAGCGTGCAAGCACCGCTACAACAGACGGCCGCTCCTGAAATAATTCGGGAAATTGTCAGTCCGGGTACCATGGTGGTCGACAAGCCTTTGAGATCGGGCCAAAAGGTGTATGCACGGGGTGCCGATCTAATTGTGCTGGCAATGGTCAATCAAGGTGCCGAGGTCGTGGCGGACGGCAATATTCATGTTTACGCGCCGTTGCGGGGAAAAGCCATGGCGGGTGCACGCGGGAACACGAAAGCGCGCATTTTTTCCTTGTGCATGGAACCCGAATTGGTGTCCATTGCTGGTGTCTACCGAACCAGTGAACATCCATTGCCGCTCGAAATTGCCGCTTTGCCTGCCCAGGTACGGTTAAGTGATGATGGGCAGGAGAAGCTGTTGTTTGAGCCGCTGAAAGCCAAGTCGTAGACTTGAAGTAGCCTCAAATTTTTGAAATTTTTACTGGAAAGCATTTGTGTCCATGGCCAAGATCATTGTGATTACCTCAGGTAAAGGCGGTGTTGGAAAAACCACCACCAGTGCGAGCTTTGCAACCGGATTGGCGTTGCGTGGCCACAAAACAGCGGTGATTGACTTTGACGTTGGATTGCGCAATCTGGATCTCATCATGGGATGTGAACGCCGTGTGGTGTATGACCTGATCAATGTGATTAATGGCGAAGCCAATTTAAATCAGGCCCTGATCAAAGACAAGCAATGTGATAACTTGTATGTTTTGGCGGCATCTCAAACACGTGATAAGGACGCACTGACGCAAGCGGGCGTGGAAAAAATATTGAATGATTTAATTTCCATGGATTTTGCTTATATCGTATGTGATTCTCCCGCTGGTATTGAAACAGGTGCATTAATGGCTATGCATTTTGCGGACGAAGCATTGGTTGTAACTAATCCGGAAGTTTCATCGGTACGAGATTCCGATCGTATTCTTGGCATGTTAGCCAGTAAAACCAAACGTGCGATGGAAGGTGCGGAGCCCATCAAGGAACATTTACTGATTACTCGATATAATCCGGCGCGTGTTGATCAAGGTCAGATGTTGTCACTGGAAGATATCCAGGACATTTTGCGCATTCAACTGATAGGCGTTATTCCGGAAAGCGAATCGGTATTGCAGGCTTCAAACCAGGGCGTTCCAGCAGTGCATTTGCAAGGCAGTGACGTGTCTGAGGCTTATAAAGACGTCGTATCTCGGTTTCTTGGCGAAGACAAACCCATGCGATTTATTGAAGCGCCTAAACAAGGCTTGCTTAAGCGAATCTTTGGAGGAAAGTAAGACTATGTCTTTTCTCTCTTTTTTTCTGGGTGAGAAAAAAAAGACGGCCAGTGTTGCCAAGGAACGCCTTCAGATCATTCTTGCGCATGAACGCAGTGGACGCAATGCGGCTGATCCCGATTACCTGCCTGATTTGCAAAGAGACCTGATTGCGGTGATTAGTAAATATATCCATATCGATCCAGCTGACATCAAGGTTAATCTTGAGCGCCAAGACAATCTGGACGTGCTCGAAGTAAAAATTGAACTTCCGGATGTACGTTGAAACCCACGTAGTTTTGCGTATAGCTTAAGGACCCTCTTGCATCACTCTCTGCGGTCTGTGATCCGTTGGACCGGTGATCAGCCGGACTCAGGTGCAGTGCTGCGTTGCCTTTCTCACCCATAGCCCAGCTATGGGTGTCAAAAAGACGCCTTACAGCCCACCGGACCCTTCTGCCCGGTATGGAGGGGTTTTGTAACGACTTCCAACGGTCCTGGTTAAATGGACCAGATCAATTTGCGTTGAATATTTTTTGCTGACTGGCCTTGTGTTCCAGTTCGGTATCTGTATCAGCATGGGACTGGGCAATTTCTCGAAATTTATCCTGTATTGCAAGAAAGGCATCAACTATGTCTGGATCAAAATGGCGGTTTTTGCCTTCTACAATGATGGCGACTGCCTGTTCATGGGGCATGGGACATTTATAGACGCGCCGACAAATAAGTGCATCATATACATCCGCTATGGCCATGAGTCGGC
>Ga0316223_1001728_pt1 | contig 19553 bp, 17 predicted proteins | sample TBH18009metaG_FD_206007 | JGI IMG/M metagenome (GOLD analysis project Ga0316223, IMG submission 206007) | Freshwater microbial communities from Trout Bog Lake, Wisconsin, USA - TBH18009 | ecosystem: Environmental > Aquatic > Freshwater > Lake > Hypolimnion/Profundal zone | place: USA: Wisconsin...
AGGTCCCTCTACCCTTGCAGCCCCGGTGTGCCTGGGACCTGGAAGGGCCCCCATCGTCTTTGGAATGCCCACAGGTCTGCAGGCTCCCTGGGCACAGGGGTACAGGTGCTCCGGGCCCCTTCCCGGAGCTGAATCGGGGCCTGATCAGCAAGCCTTTCACTGGCGGAGGGTGAGGGATTCGAACCCCCGAACGCTTTCACGTCTCCAGTTTTCAAGACGAGCGGTAGAGAAGCAAAACCCTAATGCTTGCAATGCATATTCTGGAATTGTAACCAATCAGCAACCGCTGGCCAGATTGGACGATTCGGCCCCCGGCATGGCAGACTTTGTATACCCGGAGGGATGGGTGAGCGGTTTATACCAATAGTCTTGAAAACTATCGAGGTGAAAGCCTCCGGGGGTTCGAATCCCTCTCCCTCCGCCACTTCCTGCTAGTAGAGCCGTTGCGAGGCTCTCCTAAGCAGGCGTCTGCACATGGTAGCGAGGGGCCTGCCTACGAAGCAGAATGTCGTGATGCGTGGAGTAGTGCGTCAATGGGAGTGTGGACCGTCGCCACGACCAAGAAGGCCAGCCAGAGGTTGAGCCCAACCCACACAGCAGGCGTGAGCGGGATCGGCCCGCCGAAGGCTACTATTTGCCTGAGCACGCAGAACAGCAGGACAGTCCCGAGCAGCCCAGCCGTCAAGAACTTGAGACCGGATGCCTCATACACGCCCACGAGAATTGCCAGAAGCTCAAGTGGTCGATCCCAGGATGAGGGAGCCACAGCGTGGATGAGGGCAATGAGAACAAGGGTCAGGGTGAGTCTGCGCCATTTGGTGAACATGGGCATTACCTCCGTGCCAAGATAGGCACTCATAATGGTAAAGGCTCATATCGTCCAACTTTGCGCAGAGCATTAATGCTTTGAACTTTGCGCAGGGGGCGTTTCACCCCTGCTAGTAGGCCCCGCCAAGGGCACCCTTGAGCAGGTCTCCAGACACTTGGGACGCCTTGTCATCTGCCCGCTTCAGGACGTGCGCATAGATGGTCATGGTGATGACCGGGGTCGAATGACCCAGGCGCTGGGAGACAACGTGCAGGGGGACACCCGCGTCGAGAAGCTGCGAGGCATGGGTGTGCCTCAGGTCGTGCAGGCGGAGGTCTTCAAACCCCGCTGCATCGGCTGCTCGCCTGAATTCCTTGCTGATGGCATCAGGGTGCCACGGCCTGGAGAAATCGACGTCCTTCACCACTGACTTGAGCGGCTGCCTGCCACGGGGCCGCCTGATCACACAGGGGAACACCAGGCCGTCATTGGGGCAGAGCACCCCCAGGCTGCTGGCCAATTCTTCGTGATACTGCCGATGCCGCTTCAACGCATCACAAAGACCCTCATCGATGTTGATCTTCCGGATGCTGCTCTTGTTCTTGGGGGCCTTCACCCGGAGGCCGAACTTCTTGGTTTTCTCCAACGCCTTGTTGATGCGGATGGTCTTCTTGTCGAAATCCACGTCTGACCAGCGCAGGGCCAGCAGTTCCCCACGACGCACCCCCGTGCCCGTGGCCACCAGAGCCACGGTGAAGATGGGCTTCTCCCGGATTGAGGCAAAGAGGGTCTGGAGTTCATCCTTCTCAAGCGCCTTGATCGGGCCGTAATCATCATCCTCGATGCTCGAGGCCTGCGACTTCTCCGGGTTCGGTGCGGTCACATCCTCGACCGGGTTCCGGTTGATGATCCGCAGCTTCATGGCCTTGTTGAGCGCCTGGAAGAGGATGCGGTGGTAGTGCAGAACACTCTGCCCGGTAAGCGCACAATCCTCTCCAGGCTCTTCCCCGGCAGCCTCAGCCTTCCTACGGTTGGGGATGTGCCCGGCCTTCAACAGCGCCGTATACATGCGCTGGATGGCCGTTGAGGTGAGCTTCTGAATGAGCGTTGTGCCGATGTGGGGGATGATCTGGGTCGTGATGGCCAGTTCGTAGCCTTCCCAAGTGCTCTGGCTGACCTTGGCTGCGGCATGGTCATCGAGCCAGAACCGCAGCCATTCGGCAACGGTCATCTTGGTGGGGTCAACGCTTGTCCCGTTGTCCACTTCCCCGAGTTCCTTGCGGAGCCCCTTCTGTGCTTCGGCCTTCGTCTTGAACGTCTTGTAGTTCTGTTTCCGCTTGCCGGTCACTGGGTCAGGTTCCCCATCCCATTTGATGAGGTAGGAGACGCCCTTCTTTCCTTCACGTTTGATGATGGATCCCTGGCTCATTTTGACCTCTTCCTACGCTTGGCTGGGTCGGGTGGAATGTCTGGGTTAGGTATCAATCCCATCTTTGTAAGCACTGCATCACTGGCGTCTACACCATGCGATTCAACGGGCTGCCCCTTGCCAGCCTTTCGTGCATAACGCCCCGTCCGAATGCCGTAGTTGTGCGCGTTCCGGCAGTTGTCGCTGCAATACTCCCTGCGGTCAGTGTGTTGGCCGTTCACCTTGCCAACGTAGAATGCGTTAGGGCAGTCAGGCCGGGCACATGGGCGGAGTTCGATGGCACCGGCATTCTCCTGCGCCAATCGCAGCCACATCCACGCCAGCAGGGTGCGGGGGGATACTTTCAGGATCGTCTGGAATCCCACGGTATCCATGACCACAGACATGTGCTGCGGGCACCACTGGTTGAAGTGGCGGTTCCGTTCCTCTGGAGAGGCAGTTTTATCGTCGTGAGCATGCTCGACGTAAATCCACATGTTGGTGTGAGCCAGCCAAATTTGAGCCAGGGTCTCGGTTTTAGGCGCAGGGTTACCGTCAACCCCCAGCAGGCCGTATTCGTTGATGAAGGCCAGCAACGCATCGTTGTCCCCCAACTCCAATTTCAGGAAGCGGCGGTGCATGTAGTCGCACTTCTCTGCGGGGTCGTAGCGCTCGACGGGGCCACCTGAGGCCTCGATGCGATTCCCAGGTGTTCGGACGTATCCAGACACATCCCGCTCCCATTGGAGCTTGTCAAAAATCGGCCATTTTGACTCTGGGAACATCACAGCCCTTCCACGGTAACTTCATGCCGTTCCGTTCAAGACTGTGCCGTTCCGTCCGTCTTGTCAAGGTGCTTATTGGCTATGTTGCTTAGCCATCATCGAAGATTCATCGCAAATATCATATTGTTTCCGATGAATTTTGGCCTCATCCTTCTGGACATGGCGATACCAAGTAGCACGAACGGGCCTTGGAGTTCGCCTTAGTCGAGGAGTTCCAATGCCCAACAACGACCAGAACCAGGTAGAACGCCTGGCCTGCTCGATCCCAGAAGCGGGGAAGATGATCGGCCTTGGTCGGACTGCATCCTACGAAGCAGCCCAGCGAGGGGAGATACCAACGATTCCGTTTGGGGGTCGATTGGTGGTCCCCCTCGCCGTCTTCAAAAAGAAGCTCGGCGGGGGCGACTCTGAGGAAGTGGTGGCCCCGTGACCGCTGTCGAGTCCATCATCGACCGCGCCTGCAAACGGAAACTGGCGACATGGGTGCTCAGCCCTGAAGGCCTGATGAGGAACAAGAACGCTGATGATGCCCGGTATGGGTATCTGGTCGTCGTCCAGGACAGCACTGGCCCGGACGCTTTTGATGAAGCCACTCTCAAGGCGATGCTCACGGGTGCTCAGTCAGTGCTGTGCAGCGCAGAGATGGACCAGTCACATGCAGCGATGATCGGCCTGATGCTGGATATGGCGGTTGCCCCGCGCATCGTCATCATCGTGACGATGCCCCGGCACCACGCTGCCTGGAACCGGAAAGTCGAGTTGCTGGCAGGGTGTGGCCCTCTGATCCATGTCGTTTCCGATGAAGCCACCCCCGAAGATTGGGGGTCTGCTCAGTGAGCGAACCCGCTGTTGCCACCCCCCTGCCAGAAATCGAAGTGCCTGCGGTCCTGCGCTCAAAGCGGGGTTGGGTGGTATGGAAGTTCCAGCCGGATCCCAAGCGTCCCGAGAAACCCAAGAAGATGCCCTACTACGTCTCAGGGCGGGTCCGCAGTGGAACCAACGGCAGCCCGGAAGATCGTGAGCAGTTGGTTGATTTCGACACGGCCATGGCCGCATGCCGAAGGGGCGGCTTTGACGGGGTGGGGTTCGCCACGCTCCCAGATTTCGGGGTGGTGGCCCTGGATTTTGATGGCTGTGTCATGGGTGGGTTGGTCGATCCCACGGTGTCACGGCTGGTGGCCAACACCTATTGCGAGCTTTCGCCCTCTGGCACAGGGGTGCGAGCCTTCATGCTCGGATCGCTGCACAATCAGAAGAGTAGGGCGACAGCGGATCAGTGGGGGTTTGAGACCTTCCACGACACCCAGTTCGTGACGGTCACAGGTGATGCGCTCGATATTTGCCGGATGTTCGGCAATGAAGACACCGTTGCAGACCTGACCCCGGAAGTCGTAGCCCTCTTTAATCAACGGTTCCCCAAGGCAGGCGGCCAAACCCAGCCCAAGTCTCAGGAAGAGGAGAAGGAAGCAGACATCAGCCGTGCTTTCGCCCTTGGGTCCGTCAACGATGACACCTTGGCGGATCTGCGGGATGCCCTGCTCATCGGCCTGGCAAAGGCTGCACCTGGCTTGAGCTACAAGGATTGGACCGATATCGGGCAGGCGCTCAAGAGCTTGGAGCAGGCCGGGCGGGGTGCTGAGGCGCTGACTCTGTGGCATGACTTCTCAGCCCTGGACCCTGCTCGATACAGCGCAGACGACACGGACCAGAAGTGGGAGAGCTATTCCCCCAGCAGGATCACCTATAAATCCATCTTCCACTTGGCCCAGCGCAACGGATGGGCAAACCCTCGCACCAAGACTGACGACTACACCAAGCTGGAAGACAGGACCGACACAGGCAACGCAAACCTGCTGGTCAGGTTGACGGGAGGGAACCTGCGCTTCGTTCCCGAACGTCGGCTGTGGATCCTGTGGGATGGGTCGAAGTGGACCGGCGATGAATTCGGATCTGTGGCGTGGGCGGCTGCGCAGAAGGTGGCCCAGCACTACCACGCGAGGGCTCAGGAACTGAAGAAGCAGGCCGATGGTGATGCGCTGTCCAAGGATGAGCGCAAGCGCCTGGATGCTGCTGTCGAGAGCGTAGAGAAGTGGGCGGGGCATTGCCGGAACAAGCGAACCATCGACGCCATGCTGGCCCTTGCTTCGAAGAACCCGCAGGTGGTGGTGCCTGTGTCCAGCCTCGACACAGACCCCTGGCTCTTCGGGGTGGCAAACGGTGTGGTCGATATGCGCACAGGCCAGCTTCGTCCTGAGGCTCGGGAAGAGTTCGTCACCAAGCGCAGCCCTATCGCTTTCGACCCTGCGGCCCAGGCCCCGCGCTGGGTCCGGTTCATCGAAGAGATTATGGGCACCCCCCTGCCAGCCGAGTTCGACCCCACCACGGGGTTGGTCGCACCTGGGTCAGTGGGGCGCTACCGGCCCCGCCCTGCGCTCGCCAGCTACCTCCAAAGGGCTCTGGGTTACGGCCTGACGGGTGCGGTAGTCGAACACAAGATGTTCTTTGCCATCGGCCCAGGCAGCAACGGTAAGAACATCCTGCTTGATACGGTGCTGGAAGTGTCCGGGGGCTACGGCAAGACGATCCCACCTGAGGCGCTGATGGCCACCCGCCATGATGCTGATGCAGAGCGGCCCTCCCCCACAGCCGCCACCCTGGCAGGGGCGAGGCTCGCTGTCAGTAGCGAGAGCCGGGATGGGCAAAAGCTCGATGTGGCCCTGGTGAAGCGGCACACGGGTGGTGGGTTTATGACTGCCCGGATGATGAGGGAGAACACCTTCACCTTCCCCATCAGTCACAAGCTGTGGCTGATGACCAACCACCGCCCCGGCCTCGACCACATGGACGATGCCTTGAGGGGTCGGCTGCACCTGATCCCCTTCGATCGCCAGTGGAACAGGCCTGGCCACCCCGCCCGGAATGAGGAACTGCCAGACGGTGACAAGGATCTGATGGCCACCCTGCGGGCTGAGGCCTGCGGGATCCTCGTGTGGCTGATCCAGGGTGCTGTCCGTTACGCCAAGGAAGGCTTGGAGCCGCCTGAGGAAGTGGCCCGGATGACCCGGACCTATTTTGCTGAGCAGGACCCCATTGGCCGTTGGGTCGAGACGCAGGAACGGTGCGAGCCCCAAAGGGGAACGCAGGCCAGCGCCCTGTATGCGCAGTTCACCAAGGATCTGGGCACCGAATCAGCCGGGGTCACTGAGAAGGCCTTCTGCCAGGCACTCGGAAACCGGCACGGGATCAACAAGTGCAAGAAGAAGGCGGGCATGCACTACGGGCTGGCCCTCAACGGCATGAATGAGCCTGGAAAGGTGCAGGGTGCAGGATGATGCAGCGTTTCTCTAGTTCCTCTCTAACGGGTCAAAAAACCATGTATAGGGGGAGATGTAGGGGAATCATGCGCAACCCTGCACCCTGCACCTTTGCCCCCTGCTCGACCCCCAACACCATCGCCCACGACCCCCGCTGCTCGAAACCCCGTGTGTGCGGCCACTACACGACTAGGAATTCAGGGGTGCGCCGATGAGCGCACAGAAGCTGACGCACAAGCAACAGGCCTTCGTCCGGTCATACGTGCGCCTTGGGGGCATGAATGCGACTCAGGCGGCCCTGGCTGCTGGGTATAGCGGCAAGGATGGTGGCGCAGGTGCAGGTGTGGCCGCGAGCCGGATGCTGCAAAAGCCTCACATCCTGCATGCGATCCGGGAAGAGACAGAGCGCACCCTGCGGGCTGGGGTGGCTCAGGGTGCGCAGGTGCTGCTGGACCTGGCCTCGAATGCTCAGAGCGAGTCTGTGCGCCTTCAAGCAGCCACGGCCCTGCTAGACCGGGGCGGGATGCAGCTTGCCTCGATGAGCGAGCACCACATCGTTGTGGAAGACAGGCGCACCGATGCCGAGTTGCTGTCCCGAGTCGAAGAACTGAGCCGAGAGCTTGGGGTGGGATCCAGGGTCATTCCGGGGGAACTATCCAGCGTTTCACCCGCCCTGGTTGCAAATCCTGGTTACAAAAAGCCAATGACGGTTGATTCGATTGAGGTTGACCGTGAATAGCGCCCGTCTAACAGACCGTTCCCTTTGCAACCCAACCCCCAAAAGGCAAGAAATGCTAGGAAGCGTAGCCGCCCATGTCGTGGTGGCACGGCCTGGGTTGAGAGCATGGGTGTCGGGCTGGCTCGATCCCCTCTCCCCCGCTAAGGCACCAACGCCTGGCCATGTGCGCATCGAGGCACCCCCTCAATCCTATGGGGTAGTCGGGCGAAATCACACGACCAGGGGGTGGGGGTGGGGGGCACACCCGGATTCGCGGGCCAACCGAAGGTCGAGGGGTGCCACCCCCGCGATTGCATGGTTTCAACCCTTCGGTGCTGTTGCGTCCGGAGCGGTCAAAAAATTCGGAGGTTCCAGAAAATGACCCGACCTGACCCCCAGAAATTGGCTGAGTTGGCCCAGCACCTCGAGGAACTGAAGCGCCGGAAAGAAGAGAACCGGCTGAGCTACTACGTCGCCTATACGAAGCAGAGTGAGTTCCACGAACTTGGTGCCACCAAGCGTGAGCGCATGTTCATGGCTGGCAACCAGCTTGGGAAGACGTGGTCTGGGGGCATGGAAATGACCATGCACCTGACGGGGGAATATCCGGATTGGTGGCGGGGCCGCCGATTCCAGGGGCCTGTCCGGGCCTGGGCCTCGGGTGTGACGGGTGAGAGCACCCGAGACAACCCCCAGCGCATCCTGCTTGGCCCTCTCGGGAAGCAGGGCACGGGCTCGATCCCCAAGGATTCCATTGTGGAGGTCAGGACCGGGCGGGGCCTGCCAGACGCCCTCGACAATGTTCTGGTCAAGCACAAGAGTGGTGGCGTCTCGCAGGTGGCCTTCAAGTCATACGAGCGGGGCCGGGAGAAGTGGCAGGGCGAAACTCTGGACGTGGTGTGGCTCGATGAAGAGCCGCCCATCGATATCTACTCTGAGGCCCTGGCCCGTATCGCAGCCCGTAGCGGGATGATCTACCTCACAGCCACCCCCCTGCTAGGCATGTCTGATGTGGTGCGCCGATTCCTGAATGAGCCGACGGCTGACAGGGCATACGTCCAGATGACCATTTCTGATGCCTTGCACATCAGCCCGGAGGACCGGGAACGGATCATCGAGGGATACCCAGCGCATGAGCGTGAGGCCCGCGTGAAGGGCATCCCCATGTTGGGCTCAGGCCGGGTGTTCCCTGTGGCTGAGGAAAAGCTGCTGGAGGAAGCCTTCTCGATTCCCCAATTCTGGCCCCGCATCGTTGGGATCGACTTTGGATGGGACCACCCGACCGCAGCCGCTTGGCTCGCTTGGGACCGTGACCAGGACATCGTCCACATCTATGACGTGTATCGTGTCCGGGAAGAGACGGCCATCACCCATGCCGCTGCCATCAAGGCTAGGGGTGAGTGGATCCCGATTGCTTGGCCGCATGACGGTGCCCAGACGGAAAAGGGTGGAGGGGAGACCCTTGCTGCCCAATACAAGAAGCTGGGTCTCCGGATGCTCAACGTCCAAGCTCGCTTCGAAGATGGCGGGAACAGTGTCGAGGCCGGAGTCATGGACATGCTCAACCGCATGCAGACGGGCCGCCTGCGGGTAGCTGCCCATCTTGGTGAGTGGTGGGATGAGTTCCGCATGTATCACCGCAAAGATGGACGGATCGTCAAAGAGCATGACGACATCCTGAGTGCCACTCGATACGCCTTGATGATGCTCAAGCACGCTCGCACTGGGTCTGAATACTCCAAACGTGGCCCCCGCCAAGCTCATGGGGTGAATTACAACGTATTCGACCCCTACGGACCTGATGAATCCGACAGCCGGGAATCGGGGATAGGGGTGGTGTGTGGTCCTCCCCCCTACGGCGACAGGACCCGCCGCCGCCGCAGCATCAGTGCGGAAGACACCGACTATCCCTTTTTCAATTGAGGTGAGCCATGCCCATCATTCAAGGCTATGACGAACACATCATGCCCCAAGGTCAGATCGGGGTGCGTGCTACACCTGACGACTTTGGTGCGCAGATCGGCCAGGGCATGCAGCGTCTTGGTGCTGGGCTGGGGGATGCCGCAGACACGGCCTTCAAAATCGCTGAATCCCAGGACGTAACAAACGTCCACGTCAACATGGCCAAAGGCAGGGCGGAGTGGACACAAAACCTCCAGGACAGGGCGAACGCAGCCCAGCCGGGAGATGAGACCTTCCTCGATAGCTTCCACAGCGACATCGCATCCTGGGCCGAAAAGGGTGCAGCTTCCGCAGCCACCCCTGCCGGGCGGAAGCTTTACGCATCAATGGCGGCCAACATGGTCAGCGAGTTCACCCAGCGTGCCATCGGCATTCATTCCGAGTTGGCTGGGCAGGACGCAAGGAACAAATACGAACTGATGATGAAGTCGGCTGGGTCTACGGTCTATCAGGACCAGTCGCAGATCGGCACGGTCATCGATCAAAGCAAGGCATACATCGATGATCCCAAGGGGCCGTTCGCCAAGATCCCTCAGCCTACACGCGACAAGTTCAAGCAGCAGATTGAACAGGATGTCAACTTCGCCGCCGCTCGTGGGTTCGTTCGCCACAGCCCCGATGCGTTGCTCCAGTCCGTTGCGCCTGACCAACTGACGCAGTTCAAGCCTTGGGACAATCTCATCCAGTCGAACGCTGCCCCAGGCGGCAAGGTCAGCATCAGCCCGGAAACCATGGCACAGGCACCCGCTGTCACGGCTGCGGCTGCGGTTAAGAATGTGAACCCCAACATTCTCCTGGCCCAGGCTGATGCCGCTGGGGGTGTGGCCGAAGACCCGAAGGTGCAGGCATCTGACGTGGCCGCCCTGCTCAAGCAATACGGGGGTGATTACCGAAAGGCCCTGGCTGCTTACCACATGGGCACGACTGGCCTTGATGCCACCCTGCAACGGTGGGGGTCCGAATGGGAGGCCAATCTACCGGAGGCAACCAGAGACTACGTCAACACGATCATGGTCAAGTCCGGGGCCGTGGCTGAGGGCCAGTCCACTGACGTGGTAGCACCAGAGCTTCCGGCCCAGCCTGACCCAACCGCACCCCCACCCCCAGCAGGCCCGCGTGCGCCCGCCGCATCGACCCTACCCTTTTTTCAGAACATGTCCTGGGAACAACAGGACCACGTTGTGAAGGAGGCGGTCCAGCTTCAGCACATGCGTATGACCATGGCGGAGAAGGCCAGGGCTGAGCAGGAATACGAACTCAAGAAGCAGCAAGACGGGGTAATGGATGGGTTCCTGAAGCAGATCATCGACCCGGCCACGAACGGCAAGTTCAGCGAAAAGGCCGTGCTTGCTGACACGACGTTATCTTGGCAACAGAAGCAGCACGCCATTGACTACAACCTGACCCGCATGCGGGAACTCAGTTCAGCGGCTGAGACCAGGACGAACCCGGCTGAGGTTCGGCGATTGATGCTTCAGATTCATGCCGCAGACGATGACCTGACGAAGACCTACAACATGGATCCGGTCATGGCCTCCTACAAGTCCGGGTCCATTTCCACGAACGAACTGCGAATGCTCCGGGTTGAGGTGGAACAACTCCGCAGCGGAGACACCAACAGCTTTCAGAAGCAGGTGCATTCGGCCCGTGAGGTGGTCTACACCTCGCTTGCCCGGAGTGTGTGGGGTCAGTCCATGCCTGAGGTTGCGGCTGATGCTGCCTATAGGTTCAACGCAGACATGGACAGTCGGATTGCTGAGATGCGCAAGGCGAACCAAGACCCCCGCACCCTGCTCGATCCAGCGTCAAAGGATTACTTGCTGAAACCAGAGCGCATCAAGGGGTATCTGCCCGGCACTCAATCAGCCCTGAGCACGGGTGGGGGGAAGGTCATTCAGCAGGGGCAGAGTGACCGCACTCCCGACCCTGCCCTTGAGGTCGGCAAGGTCTATGAGGTCAAACCGGGGGTGAAGATGACCTATCTTGGCGGGGCCAAGAATCTGAGCACGAGTTGGAAATGAGCGAACCGCTGAACATCGACTTCATTGACCAGCCCAAGCAGGACACCAGCCTGGGCATCGACTTCATTGATCAGCCGAAGGGCAGAGCGTTCAATCCTGCACAAGGGCAACAGTATCAGCCGGGCTTCTTCAACAAATATCCGGCCATTCAGCCCGCTTCCATCGGCCCTGCCAAGCCGCACGATGAACAGTCTGATTTCATGCTGGCTCTGGATTCCACTTCTCAATTCATCCGGAAAACTCAGGCCGCCACTGAGGCCTTGAACCGGGGCATTGATGACACGATTCATGGAAGGTTCGCGGGCATCGGCGGGCGGATGGCCGATCAATACAGCGCCGAAATGGATGCCCCCCACGGCCCCGCCCGTGTTGGCAGCGGCATGGCGGATGCATTCAGGGCAGGATTGGAAGGGTCTTCGGGCGGGCTCTTAGCCCGTGGCCACCTGCCTGACGTTGTGCTCGATCCCCAGAATGCCAAGTGGTATGAAAAGCTGGCGTCCGGTGCGGGCTCGCTGATCGGCGATGCTCCGGCCATGGTCGGCGGGTTCTTGGTGGGCGGGGCCGCAGGCATCGAGACTGGGCCAGGTGCCGTCCTCATTGGTGGGGCCGCTGGGTTCGCTGCCCCCACTGCCATCCGGGAAGCGCTGGTCAATGCCTACACCCTCGATCAGGTCAGTAGCAGTGCCGATTTCCTGAACCGGGCGAACATATCAATCATGCGAGTCGGCAAGGATGCCCTTGTTGGGGCGCTCACCTCAGGGACCGGGGCCGTAGTTGGGAAGGCCGTTGCCCCCCTGGCTGAGGGTGCCGTGGCCGGGGGCCGCATCTCAGCCACTACGGCAAGGATCGCAACTGGAACGGCCACAGCCGGGGCCGAAGTTGGGACCATGACCGTGGCCCCGGCTCTGCTCGAGGGCCGCCTGCCAGAGCCTGAAGACTTCATGAACGCAGCCCTGCTCGTGGGAGGCCTGAGGGGCGCGGGTGTAGTGGCTGGGAAGCTACGAGCCATCTATGCAAAGACGGGGGTTGAACCCATTCAGGTAGTAGCCGATGCGAAGAACAACCCCGAGATCATGGCTGATCTACTGAAATCACCTACAATGGAAAGCGAGGCTGAATATGATTCCAGTCAAAGCAAAGGCACAACGGGATCTGGCGAAGTATCCCAACCCACAGGACGAGCCTTTGGAAGTGATGCACCAGCGGCTGGGGATGCCGCCCCCGGCGACACTGGAGGACGGCCCGAATTGGGCGGACCAGGATCCACGACGACCCTTGCCGAATCCCCCAGGCTCCAGTCTTACCAAGTAAGAAATATCCCTGTCATCAACGTCAATGGAGTTGAGATTGCAGGCGGCCCTCGGCCTCCCTACTTCTCTTTCCATGGAAACGTTGGAACAGACGGTGTGCCCCAAGCCGGAGGCGAAACAACAGGGGCTGCGGGAGTTGGGGTCTACATCGGGCAGACCCACGCTACGGCAGGAAAGTTCCGGGGAGGCATGGCCGAAGACGGCACCCCCAACGGGCAAGTGTTGGCTCTTTACCACGACACCTCCCTTCTCAAGACGGTGGACCTGCGGCCAGATCGGGTCTACACCCCTCAAGAGGCCTTGGCACTTGGGTTTGACTCCCAAGGGGAGAGCGCAACCGGCCACGAAATCAGACTCGCTTTGGTCGGGGAGTTGGGGCCTGCGGGGTTCACCAAGCACATGCAGGATCTGGGTTTCAACGGTGTGGCCTACGGCCTTGGATTGGATGGTAAGACCCCCGCCTGGTGTGTCTTTGATCAGTCCGTTTTCAAGAGAGTGACCGACACCAAGGGCTGGTCAGCGGATGAGATTGCCCGCAGGGAGGCCTTTGACCCGACTCCAATCAAGGTGGGCACTGTTCCGGTGGAGCAGCCGCTGCCCCGCGCCTACAGGCCCTTGGCAGCCGAGCGAGCGGCACAGGATGCGTTCTCTGGGGAGCGGGCACAGCAGGTGTTGGACCACCCCTTTGCAGACGTGCCTGAGACCAAGCAGCCGTTTCAACTCAACATGCGCTACATCGATGGGCCAGAGGATCTGAAGGCGCTTCAGACCCGCATGGCCGACGTGTATCAGGAAGACATCAATGCGGCTCGTGGTGGAACTCAGAGTTGGGCTGAGACTGAATCGAAGGCCGCCCAGCAGGTAGCTGATATGACTGGCCAGGATCTGGAAAAGGTTCTGGCTGGACGCCAACCGGGCGACACGTCGAATGCCGTGCAGCTTCAGATCATGGGGGACATCCTCATGCAGGCCACGGTCGAGGCCGGTAACGCCATCAAGGCTGTCCAGGAAGCAGGCGTCAACGCTACTGATGGGATGAAGGCCGATGCTCTTTCGGCAATCCATCGCGTGGCCATGGTGCAGGCTGATTTCACCGGGGCTAGTTCCGAGCTTGGCCGGGCACTTCAATATCTTCAGAGGATCAAGGAACTGAGGGCCAAAGGGGAAGGCCTTCGAAATCTGGTTGACCTGTATGGAGAGTCAAACCCAACGGAACTTCTTCGTCTGGCTGCTGAAGCAAACAGCCCAGAGGGCCTGGCCATGTTTGCTCGGGAAATGAACAAGGCCACCACCTGGGGCAAGGTCATCGAGTATTGGAAAGGCAGCGTGCTTGGCCCGTTGGCTGTCGGGAAGAAGGTCACTAGCGACTTGGCCATGACCGTCATGCAGCCCATCGTGGATGAGGCATCCTGGGCCTATGGGGCTGCCAGGGAAGCGATGGGCGGGGAGGAGAACACCCAGTCCGCTGCCAGGGGTGCGGCTCGGGCAGTCGGCAATTTACGGGCTGCGAGTGATGCACTCAAAATCACCTTGGCCCAGATGCGATCAGAAGGCCCTATCGATGGGGCAGCCAACGTCGTCAAGGAGATGCTATTCAAGGATGACCCAGGCGGGATGATGGGCAACCGGCATCAACTTGGCGGCAACTTCGGCAAGGCCATTCGAATGAACTTCAGTGCCCTGGAGTTCATCACCGAATACTTCAAGAACCTCCAGATGCGCGGGGAAGCCTACGCCATGGCAGCAGACGAGGCCGGGAAAGCTGGGCTTTCTATCGGCACCCGTGAGTTCTGGGAGCAGGTTGGCGAGCGAGGCATGCAGCCATCTGAGGCCACCATCGACCACCTGGAACAGTTCGGCAGGCGCATGACCTTCGGTGAGAAGTTGGGGCCAGTTGGGCAGGCCGTGAACAAGCTGGTTCAGGCCGCCCCGGTGCTGGAATTTGTCGTCCCCTTCCGAAAGGCCCCGGCCAACGTCATCAAGCAGGAAATTCGGCTATCTCCGCTGGCACCGTTCTCGGAGCAGTGGAGGGCTGACTTCAAAGCCGGGGGTGAGACCCAAGCCCGTGCCCTGGCTGAGATGACAGTTGGAACGGCCATCGCTGGGCTGGCCATGTCCTGGGCCGCCTCTGGCCGCATCAGTGGGGCGGGCGATCCTGACCCCGCCAAGCGTGCGACCCAGATGGCCGCAGGCTGGCAGCCTCACAGCATCAAGATTGGGGGCAAGTGGTATTCCTATGGGAAGGTCCATCCAACGGGGCTTCTCATGGGTATGGTGGCCGACGTCCACGACATGTGGGGCTACATGGATGCTGGGGATTCAGACAAGGCGCTAAAGGCTGTCCAGAATGCAGCCGCTGAGGCCATCAAGGAACAGCCCTTTCTCCAGGGTGTTGAGAATGCCTCTGATGCACTCCAGGCTGCGGACGGCAAGGGCGCTCGATTCGCGCAGAACTTCGTGTCGGGGTTCGTCCCTATGGGCGGCACCCTCAGCACCGTGGCCGCAGCCATGGACCCTTACCGCCGCGAGGTAGACAGCATCATGGCCGCCGTCATGAACAAGGTCCCAGGGTTGCGGCAGAACCTAGAACCTAAACGGGATCTGTTCGGCCAGGAAATTCCAGAATCCCAGCGCCTGCTGGGCCTCAGTCCGATCAAGGCCACCGAACCAACAGAGGACAAGGTTCGGACTGAAGCGGCCCGGCTTGGCATCAGTTCCCCCCACATTCCGAAGTCCATCCAACTCCCCGCTGCGCACATCCATGACCTGGGCAAGGTTGAACTCACCCCCCAGCAGCGTGACGTGTTCGGCGACGTGGCTGGGCACATGGCCTATCAAGTCCTGGCTCAGATGGTGAACAGCCCTGGGTGGGACTACATGCCCGATCTGGTGAAGCAGCGGGCCTTCACAGTGGCTCTGGAGAAGACGCACAAGGCTGGGGAGATGGCTGCCGTGTCAGACGAGCAGAGGCAGAAGGAAATCCAGCGCATCATCGGGGTGGTGGGGGAGAAGCTCAAACCCCCGAAGTAACCCCTATGTCTGGTAAAATTAAGCAGCGTTGGAGAGGCCCTGGTCCCCGATAACCCCGTGATCCTTGGCACTTTCCCCACTGCAAAAAGTTGCGGGATTTGTATTCCCTCTACATAATTCAGCCTGGAACCCCGTAAGGCATGCCTTACGGCCCCCACCCCCTGCGGGGTGGGACTATCACCAGAAGGCACGTCCTTCTGGCCCCGGTGCCCTGCGGTGCCGGACTAATCTCCAAGGGGTATACCCCAAGGTGCCGGTCGCTAGCGCGACCGGTTTTTTATTGTGGGCACCATTCCCAGGGCGTAAGTTCGAGTGATGTCAAAGACACGAGTTATCGCCTTCATCGATGGATACAACTTTTATCACTCGGTTCATGAGATGAACCCTGTTGATCGACGGACGGGGCGGTTGCTCAGGATAAAGGACCACCTCAAGTGGGTGAACCTCTGGTCCCTGGTAAAGGCATTCACTCAGCCCTCCAAAGAAGATTTGATTGGCGTCCACTACTTCTCTGCTTACGCCACCTGGAGACCCGCGTCATTTGCCAAGCATCGAGCCTTTGTAGCTGCCTTGAAAACCACGGGCGTCAACGTGGTCCTAGGCAAATTCAAAGAGAAGCCCAGATCGTGCCGCAAATGCGCCGCTACTTGGAAAGGCCACGAGGAGAAGGAAACCGACGTGAACCTCGCCCTGTATCTGCTGGACCTCGCCTATAAGGATGAGTTCGACAAGGCAATCGTGCTGACCGCTGATACGGACATCCTCCCTGCCATCCGCATGGTGAAGGACCGATTCCCCAACAAGGAAATCGTCGGGCTACTTCCGAATACTCGATTCGTGGCCGCGAATGCTCTGAGAACCCTCTGCCCGGTGAGCAGCTTTAACGAGGGGCATCTCAAGAAGAACCTATTCCCGGCAGTGATAGCTGTTCCTGGGAGCAAGGACATCGTCCGGCCCCCAGCTTACGACCCTCCGGCTGTTCCGTAGCCCGATCCTGGTATGGAACTTGATCACAACTGAGGTAGACAGGATCCCGACATCCTGGTGAAATTCCCGCTTACCTCCAAGAGGAACCTTTGCTGAGCCTCACAGATCAGGGAGTCTTGCCCCCATTCATAGGGGATCCAGCCTCCGAGGGGCCGTCAGGGTTTTCGCCTTTCTTGTTCACACCGGAAGATTTCGTGGCTGTCTTTGGGACAAGCCCTCACAGAAGCCGGATCCTCACGGGATTCTTTGAATACCGTAAGGCGCTCCGAAGATTCGGGGTGAGCGGGACCCAATGGATTGGGGGCAGCTTCGTCGAAGACTGCAAGAAGATTCGAGGGCGTGAGCCAAGCGATATTGACGTGGTCACTTTCATTGATGGGGCCACGGTGCCCCAGCCTGGGCACCCTCTGCACGAAGATTTCAGAACCTTCATTTCCCACAGCCATCGAAAAGTGTTGAAGGCTGATTATCTCTGCGATGCATTTATCGTGAGCGCGATGTATCTCCACCCTTCTGGCGGCCTGATGAATGTCTATGCCGCAACTGATGTGGTCAGGTATTGGTGTAACTTCTTCGGGCATTCTCGATCCATAGCCGGAGCCGCCCAGGTCTGGAAGGGCATGGTGGAGATTCCCCTTTCAACCGATCCTGTTGATGCAGAGGCTGTCAGGCTGCTTGAGAAGGAAGGGGGTGGATCATGAGTAGAGTGACTGATCGATCCTTCCTGCTGGCCCAAGAATCTGAACTCATCAGAATGGTCGAAGCGTGCTCACAAGATGATTGGTTCCGTCGTGACACCCTTCAGGCTCGTCTCGATGCGGTGCGAGAGGAATTGGAAGCGCTTCCGATAGAAACCGTGGTTCCGAGGCCAGCGGAAGTCGCCATGCTTTTTGACGGCGCTCCCGTGGAGGCAAGGAAGGGCATTGAGGCCGCATTCGTCCCAGAGGCAATTGAGAAATTCACCGCCCTGGTAGCTGCCCGGCTAGAGGAAATTCGGAAGAGGGTCGGCAAGTCGCTTCAGCATCAGTTCAGTGCCAGGCCCCTATTAATCGTTGGCACGGCTGAGGGCTCATTCGGGTTCCAGTTCCGTGAGGCTGCGGCCCCCGCAGAGGACAATAAGCTCATCGGCAGTTCATACACCGAAGAGGCCATCAAGGATGCCGTAGCACTCATCAACGACTTCGACAAACTGGATGACGCGCATTTCAGCAAGCGTGTCGCACAAATTGACCGGCGATCCATCCAGGCTCTGGCTGGATTCTTCCAGCACGTTGTGGATAACAAGGCGACACTAAAATTCCGCTCGGACGCGATCAACACTGAAATCGACCGCCCGTCTGTTCTTCACATCGCAGAGCGAGCCCGGCAGGTTGAAAAGCAGGCGGACACCATCGACATTCCGGGGATGCTGTATGGGCTGATGCGATTTGGGCGAAGGTTCGAATTCCAGCCTGAAGTCGGGAAATGGTTCGATGGCCGAATCGCCGATACCTTCGACATGGGCACCGCGCCAAGGGAATTGCCTACCAAGTGTGTCGGGGTCTTTCATCAGGTCCGCGAGCTACATGTGGGGAAGGGAGCGAGGCCCCGGTGGAGGCACGAGCTACTTGCCATCAAGCCTTGGATCGAAGGGGAGTCGTAGATTCTCGGTTCCAGTGGAACAGCCGCTGCCACGGCAGAGGGTGGCCCCCCGTTGCGACCCTCGCACCATGTGGCGACTCTCACGACAGAAGTAGCCCTCTTTCTGTAGCGAAAATCGCAACATGTTGAGATAATAACAACAGAAATAATTAGACTTGACACGAGTCTCGGGCAACCCAAAATTGGCAGGTCAAACAACCCGCCAAGGAGGCGACCCGTGGAAACCACCTATGAATCGATCAACACCAAGGGCATCCTGCACGACATCGCAGAGGACGCCATTCAACTGAACAACATGTTGGTCTGGTTCGGTGTGGATACCTTGCCTGCGGAGGTCCAGGCCTCTCGGGAAGAGCTTTACCAAGCCCTCCAGGCAGAGCGGCCCATGAGCAATGGCGACCTCTGTGCCATTGCCAATGAGTGCGCCTTCATGGTGGCTGCGATCCTCGACCCGACAGAGGGCATGGACATGATCAACTGGGTCGGGGGAGAGCCCAGCCGCATCCTCGTGGACCTGCTTAGGAAGCTCGTGCCCTTGGGCTTGATGGACAACTACACGCGAGAGAATGGCGGGTTCGGTATCTGGTGAGGCGGGGCATGACGATTGAGGAGCAATACCGGGAGTGGGAGGAGACAGGCCGGGAATGGATCGGCAACCTCATGCCCACCCTGCGGGGCCACGGCTGCGTCTGGCACAGATGCACCGTGGCGGGACTCCAGGGCATCGTGAGAGCCGGGGCAATCCTCCCAGCAGGGGAGACAACCGAGCCTTCATGCGTGAGTGACTGCCAGGCGCACCGTCTAGGCGCTGTGCCCCTATTCGACTTCGACAACCCGACAGAGCGAGAGGTCTATCGTGCAGCGAAGATGGGGTGGGCTGGGTTCTTGCACGGGGAAGAGGGGATCACGGTATGGCTGAGGATCCCTGTGGGCCGCTTGGACCCTGGCGGGCTGCTTCTCCGTGACGTGGAAGCCGCCAAGGGCAACCCCCTCATCTCACACCGCTACAAATGGATCCCCTATGTCGAGGCCTGGCACCTGGCCCCAATCGACTGGCGAAATGTAGACCAAGCCTGGGCCGTCCGGATGCCCTATGGCGGGGGTGCCTACACCATGACCGGCCTGAGCCTCGCAGACCCCGTATCGGAGGCCCAGCAACTTCGCCAAACATGGGGTGAGGAGTGGGAGCGGAGACGGGCTCTGGACCGTGCGGAAGGGAAGATCGATCTTGGAGAAGCGCTGAGGGAGGCTCAAGCGCGGCGGCAATCTGAGGCCTGATCCCACACGGCCAACACAGGGCGGGTTTTGCAACCGGGATGTAACCGGACGCCCCATAACGGGGCCGGACAGGGCAGCATACAGATACCCTCAAACCCCCGGTTTTGCTGGGTTTCTCGGACGATTCAGAACGGAACGGACAGGCGGAAACACTATGGAGCCGATTTCAAGACTGGCGCCATCAACCGCTCGGCCAACCCTCCGTGCGAACAGTTTGCCCTGGGGGCCCCCGATTCGTCCATTTTGGACCCGGGAGGGAGGGGGCCGAGGCTGGGGCGTGACTGGTCCGGT
>Ga0316223_1001734_pt1 | contig 19510 bp, 21 predicted proteins | sample TBH18009metaG_FD_206007 | JGI IMG/M metagenome (GOLD analysis project Ga0316223, IMG submission 206007) | Freshwater microbial communities from Trout Bog Lake, Wisconsin, USA - TBH18009 | ecosystem: Environmental > Aquatic > Freshwater > Lake > Hypolimnion/Profundal zone | place: USA: Wisconsin...
AATGCTTGTGAGAAAAACCGTGGCTGTTGTCGTAGCCGATAACTCGACCATCGTCACCCGAGTAGATGCTGTGGTTGATGTAGGCCAGCGCATATTCGAGCACCTTGCTTGAAGGCATTTCACGAACAACGAGCTCCTTAAGCACTCCGCCTCCAAGCTTCTTTTTGATTTTTACGTCCTTGGGCGCATACCGTTCCGTCGTAACGACTTTCTTTGCAGCCATGATCTATCACTTTATGTCTGTTGTCAAGCTGCTGGCGATTGCTGGATCGCCGCACATCTTAGAGGACGTCGCGGGCGTGTCTTCTTTGGTTTCATGACGGTCTTCGCTTTGGCCGTCGAGCCTGCCATAGCGAAAACAATCACGCACGGGTGTGTGGCGTGTTGTCACGGCCAAGAATTCTCCTTCACCGTCACCTACGACGGCGCCGCATGGGCATGGGTGACTTCTAGGCGTTCAAGGGTCAGGAGTTGCTCTTTGCGATCAATGACGGACCTGTGCGACCCGTTGGAGTGCATTTTGACAAAGCCGCTACCGCGCTGATTTTTTATGACAAAAATGGGTAGCAGATGGGAATTGAAATTAAAAACACGGGGAGACCCTTGGCCGCTACACGACGCCGGAATGGGCGGACGTTGCCGATCGTGAAGAAGGTGGAGGACGAGATATTGAAGGTCGACCCATCCGTCTACAACGCTCTGCGCCCTCGCGGGGCTCAAAAGCTGCATGACAGCGCGGCTGCGGTGATTGATCCGAATCCGAAGGGGCGCGCCTCCCAGCGCAAGCCAAGGTAGTTTGCCTATGGCATCGGAGATGTTTTCCTGTGCCAGATCAGAAAAAAGCACTCTTCTAAAACCCAACTAGATAGGTTAATATGTCACTATGGATTCACAAAAACATTGAGGCTTTGATTTTTATAAATGATCACTGCGAGCCGCATGTGACTTTTATCTGCCAAGCTGACAGTTGGAAGGCTCGGATGAGGTTTAGCATGGTGAAACCAGCCATAAAACTGATTGATGTGAAGCCATTGAAGAACAAGCCTGCCACTTCATTGCTCAATCGGCTCGCGAACCAGCTTGATGCGCGGCTCGACGATTGCCGAATGGAATGGTGGTTGACTAAGGATGGTCAGCTTTGTATCGATAACAAGGATGTAGAGCGGATCAGCAATGGTCGCGTTTTGCTTGATGGGTTGGGGCCGACGGGAAGAATCATCGCCAAGTCTGGCAAATACGTCCCGAAGCCGAGTGGCGGTGGTCATCATGTAACGGCAAGCATAAAGTGGGCGAATGGAACGATCACTCACAATGAAGTAGTGGAGTAAAGCAAATGAAAAATCTAATCACTCAACAAGACTACGACGCGGCCCTCGCGAGGGGAAAAGCAGAATTGGAGAAGCCGCATGCTGTCGAGGCTCGCTTCGTTGGCCGTAGTTGGACGCTGGAGGTTTCGTTCTCGAACGGGTCGAGGATTGCGATCGATGCTCGCTTGTCGCCATTTCTCCGGGGTAAATCGCTTGCCTCTTTGCAAAAGCCATACGTGACGGTTGGAGGCGACGGAATCATCTTCGAAAAGGTTGACGTGGCGCTGAATCTTCCTATCTTGCTGGCGCCGTTTGTTCCGCTTGAAATCGCCAGGAGCCGGGTTGCTTCGGAGTCCGGCGGCGTGATGTCAGAAAAGAAAGCGCAGGCGGCTCGCGCCAACGGAGCCAAGGGCGGGCGCCCGCGCAAAGTTGCGGCAGCGGCTTAATCTGCGAAGCATGCAAAGCTGAATTTCTCGGTCCTTTGTCTTGCGATCTCGAAACGTTCCGTGCATTGCCTCCGGCGCCCAGATTGTCATGATTGATCCGAAGCCCAAGGGCCGGGCGTAGGGTGAACCACTGCTGCATGAAATGAACGCGAAGCATGGTTTGCAGGGAAAATGGCGGCCGTCCGGTCTTGCCTTCAGGGTAATAAGGTGCGATAAGCTCGACCAGCACAGCACAGCACAGCACAGCACAGCACAGCACAGCACAGCACAGCGATGCGATGCGATGCGATGCGATGGATGCCGCCCATCTTTTTGTTATAACGAGGGCTCCATAAATATCCAAGGGCATTGGCAATGGCATTTTCGCAAGCAGGCCTGTGGCGGCCGGTGAACCGCAGCAAATTGGGGCTTGGTTGATGCAGCAGCCACACAATCCCTTGCACGGCAAGACGCTGGAGGCCATTGTTACGGAATTGGCGCAGGGCTATGGTTGGCCGGAACTGGGGCTGCGCATTCCGCTGCGTTGTTTCACCCACGATCCCAGCGTGGCATCGAGCCTGAAGTTTTTGCGCAAGACGCCCTGGGCCAGGGCCAAGGTGGAGAGCTTGTATTTGTTCATGCTCCGGGAGCAGCGCCGCGCCGGGTTGTGACGTAACGCACCCATTCGCGGGCGCGATGCAGACGGCTTTTCACACGGCCGTTTTGTTGGCCGGTGCGTGCGTACAGGATGGCGCTGTGCTGTTTAAAAGTGGGTGGTTAGACGGGTGAGCCACGCTGGAGAGTGGTCCACCAGCCAGGCTTCAACCGGCTTGTCCGCTCCGCACAGGATCAGGCCCGCCAATGCCACCATGACGGCGCCCAGAACCATCTTGCCCGACTTGCCTGCCTGCATGAGTGTTCCGCGCATGGTCACCATCGCGCTGCGGCTGACGTAGGCCAGCGCCACCACCGGCAACGCCGCCCCGGCACCAAAGATGCCCATGAGCAGCGCGACCTGCGGCAGATGTGAGCCCTGGCTGGCCAGAACAATGGCCGCGCCCAGGGTGGGTCCCACGCACGGGCTCCACACCACGCCCAGCACCACTCCAATGGTGAACTGCCCCCACAGGCCATCGAGCCGCAGGCGTGCGAGCAGGTGATTGCCGGCGTCGCCGAGGCCTGAGGTGGCGGCGGCGAAACGTTGTTGCAGACTACCAGAGAGCAGCACCAGACCGAGCACTCCGAGGATGCTGGCGCCCGCGTTTCGGACCAGCGACGCATCAAGGTCGAGGGCTGAACCGGCCCAGGCCAGTCCGGTGCCGATCACCGCATAAGAGAGCGCCAGACCGCCAGCCAGCGCCAGGGGCGCGCGTGGGTGGGCGTTGGTGGCCGATGCCAGCAGGATCGGGATGATGGGCAGAACGCAGGGCGAGAGCGTGGAAAGAAGCCCGGCCAGGAAGCCAAAGCCATAGGCGCCGAATCCGAAGTCCATCAGTTCAGCGTTTTCTTGACCAACGCCTCAAGGCCTGCCGGTGTCGTGTCGCCGACCGAGCGCGCGACTTCTTGCGCGCCCTTGAACGCCACCAGCGTGCTTTGCATGGTTACTTTGAATAGTTTGAGCGTGGGCTTGGCTGAATCGAAGTCGATGGTCAGCAGTGTTACGTCCCGGTAGGCGGACTGCTTCATGAGGCCTTCGATGAGCGGCTTTTGCTCTTTGCAGGTTGGGCACCATGGGGCGCTGATGTCGAGGACGACGGACTTGCCTGCGTGTGTGAGCTGGTCGAACTCCTGCTGGTTGAATGGTTTGATGTCGCCGGCCATGGCGAGCGACAGCATGCAGGACAGGGCGAGCAGGGTGGCGGTCTTGGTGAATGGCATGGTACGTGTGTCCTTGTAGGGGTGATGGATGGAAACGGCGGCTTTACTGCTTGTACATCGGCGGCGACGAGGCTGCAACGCAACATAGCGGTTCTCTGTGGATCATGGGTACTTGATTGGTCGTGCACAGGACGCTTCTCTTACAGATTCCACGTGCAAAGGCGCGTGACCGTCGCCGCCTCTGTTGCACGCCAACGGATGGAGTCTGCGGTGTGGGCGCATGTTGCTCCTTTAATAAATACACACATTCTTTAAATTTAAAATACAATGCATTTAATGAATAGCACGTATTTTTATAAACGGCTTTGACGCACTTCAGGAGTCCGTTGCATGGCAAAGTCAACCGCATGGTTTTTGTTTTTATTGGGCATCGGGCACATTGCGGTGGGGCTGGTGCAGTACCGCAAGCCGTTGCGTGACGCCGTGGTCGCCGGCTTTGTTGGAAAGTTCGCTGTGCCCGAGATCCGGCGTACGGCATTCTGGTTTCTGGTGGTTGGCCCCTTGATGATGCTGGCCGGGCAAGTGGGCCTGCATGCCATTGCGCAGGGTGACCGCGCGCTGCTGCGGATGCTGGGCATGTATGTGTTGGTGAGCGCCGTATTGGGTGCGGCGGCTTTTCCAAAGTCGCCGTTCTGGGCCGCCCTGGTGGCGTCGCTGGTGCTGATCGCCGCTGGCTATGGCTGGCTCGCACTCGATTAACCTGTACGCAACGCAAGGACGCTCATGCGCACTACCAAAGCCCAGCAAGCCGAGAACCACCGGCGCATCTTGCGCACGGCGGTTGACCTCATGACACAGCACGGCTTCGAGGGCAGCACCATGAAGCAGATTGCCCGCGCTGCCGGGCTGGGCGATGCCACCATTTACAAGTATTTTGCGACCAAGGAAAAACTGGTCGCGGCGTATTTTGAGCAGGCCATCGCTGACGCCCTGGCGCAGATGGAGCGAACACCAGGGCAGCTGGATTTTTCGCTGCACGAACGGTTGCAATTGCTGATCGACAGCCTGCTGGAAATTCTGCTGGCGGACCGCGAGTTTGTGGGACTGGCGCGTGGCCTGATTGAACGGGCGCCAATGCTGCTGGGCGAGCAACTGCCGGGCAAGGCACTGCTTAAACAGGCTTTTACGCAGATGCTGGAGCATGCTGAAGCCACGCAGGACATCGTGCCCTGCGGTTTTAAAGCCAGCCTGGCCGGGCTGTTGGCCGACGCTGTCTTTGGTGTCATGGCGTACTGGCTGCGCGATGAATCCGATCAGTTCGCCAACACCACGCAAATGGTGGATTTGAGTCTGGCCGCGCTGGTGCTGGCGCTGCGTAGCGGGCTGGTGGATAAGCTGCTGGAGCTGGGCGGCTTTCTGGTGCGCAGCCAGATGGCGCGCTTGCTGCACGAGGGCCACGGATTGCTGGATCTGTTGCAACTGGCACGCCGTGGCCTGGGCGGAGTACGACCATGAAAGCCACGCTCTGTCCCGTTCCGGCCACCAGCCGCATCGCCCAGGCGCTGCCGCAGTGCGACTTTGCCGACAGCTATCAGCTGGACGACTGGTGGCCCGAGCAAAGCGCGCTGGAAACCTACCTGCATGTGATTGTGCGCACCCCGCGCTGGATGAATGCACTGATGGCGCTGCGCAACCAGGCTGTGCGTCTGGTGGGACTCAAGCACCTGGGCAAACTGGCGGGCCGCGTGGGCAGCAAGCCGGCCAGTGCCTACCAGTTGGGTGACCGGGTTGGCATCTTCAGCTTGCAGCACGTGCAAGCAAACGAGGTGATTCTGTTTGACGACGACAAGCACTTGCGTGTGCAACTGTCGCTGTACAAACACCGCGTGCAGGGTCGGCCCGTGATTTCCATCAGTACCGTGGTGCACACCCACAATGGCCTGGGGCGTTTTTACATGGCGATTGTCGGGCCGGTGCACGGTTTCATCGTGCCGCGCATGCTGGCCCAGGTGGCGCATGCCTGAAAGCGACGGCGCGAAAAAGGCCGACAGTCGGACGTCCGGGCTGCCGCGCACCGCGCGCCTGTCGCGCAGCGCCATTGCTGGCATGGCGGTGGCGCAGGCCGGTTTGGCGCAGCTGGGTCACAAAGCCCAGTCGCTGTTGCGAGACGAAGCGGCGCAAGCGCAGGCGCGCAGTGCACACGAAGCGGCATTGGGCCGGATTTTGTTTAACGCGCTCAACCAGCTCAGGGGTACCGCGCTCAAGGCATCGCAGCTGCTCAGCATGGAGCTGGGGCTTTTTCCCGATGCCGTGCGCCAGGAACTGGCCCGGGCCCATTACCAGGTGACGCCGCTGAACCGCGCACTGGTGATCAAGGTCCTGCGCCAGGAGCTGGGGCAGGACCCGCACACCTTGTTTGCGCAGTTTGAGCCGCACGCGTTTGCTGCCGCCAGCCTGGGCCAGGTGCACGCCGCGACGCTGGACAATGGCGACGCCGTGGCCATCAAGCTGCAGTATCCCGGCATGGCGGCCTCGATTCGCAGCGACCTGGCGCTGCTGCGCAACCTGCTGCAGGCCGTGGGCCTTTCCTCCGCTGCGCTGCCCCGTGCCGACATTCTTGACTGCGTCATGGACGATGTGGCGTGCAAGCTGGCGGAGGAACTGGACTACCTGCACGAGGCCGCGTCGCTGCAATGGTTTGGTCAGCACCTGAGCTTGCCCGGCCTGGTCATTCCGCAGCCGGTAATGCACCGCACCACGGCGCGGGTACTGACGATGCAACGCTTGGCCGGTGTTCATCTGAACGAGTGGCTGCTGACGCAACCCAGCCAACCGCAGCGCGACCAGATGGGGCAGCGCCTGTTTGACACCTTCATGCATTGCGTATTCGTGTTGCACCGGGTGCAGGCCGACCCGCACCCCGGCAACTATGTGTTTATGCCTGACGGACAGCTGGGATTGCTGGACTTTGGCTGCACCCGCACGCTGAATGCGGATTTTTGCCAGGCCCTTGCCACCGTCTGGTCGGCGCTGCTGCAGCCACGTGTGGATACGGCCCGTGTGCAGCGCGCCTATCTGCAGTTGGGGCTGATTGCGCCCACGCTGAGCGCGCACGATTTTTCCACCCAACTGCTGCCCGCACTGGCCGCGCTGCAGGCCTGGCAGGGTTTGCCGTTTTCCGTGCCGGAATACGACTTTGCGCAACTGCCGCCGTATCCGGTGGCCGACACCGGTCAGCGGCGTCAGGCCGTGCAATTTCTGCAATCGGTGCCGCCCGATTTGCCGTATTTTGATCGCGCCTATCTGGGCCTGACGCAGTTACTCAAAACCCTGGCTGCGCGCGTGCGGACCAGCAACCCCTGGATTCACGCTTGAATGAACGGTGTATTGGGAAGTGGCCAGCAAGCGAAAGCAAGCAACGCATCGCGCTCAATGTTTGCGTGTTCCTGTTGGGCAAACAGGTGCTCGCTGACCCGCCAGCTTTTACCGTCCGAGCAACTTGGCTAGGTGCTGCCATGCGCGCTGCAGCAGGTTCGCGCGATCCACATCGGCTTGAGCGACGAGCGGTGTTTCGCCGATCGCCTTGCCGTTTGACATGGCTATCACCTTGCCGATTACCGCGCCCTTGGTGAGCGGTGCTTCCAGACCCGCGTTGAGTTCCACCGAGGTTTGCACTTGCAGGCCACGCGGCACCGTCAACAGCCACGGGGCTCCCAGAACGGCGGCGACCGTATCCGCCTTGCCGAAGCTGACCTTGGCCAGTGTGACCACCGTGTTCGGCTGAATCGGGGTGACCTTTTCGAAGCTGCTGAAGCCCCAGCCGAGCAGCGACCGTGATTCGTCAGCACGCGCTTGTGCGCTGCTGGTGTTGAGGATCGCCGTGATCAGGCGCATCCCGTTGCGCTTGGATGAGGTGACCAGGCAGTAGCCGGCATCTTCGGTGTGGCCCGTCTTCAGTCCATCGACGGAGGGGTCCGTGTAGAGCAGGGCATTGCGGTTCCCTTGCTTGATTCCGTTGTATTTGAACTCGCGTTCTGCGTAAATCGGGTAGTAGTCAACACTGTCGCGGATGATTGCGCGCGCCAGGATGGCGAGGTCGCGTGCAGACGATTTGTGGTCCGGGTCGGGCAGGCCCGTGGGATTCACAAAATGCGTGTGCATCATTCCAAGGCGCAGGGCTTCGGCGTTCATCAGCTTGGCAAAGCCCGCTTCGGAGCCGGCCATGTGCTCGGCAATTGCCTTGGATGCGTCGTTACCCGACTGGATGATGATGCCGCGCAGGATGTCGATCACCGTCGCCTGGCTGTTCAGCGGCAGGTACATGCATGACTCGGTGCTCGAGCCCCGGCACCAGGCGTTCTCACTGACCGAGACGAGGTCGGTCTGTTTGAGCTTGCCGGAGTGGAGTGCCTGCTCGACGATGTAGCTGGTCATCATCTTGGTGAGCGAAGCCGGTGGCAAGGGTTCATCGGCGTTGGCAGCGGCAAGCACCTCGCCGGAGTCGAAGTCCATTAAGAGCCATGCTTTGGCGGGTAGCTCCGGCGGGCTGCTTGCCAAAGCGGTCTGGGCCGCAAGTGGAGGCAGGGCGTTTACGTTGGCCGCAGCCTTTTTGTGTGCCACGAGCTTGGGTGACTGTGTATTGGCGAAAGACACCGAGGCGGGAACCAGGGTGCCAGCAGCGATTACGAAGAGGACGGGAAAGAGGGGGGAATTTTTGAGTGTCATGGAAATGATGGGAAGCGTGCCAATTGTCGCGCATCGACGTCGACTTTCTATTGGGTGGAGTCGTCACTCGGGCTGGAAGTACCCTCCCCGCCCGAAAATGTCCGGCCGCCAAGCGACGCTTTGCAGGCGTGTTCCGGGCTCGCTGGGGCGGGGTAGGGTGCGTGCCGCGTTTTGTAAACATGTTTACAATATCGCCATGACGCAAGCCGATCTCAACCACCGCTTTGGTTTTCTGGTGAATGAAGTGGGGCGCCTGTACGGCAGGCGCTTTGACCAGTTGTCCAGGAAGAAACTGGGTTTGTCGCGGGCGCAGTGTCGCCTGATTCATATTCTGGCGCAGCATGATGGCGACGAGCCGCTGCGCCAGGCGGAGGTGGCAGAGCAACTCGACATCACCACGATGGGCGTGGCGTCGTTGTGCAAGCGGTTGGAGGCAGGCGGATGGGTGGCGCGTTCGGTCAGTCCGAGTGACAGCCGGGCCAACGCCCTGGAGCTGCTGCCCAAGGCACGGGTTGAACTGGAGGCGGCTTACGCCATTAGTGACAGCGTGCAGGCGCAGGCCTTGCAGGGTTTGACGCCACAGCAACGCAGCACGCTGATGGAATTGTTGCACCGGGTGCATGGCAACCTGACCGGCCTATGCTGAACGTACCGCACAAAGGGCTGATCACGGTTTCGATCATGCTGGCCACCATCATGCAGGCGCTCGACACCACGATTGCCAACGTTGCGCTGCCGCATATGCAGGGCAGTCTGCAAAGCTCGCAGGACCAGATCAGCTGGGTGCTGACGTCGTATATTGTGGCGGCGGCGATTGCCACGCCGCTGACCGGCTGGCTGTGCATTCAGCTGGGGCGGCGCCGGGTGTTTCTGATGGCGGTGGTTGGCTTCACGGTGGCTTCGGCGCTGTGTGGCATGGCGCAAAACCTGACCGAAATGGTGCTGGCGCGTTTGCTGCAGGGGCTGTTCGGGGCGGCGCTGGTGCCGTTGTCGCAGGCGGTGCTGCTGGACATCAATCCGAAGGAGAAGGTGGGGCAGGCCATGGCGATATGGGGCGCGGGCATTATGGTGGGGCCGATTCTGGGGCCCATGCTGGGTGGCTGGCTGACGGAGAACGTCGATTGGCGCTGGGTGTTTTATATCAATTTGCCGGTGGGCATTTTTGCGTTTTACGGCATTGCGCGGTACCTGCCGGAGAGCAGGCCGCACGGCGAACCGCTGGACGTTTTTGGTCTGAGCACGCTGAGCGTGGGCATTGGTTTGCTGCAGTTGTTTCTGGACCGGGGCGAGCAGCTTGACTGGTTCAACTCCACCGAAATTTGTATTGAGGCGGTTGGTTGCGCAATTTCCATGGCGTTCTTTGTGGTGCATACGCTGACGGCGCAGCACCGGTCGTTTTTGAACCGTGCGCTGCTCAGGGACCGCAATTTCGTTACCGGCACTGCCTTCGCTTTCCTGGTCGGTTTGATTTTGTATGCCACCATGGCTTTGTTGCCGGCGTTTTTGCAGGGGCTGTTGGGTTACCCGGTGGTGTTCACGGGCGAGATCATGGCGCCGCGCGGCATGGGAACCATGCTGGCGATGATGGTGGTGGGCAAGTTGGTGCACCGCTTTGATCCACGCGCCATCATGGCGTTCGGTTTCAGTCTGACGGCCTATTCGCTGCACCAGATGACGCAGATGACGCTGGATATGGACAGCCATCTGGTGATTGTTTCGGGTTTTATTCAGGGCATGGGGATCGGTTTTACCTTTGTGCCGCTGAGTACGGTGACGTTTGCCACCCTGGCGCCTGGGCTGCGCCACGAAGGCACACCGATTTACAACTTGCTGCGCACCATCGGCAGCAGCGTGGGAATTTCCGTGGTGCAGGCCATGCTCACCGAGACTATGGCGCGCGCGCATGCGGCGTTGTCCAGCGACATCAACTACGCCAACCCGGTGCTGCAAAGCCTGCCGTCCAGCATGAATCCGCTGTCGACGGGTGGGCTGGAGGCGATCAACATGGAAGTGAATCGGCAGGCGGCCATGTTTGCGTATGTCAGCGACTTCCGCGTGATGATGTGGGTGACGCTGTTGACCATGCCCTTGTTGCTGTTGGTGCGGGCGCCGGCACGCGCGCCCCACGGATCACCCTGACCGCAGGGCGGGATGGGCGGGAGGCGCGCTATCGGGGTTGTGGGTGGGCTGTTAAATTCGGCCTATGAGAATTAACTTGCAAACGCCATTTGCCGACAAGGACAAGGCGAAATCGCTGGGCGCCCGCTGGGACGCGGCCCAAAAGGTCTGGTACATCGTGGATGTGGCAGATTTGACGCCATTTATGCGCTGGATTCCCAACCTGGAGGCGGCGCGCAGTGCGGCGGCTTCGGACGCGACGGCACCCAATGCGGCCTCAGCGTCCAAGCTGGGCATGGCAGCCAAAGCCACCAAACCGGCATTTGTCACGCGCTCCACGCGGCAGGTTGCGGCGTGCGCTTGCGTGGCGCTGCCTTGGGAAGATTGCATCCACACCACGGCGGGGGGCTGAGCATGGCCATGGAAATTGAGCGCAAATTCAAGCTCCGCTCGCCGCAGGTGCTCGACGGGCTGCAGGGCAGTGATTTTTTGCAGGCCTACCTGGCCAAGGGGTCGGTGCTGGTGCGGGTTCGAGTGTGTGATGACCGGGCCTGGCTGACGCTCAAGGGGCAACCGCTGAGCAGCTTGAGCCGACCTGAGTGGGAATACGACATTCCGGTGGCCGACGCCAGAGAGATGGCGCGTCAACCGGGGGCTTACGGTTTGGAAAAAACGCGCTACTTTATTGCGCACCAGGGGCATACGTTTGAAGTGGACCGTTATCACGGGGCGCTGGCGGGTTTGTATACCGTGGAAGTGGAAATGGATTCCGAACAGGTGTCGGTTGCGCTGCCCGAATGGGTGGGTGAGGAAGTGACCGGCAACAAGGCTTGGGACAACGAAAGCCTGGCCCGAAATGGATGGCCACCCGTGCAGACCGCGTCGCCGTGACGCACGCCGTCTCCCGTTTGCGCGACGCGCGCATGGCACGCAGTGCCAAACCTTTTGTCGCACGGGGATCGAACGCGATCCGTTGCCCGCAGTGCCGCGTGATGCTTAGCCACTGCCTGTGTGCGCTGCGCCCGAACGTTACGACGCGGGCTGGAATGTGCCTGATCATGTGCGATATCGAGCCAATCAAACCCACCAACACGGGCTGGCTGATCGCCGATGTGGTAAACGACACCTTTGCCTTTGGATGGGCGCGAACGGAAGTGGACCCGGCGTTGCTGGCGTTGCTGGCCGATCCCCAGTGGCAGGCGTTTGTGGTCTTCCCGTCGGAATATGTGCAAGCCGAGCGCGTGGTCACGGACGTTGTCGTGCCCAGTGGCAAACGGCCGCTGTTTATTTTGCTGGATGGTACGTGGCCGCAGGCCTGCAAGATGGCGCGTAAAAGTCCGTATTTGAATCATTTGCCGGTGCTGACGCTGCAGCCTGAGGCGTTGTCGCGCTATCGACTGCGCCGTTCCCGGCGCGACGAACATGTGTGCACGTCGGAAGTGGGCGCTTTATGCCTGGCGCTGGCGGGCGAGCAGCATGCCGCCGAGACGCTGAGTGCCTATCTGGATGTGTTTACCGGTCATTATCTGCAGGCAAAATTGTCCATACCGGTGGATTTTGAGGACATGGCGCACCAGCGTTTGCGTGCATTGGCTGCACGGGCGACGTGACACCGGCGCTGACTTTGCTACGATGCACAGTGGCCGACCTCGCTGCCGGGCCCGGCCTTGACAGCGCCCATCAACCACGACACCCGACAACCAGGACACGACCACTATGGAAACCCAGGAGGCCTACAAAGAGCTAGGCCTGGACCCCAGTGCCAGTGACGCACAGATCAAAGCCAGCTGGCGACGGTTGGTGGCTGCCTGGCATCCGGATCGCAACGCGGCGGCTGAGGCCGGTGGGCGCATGCAGCGCATCAACAAGGCCTATCAGCATATCCGTCAGATGCGCGACAGTTCCGACGGGGCGCAGGGGGCTGAGGGCGGTGCGCCAGATGGTCCCGACCCGCAATGGGCCGCACCAGCGTCCACTGCGGCGCAACCCGATGCGCCCCGAAGCACGCACGTTCGCACGGTACGGTTGTCTCTGGAAGACGCTGTGCTGGGCTGCACACGCACGTTGCGCGGTCAGGTATCACACACCTGTGACGCGTGTCTGGGCAAAGGCCAGCAGATTCTGGCCCAGGCCTGTGCCACGTGCCGTGGCAGCGGCTCGGTGCGCAAAGCGGCATTGTTCGGATGGCTTTGGCATGAGGAAGCGTGTGCGCAATGCGGCGGCGACGGACGACAGCGCAGCCCTTGCGCGCCGTGCGAAGGGCGCGGCGAGCGGCACGTGGCTTACCGGCGCCGGGTGCGATTCCCGGCCGGGGTGCGCGCTGGCCACGTGCTGAGCGTGCCCGCGTCGCGCTATGGCGACATGGACATTGGGCTGGAGCTGCATGTCGAGATTGAGTCCCACGCGCTGTTTTCGCTGGATGGCGAGGGCGTGTTGCGCTGCGAAATGCCGGTCAATGGCTATGCCTGGATGGCCGGGCGCTGGGTGGATGTGCCGACCCCGACCGGACTGCAGCAAATGCGTTTGAACCGCGACGCGTTGGTGTACCGGCTGAGCGGGCAGGGTTTTCCGGCGACGCCGCGCGGCATCCGGGGCGATTACATCGTCAAAGTGCTGCCGGTGTTTGCGGCGCAGGACGATTCGGCTTCGTCGGCCCTGCTGGACCAATTGATCGCCGCTTCCTCGCGCACGGTGGAGGCCGATACCGCGCTGCCGCTGGGGGCATGGCAGCGCAGCGTAAGGCGCTGGCATGCCAAGCACAAAGAGTCGGCGCGCGACGACTGAGGGTGGTTTCTGTGCGCGCGCCATTGACCATTGATGAATCGGAAGTGAGCGTGACTGCCATCCGTGCCCAGGGCGCGGGCGGACAGAATGTGAACAAGGTCTCCAGCGCCATTCACCTGCGCTTTGACATTGTTGCTTCCAGCTTGCCCGATGCCGTCAAGCAACGCCTGCTGGCGCTGCCGGACAGCCGCGTCACGCACGATGGTGTGTTCATTCTCAAGGCGCAGCAGCACCGCACCCAGGAGATGAATCGGCTGGACGCTTTTGTGCGTTTGCATGCGTGGGTCAATAGCGTTGCGCTGCCGCCCCTGGTGCGGCGTGCAACCAAGCCCACCCGCGCTTCGAAGGTGCGCCGGCTGGAGGGCAAGAGCCAGCGCTCCGGCATCAAAGCCTCGCGTGGCAAGGCGGGGTTGCAGGACTAACTGACGCAATGACGCAACCGGAAAACGACCCAGGGTCCCCGGACCGGTGCTTTTGTCGCCGCTGCGTCTTCATTGGCTTCGGTCTGTGCCTGGCCCTGGGGGCTTCACATTAGGCTCCAGGCAGCGTTCGCACCAGTTGCTCGAAATCTGCGACCGGAATCGGTCGGCTGAACAGGTAGCCCTGGTAGGTGTGGCAGCCCTTGGATGCCAGCAGGTCGCGCTGGGGCAGCGTTTCGACTCCCTCGGCAATCACCGACAGGCCCAGCGTCTGGGCCAGCACAATAACCATGTTGGCGATGGCTGCGTCGTTGGCGTCGTAGAGGATGTCGCGCACAAAACCCTGGTCAATTTTGAGCTGATCGAGTGGCAGGCGTTTGAGGTAGGCCAACGACGAATAGCCGGTGCCAAAATCGTCCAGCGAGAAGCCGATGCCCCATGCTTTGATGGCGTGCATTTTGCGGGTGACGCTGTCAATGTTGGCGACCATGACACTCTCCGTCAGCTCCAGCTTCAGGCGGTGCGGATTGGCGCCGGTTTCTGTGACCACGCTGTGCACCGCGTCAACAAAACTGTCCTGCTGGAATTGCACCGGGCTGACATTGACGGAGATTACCAACCGTTCGGTGGCGGGGGATGTGGCCCATTGCGCCAATTGCTGACAGGCCGCGCGCAAAACCCACTGACCGAGCGGAAGAATCAGGCCGGAGTTTTCTGCCAGGGCAATGAACTCACCGGGAAACACCATGCCACGCAGCGGATGGTTCCAGCGGATCAGGGCTTCGGCCCCCACGATTTTCCCGTCGTGCACCTGGGCCTGGTAGTGCAACTCAAATTGCTGGCGTTCAATGGCCACGCGCAAGTCGGCTTCCATTGCTGCTTTAGCCGACACGGCGGCCTGCATTTGGGGGTCGAAGAAACACAGCGTATCGCGTCCATCGGCTTTGGCCTGGTACATGGCCAGATCGGCTTGTTTGAAAATATCGTCAACGCTGCGGTGCTGTTCGCCCAGCAGGGTAATGCCAATGCTGGCAGTGCCGTTGTAGGTGCGCTCGCCCAAGGTGTAGGGTTGGCGCAGTGAGGCCAGTATTTTGTGGCCGACCTGTTCAGCTTGGGCCGAGGCCGCAACCGGGTCTGCATCCAGGTCATCGAGCATGACCAGGAATTCGTCACCGCCAAGGCGTGCCACGGTATCGCTGGCACGCACATCGGCGCTCAGGCGCTGGCCGGTCAGCGACAGCAACTGGTCGCCGCTGGCATGGCCCAGGGTGTCATTGAGTGTTTTGAAGTTGTCCAGATCAATGAACAGCAAGGCGGCATTGCGCACATGGCGCTGGCCACTGGCGAGCACCTGGGTCAGGCGATCCATGAGCAGGCGTCGGTTGGGAAGGTGGGTTAGCGGGTCGAAAAATGCCAGCATGGCGATTTCATTCTCGGCTTCTTTGCGCGCGCTGATGTCGCTCACGGTGGTCACATAGTGGGTGACGGTGCCGTGCTCGTCTTTGACGGCAGTAATGGTGAGCCATTCAGGAAAGACGACGTTGTCTTTGCGGTAGTCCAGAATTTCACCTTGCCAGGCCCCGCAGGCCGCAACGGTGTTCCACATGTCGGTATGGAATTGTGGGTCCTGGCGTCCGATGTTGGGCCACTCGGCACGCCGACCGGTCACTTCTTCGGGTTGAAATCCGGTGATTTCCGTGAATGCGTGGTTGACCTGCTGAATAATCCGGTTCGCATCCGTAATCGCCATGCCCAGTTGCGATTCAAATGCGGTCGCGGCGATGCGCAGTGCGGTTTCCGTTTGCTTGCGCTGCCCGATATCCAGCAGGCTGATGCGAATCAGTGTGCGTTGTTTGTCGGGGATATGGGCAAAGCGTGCTTCGCAGGAAATGTTCTCGCCCTGGAAGTTGCGAATCATGCGTTCTGCAACAAACTGACTTCCATCCTGAACCCGGTGCAGGGTTTCCGTTACGAAGTCATCAACGGTGCGGCTTCGCAGTTGTTCCGGTGGCAGCAGTTTTTCCGGGCCGACTGCCAATAATTCGGCGCGCGAGCACTTCAGCAAGGTCAGGGCGGCGGCATTGCAGTCGACATATTTATGCAAGTCGAAGTCATACAGAACAATGGCGTCAGGCGCCTGCTCGATCAGGGCCCGGTAGCGGTTTTCGCTGGCCACCAGTGACAGTTCAACCGACTTTTGTCGGTGCCTGCTGAACAGCAGTGCGGTGATGAGGCAAAACTGTGCGGTGATGAAGACAAAAATGCCAATGATGTATTGGCGGTATTGCGCATACAGCGTTGGCGTCTTATTCACAAATTCGGTGGTGGCTGCCAGTGCGGTCGGGTCGGCATGCCACTTGTTGATTTGTCCCCAGTCCAGTATGAGCTTGGGTGGCACATCGACGCCGGTGAGTTGGCGGTTGACGCTCAGTGTGCCCGACACGATGTCGAGCAGCATGGCGGCGCTGCGCTGCCCCAACTGGGCGACGCTGATGACCGACCCGCCAATGCCGCCATCCTGCAGGTTGAAGTCATACAGTCCAAACACGGGTGCATTGGCCACGGCGGAAACTTGTTTTTCCACTTCATAGGCCAGCGTGATATGGCCCGCCGTGTCCCGATTGAATTGGGTGTAAAGAATGATGGAGTGCGGTGGCAGGTGCGCGGCCTGCTGGAGCGTGGCTTCCAGTGTTTGGTCGGAGGTGGTTTGTATTTTTAATGCGGGGTACAGCGCCATGACGGTCCGCTGTGCGTTGGCTGCGGCGTGTTTGTCGGCGTCGCTGTTGCCCGCTACCAGCAGAATATGCGTGGTCTGGGGAAACAGGGTGAGCGCGGCTTTGAGGGTGCCGGGGATGTCAAATCGGACCAGTTGGCTGACGATGTGTCGCTGACCGATGGCACGCAGGTCCGGCAGCGCCGCCTGAACGGTCACCACCGGAGCTTGGGCGGCGATCGAGCGTCCGTCGTGCAATAGCCAGCGCAGCGCAGGCTCCTGAACGGTGAGGATGGCATCGATGGGATGCACGGCATATTTGTTTTGCAACAGCTGTGTTAACTGCCGCTCATACTGTGGATCAATGCGATTGCGCTCGATATCCAGGTATTCAAAATACAGGTCATTGGCCTCCAGCGTGCCGCTGGCAAGCAGGGTTTTTATCAGTGCTTCATCAAAGGTGGATATTCCTTTGCCACCGTGACCATAGGAATACAGAACCAGTATGTGCTTGTGCGGTGTGACGGCCGCCACGGACGCAGCGCCTGGCGCCGCACGTGTGGGCGTAAAGCCAAGCAATAAACAGCATGCCAACAAAGGGAGCAGCAGGTAGCGCATTATTCCAACGTAGCCATCTGTGCGCATGCGGTTCGCGCTATTAATTATGAATTAACCCTGGCTTGGGCTGCCGACGAATAGCCTTAGGGACCCTCTGCATCACTCCGGCTGATTACAGACCACAGGGAGTTATGCAGAGGGTCCTTGGTTCGCTATTCTAGGGGCGAGCGATAGGGCAATATCGTTGACTCCCTGGATCATGTCAAGTGAATGATGGGTGTCTGGATCGCCTTTTTTGGGGCGGCCGGTGTGGCGCACGGATTACCCCGGTAGAACGAGGTCGAATACAGCGTTTACTGCATCGTGCACGGTCGGGAATGGTGCAACCATCAGCCAGCCCAGACCGGCCAGGCTGCCGAAGAAAATGACCAGATGAACCCAGGTCCAGAGCCGGTATTTTCGTGTCAGGTGGTCTTCAGACCAGTTGCTGATGACGAAATAGCGCCGGTCGGCAATGGCGTTTTCAAGGCCGCTGATGCGGGTTTGCAGTTGCATGAAGTTTTCGTTGGTCTTGAGTTCGGGGTAGGCCGTCAGCGACGGCGAACAGTTGCCCCAGGCCACCGCGCAATGCGCCCTCAGCCAGGCCTAGCGCGGCGATGTCGCCACGGGCTCCGGCGTCTTGAACGCGCGAGCGGGCGGAAATCACTTGTTGCAGGGTGGCTTGTTCAAACTGCTTGTATTGCAGGCATACCTCGACCAGTTTGGGCAGTTCATCGTGGCGTTGCTTGAGCAGCACGTCGATGTTGGCCCAGGCTTTGTCAACCGCATTTTTGACGTTGACCAGGCTGTTGTACAGGCTGACGCCATAGATGAAGATCACCAGCGCAGCGCCGATCACCAGTACAGCGCCGATCACGAGGTAGGTTGACATGGCTAGTCCTTGGTTTGTGGGTTGGTTCTGCGCTGTGAGACGCAAACTGAAAATGCTAGCGCTATGCGCCAAGCACCCTCTGCATAACGGCATAACGGCATAACTGCATAACTGCATCACTTCCTGCGGTCCGTGATTAGCCGGACTCGGGTGCGCTTGCGTCACTTTTCTTACCCATAGCCCCGCTATTGGCTTTAAAAAATGCCTTGCAGCCCATCCCGATCCGTCTGCCACAGCCTCGCCAGCGTTACGTAAGAGCGTGCCTAACCGGCATAGCCACTTTGGTGCGCTGCGGATAGTTTGCGCTGTTGCCGGGTTGCATGGGCAGACCTTTGACGACAGTCGTGGTCAATGTGCAAGGAGAGAAAGAAAAAACAGAACAGGAAAGGACAAGAGCCAGCGCGGCAACGCCAAAATCATGGCGTACGACCCGGTCGGTGAAGGTTTCAGGCGCTGAGCCAGTCTGTGAAGGCACGCAGCGCGTGCTGCAGGTTGTCCTGCGCTGCCGCAGAGGGTGGCTGGCCCAGGCCCCATTGTTCACCGCGAATCGCCAACAGCCAGGCCGCAGGCGCTGGTGTTCCCTCAACCTGGGCGTAGGTGTGTAACAGCGCGGCCGGGCTCATGGCGTGGGTGGTGAGGCTGGCGTCGGCCTGCGCGCTCAGGGGCGTCAGGGTGTAGGGCGTGTCCGGTCCCAGCAGCGCTTCGGAGGCGGCATCCACAAACAGTACGCGGCGGCGTCCGGCCAGGTCGAGCACGTGTTCAATTTGCAGTTGGAAATCGACCAGACAGTCCACACGGGTCAGCGCCATGGCTAGAACGGCGTCGGCAAACAAGGGCCCCAGGGCGTCGTCGCCCCGGCTCGGATTGCCCCAGGCGAACACCAGTACGGGCGCGGGCGCGCTCATCCGCGTACTTTGCGGTCGACTTCGGTGCCGTCGGCGTCGATCAGCAGCACTTCCAGCGGCATTTTGCCCAGTGCGTGGGTGGCGCAGGACAGGCACGGGTCATAGGCGCGGATGGCCACTTCAATGTGGTTGAGCAGGCCTTCCGTGAGTTCGCGGCCACTGAGGTACGTGCGCGCGACTTCGCGCACCGCCGTGTTCATGGCCTGGTTGTTGTGGGTGGTGGAGACGATCAGGTTGGCCATGCTAACCAGGTCGTTGTCGTCCACCTGGTAGTGGTGAATCAGGGTGCCGCGCGGGGCTTCGATCACGCCCACGCCTTCGCGCTGGCGTGGTCCGCTGGCCATCAGTTCGGAGCCTTCGAGGTCGTCGTCGTGCAGCAGGGCTTGCACCGTTTCGGCGGCAAACAGCATTTCAATCATGCGTGCCCAGTGGTAGCCGAGCGAGGCATGCATCAGGGTGCCGCCGTTGTAGGCGCAGAAGGTGCGGCGTTCCTGTTCGGCCAGCGGTGTCGGGATGAAATCGCAGGTTTGCACGCGTGCCAATGGGCCCACCCGGTACCAGCCCTGGTCCGGTCCGAGCGCGGTGAGGTAGGGGAACTTCATGTAGCTCCACGACTTGACCGCTTCGGTGATCAGCGTGTTGTATCCCTGGTAGTCGAACTGGTCGAACAAAATCTGGCCGTCAGCGTCTTTGGCGCGCAGGGCGCCGTGGTAGAAATCGAGCGCGCCGTTGGGTGCTACCAGACCCATGAAGGAAGAGCGGAAACGGCCAAATTGGTCGTACAGCGCCGGGTTCTGCTCGTGCAGT
>Ga0316223_1001752_pt1 | contig 19344 bp, 11 predicted proteins | sample TBH18009metaG_FD_206007 | JGI IMG/M metagenome (GOLD analysis project Ga0316223, IMG submission 206007) | Freshwater microbial communities from Trout Bog Lake, Wisconsin, USA - TBH18009 | ecosystem: Environmental > Aquatic > Freshwater > Lake > Hypolimnion/Profundal zone | place: USA: Wisconsin...
ACCTACAATGCAGATGTTCCGCTGCTGCTTAGTGAAATAGATCCCGTCCAAAACAACGCGGTCAGCACAGCGGTCAATACGGCGGGTTTCAGCGAGACTACAGTGTGGTCAGGGCTGCCAGGCGGTTGCGGCAATCCGGAATCGTCGAGCTACAACACATGCTATCCTCCGGCAGTGAACTACACACCACTCTATTATTTAATCAATGGAGTCGCATTCAACAAGACGAACCCTTCGGCCTCGCTGTTCTCGGCTGGTTCACCCGCAACAGCCACGACTGGAAAGGTCTTGGTGCGCTTCGTGAATGCAGGTCTGCGCATGCACGTGCCTGCCATTGTTGGATCGCAAACTGGTTCGTCTCCTGGGTTCTCGCTGATCGCTGAAGACGGCAACCCGTTGCCGGGACTTCCCAGAGTACAAAACGAAGTATTTCTTGCTGCCGGGAAAACGTATGACGTGATGATCAACGCGCCTGCCGCCGGCGGGGCAGCCCTGCCGGTGTATGACCGTCAGTTGAGTCTGTCTGGTAACGGTACCGAACGGGATGCCGGGATGCTGGCTTACATCGGCATTAATGGCGCTGGTCTTCCCACTGCGCTCACCGCCCCAGGCACGACAAGTGCAGTGGCCAGGGCAGACAGCTACAACTCTTTGATTACCGGACAAACGCTCACCGTGTCTGATCCATCCAAGGGGGTGATCGCCAACGATACCAATGTCTACGGTGTCCAAGTCGTAGGGGTAGTTCCGGGATTGACGCTCAATACCAACGGAACGTTTACTTACACGGGTGGCCCTGTAACCTTTACCTACTGCGCAAACGGTACCGTTACGGGGACGACATGTTCCTCCGGTATAACAGCCACGGTGACTTTGGGAACGGCAACGATTGAACCGCCAAGTGGCATTACTGTTGGCGCCAAAACTTTTAAATCTAAAGTGGCTGGCTACCTGAATATCAAACCTGGGGGGGTACTGTCAGCGCTGTGGGATTTATGTACTCCATCGACGACGAATTCCTGCCATGACAATGATGCGGCAGGCTATCCTCTTACGGTTAACCTGGCCAGTGTGACACCTGTAGCAGGACTGACGCTTACTATGGATCCCAATGGCGATGGAGGATTTAACGCATCGGTTACTTCTCCGGGCACCTACTCGTTTACCTACAAGGCGCAAAACTCCCAGGGAACTGTCAGCGCCTCACCCGCTACCGTGACGCTGGTTTTCCCTGCTGCGAGCAATCTTGCGGTGACGGTTCTGGATGGAACTGACAAAACAACCAAGATCACCGACTATCGCTGGATCATTGAAGAGGACCGCACCTTCTATATCGATCCTAAGAATACAACAAACACCGGCGCAACGATCGTCCCAACCTTCGGCACCAATTTCCATACCAGTTTCATGCCGGTGGTAGCAACAGGTTGTACCGGACCGCTTTCTTGCGCATCAGGCCAGAGTGTCCTCGGGGTACCTGCAGCGTGCGATGTTGGGGATGGTATTTGCCGAACAACAGCCACACAAGAGACCGCTGTTCTACCCGGTCAGGTTACTCTGGATCCAACCATGCGCTACTACTTGTCGATCCTGCCGGGCGACGCGGCTACCCCTTTCGGTGCCACAAACTTGTCGGCTGACTGTACCAATGGTGTGGCGAATGCCAAGAATCCCAGTGCTTGCGGTCACGGCATGGGCGGAGTTCCGATTCCCTTCCCGGGGGCAAATGGAACACCTCCGTCTGTCACCGTACTGGCACAACCCACTCCGTTCCCACCCTCAAAACTTTCTGTGATGGTGTTTGAGGACGATTTTCCTCTCAATGGTGAACAGGATTCCGGCGGCGGAGTTGACGTACTGGCACCCAACGAGCCGGGCTTGGGGAGCTTCAATATCACTATCATGGACGATGCCGGTGGGTCGGGCGATGCGACCGGACAGGTTGACTACGATATGTTCAACCAGCCACTGTCCAACAGTCTGGCGGGAACGCCCGATCCGTCCAATCACAATATTGATGCGTGCCCGATTTCACAGCAGGCTAGCACTGATCCAGCCCAGAAAGGTATTACCGGCACAATCGTGACGTGCCCAAAGTATGAAGCGGACGGCGTTACGTTATCCCCGCTGGCAGGTCAAGCCGTGGTAGCTAACATGATGCCAGGAAGGTACGGCATTATAGCCACACCGGCGGCCGACCGGATTGCAAAAGGGGAAGAGTGGCTGCAAACCAACACGCTGGATGGGCAGAAAGCTCACGATGCCTTCCTGAGAATAGGCGAACCGAGCTTCTTCCAGGAGTTTGGGCCGGCGGGATATCACGTCGCCATCGGTTTTGCCAACCCCGCGATCATCAATGGCCGCTTGAAGGGCGTGTGCAACGGAACCGACATTAATCTCACTGGCACCAACTGCACCAATACCGTAACGGGCATGGTTACCACCGAGCGCATGAGCCGTTCGCCGGATGAAAGACTTTACAGTAGCGGTTCGCGCGCCAGCTTCTCTTTTACACAGTGCTACGTGAGTGTGGGAGATCCTGATGGCGAAGATTTTGCGTTCACCAAGTGCAACGCAGATGGAACATTCAGCATATCGGGGCTTCCCGATGGCAATTGGAGAGTCACTACTTTTGACCAATGGAACGATCAACTGGTGGACGGCCTTTCCTTCCCTGTCGCGCTGACAGGCGGGACTACCGTCAATATGGGAGATATCCCCGCCAACCAGTGGCAGGCGAATTTCAACACCCGGACTTTCCTTGATACAAATGGTGATGGAGTCTCACAAAGCACCGAACCCGGACTCGCACTGGTTAAGACCAACGTTCGGTACCGCGATGGCAGCTTTTCCAACCGCAACAACACCGACCTGAACGGTTACGCCGCCTTCAACGAGGAGTTCCCGCTGTTCAGCTGGTATGTGATTGAAACCGATGTGACCCGCTTCAAGAACACCGGCACCCATATAGTTTACGATGCAGGAGGACCTGCCGACGGTACAACGTCGTGTGATCCAGCCACGGCACCGTGCGGATCTTCCACGATTGCCGATCATCTGGCGAATACATACGAAGCCACTCCGCTACCTGCTGACCTGCATGTTCCGGGTGCGGTGTATTGCCTCACAGCCGACTGTACAGGCCTCTCTATTGCCAATGGACCAAACAGTATCACACCAAAATCGACTGGCCGCATTGATCCCCCCTGGGTATTGACCGAGGGTTGGCAGGGTTACTCCGGCCAAAACAATTTCCTCGAATTCGGCAAGAAGCCTTATGCGGTTGGCGAGAATGGCGGTATCAGAGGGCATGTCATTTATTCCTCGACCCGTCCCTTTGACGATCCGCAATTTGGCACGCAGAACACTTGGGAACCGCTGGTTCCGGGCGTGACTATTAACCTGTATCAGGAGGGGACAGCACCGGATGGCAGCACTTCTCTTACCCTGGTTGATACCACCAAGACCAGCAGTTGGGACGATTGGGCACAGGGTTTCCGCTCCGATGGCAAGCCCAACATGAATTGCCCGGGCCAGTCAACCAGCGATCTGTTCTTTTTCACGCTGTATAACCAGCCTAACTACCTGGATACGTATAATGCCCAGCATGGCTTAGTACCCGCAGCAACTCCCTTGCCGTACAATTCCCAGTACAAGTGCTATGACGGCATGCATACCTGGAATCAGTTGCAACCAGCCCCGTATGACGGCATGTACCAGTTCCCCAGCGTGACCGGCATGGATCCGGTGACCGGCAAACCTACCGGGACGAACTGCAAGACTTGTGTGGCGAATCCTGACGGTAGCGATCCCTACAGGTACGGTGCTCCCATGCTTCCTGCCGGCAAGTATGTAGTCGAAGTGGTGGTGCCACCCGGCTATGAACTGGTTAAGGAAGAGGACAAGAATATCCTGATTGGCGACAATTTCATCGCACCGGCGGTCGTGCAAATTCCCGGCCTGGGATCTGCTATTTACATTCTTCCCGACCAGGCCCAAGTGACTACTGCCAACTGTACCCCAACCAATGCCAACGCTTGCACTTACAATCCAAACAATGCCCAGAATCCGACACAGCATCTGGGACGGGTGGCAACGCTGACCAGCCACGAGGGTGACACCCCGACGGTGGACACCTTCTGGCCATGCGTGGGCGCGGCGCGTGTCGTTCCCGACTATATCAGTTTGTATCCTCAGTCTCTGGAAGTGGCTCCGTTCGCCGGGGCGACCAAAAATCTGTGCGACCGCAAGGAAGTCACACTCGGTGATCAGGAGTCTGAGCAGGCAGAGTTCTTTATCTTTACACCGACTCATGCTGCCGCCCACTTCACCGGGGTGATCACGGACGATTTCACTTCTGAATTCGATCCGTTCTCGCCGCAGTTCGGTGAAAAATTTGCACCAGCCAACATGCCGATCGCTATTAAGGATTGGACCGGAAGTGAAATATCTCGCATCTATACCGATCAATGGGGAGCCTACAACGGTTTGACTTACTCGACTTGGGAAGTAAATCCGCCCAATCCGACCGGTTATTCGCCAACAATGATGATTACCTGCATGAACGACCCGGGCACGGGAGCTGTCCCTGATTCGCTTTACAACCCGTCCTATAGCCAGTTCTGTTATGAGATTCCATTCATGCCAGGACAAACACAGTACATGGATACCCCTGTGACACCTACCTCCGCTTTTGTGGGAGCCGGTTACAATAATCCTGACTGTGCTTACCCGGATGCCACACCTGCCATCAGGGAAGTGGATGGCGATGGAGTGGGACCTTGGGTGGGAGGTGCGGCAGGAACGGTTGAATCGATTACGTTGACAGCTGATGGCAGTAATTATACGTCGAAACCCTCTCTCACCATTTCGGGTGGAAGCGGCAACGGTGCAACGGCGTCTTTCGACATGACGGTTGCCTCTCTGAATCTTACTGCTTCAGGAAGTGGCTATACCAGTCTTCCAGCCATAAGTTTCACCGGCAATGGTGGTGCGACAGCGGTTGTTGACGACTTGAAGTTGGTGTCAATAGCAAACGTAAACTGCACCAACACTGGCACCAATAAATGCAGCCTGTTTGCAGCGAATCCAACGGTTACTATTACCGGTGGCGGTGGTTCCGGTGCAGCTGCTACAGCGACGAAGAGCGGCAGCACGATTAGATTCACTGTGACCAACGCAGGATCGGGATATACAGCGAGACCAACGATAACTGTCAATCGCACCAACAGTACCGTCTTGACAGCTACTAGTTCCGGGCTGCTGGGGGTCAACAGCATAAGCCTGACTTCGGGCGGGGCGGGTTATAACTCACTACCTGCAGTCAGCTTTACAGGCGGGGGCTTAAGCAGAGGTGGAACCAAAGCAGCGGCTTCCGATACATTGAGTGTGAATAGCCTTTACCTGACTAGTGCCGGAACAGGATACACAACTGCACCAACCGTAACCTTCAACGGTGGCGGATCAGGCGCGGTGGAAGCGAGCGCATCCGCGACCATAAGTACCAGTGCACAAACACTAACGATTACAGGGTTGGGCAATCAGACCGTGAATAACTATGGCTATGCTGGTCCCTCGGCTACAACGGCTCCTTTCAACCAGAAGACTGTTACAAGGCACTACGGCTTTGGTGCCACGCAGGGAACAGTGACCATCGGTGGGAAGGCAGCGACTGTTACAAATTGGAGTGACTCCTCGATTACAGTCACAGCGCCAGCCGGTTTACCTGTATGCGCTAACTCCTATAGCACCAGCCTCACTTCAACCGAAGCTACATTGTTATACGGAACATGCGGACAGTTGGTGATCACTGCCAGTAACGGCAAGCAGTCTATCGACGCAGTGACAGTCACAGTGGGTGGCAAAGCGCCGACTTATGTTGTCGGCAACGCTCCGCTCACGCCAAGCGGTTCGGGCGCAATCCAACAAGCAATTGACGCAGCCACACCAGGTGATTTGATCATAGTTCCTCCCGGCACTTACAATGAAATGCTGCTGATGTGGAAACCGGTCCGGTTGCAAGGTGTCGGAGCTGCCTCCAGCGTCATCAACGCCAACACCCAGCCAGCGGGCAAGATGAATCCATGGCGCGCTCAGGTGAATTGCCTGTTTGGTCTGGCGCTCAATGGTCAACCTATCTCTGCCAGCAATCCGTATGACGCAGCTGGTGTGCAAAGTTGCCCAGGCACCGGTTGGAAATCCTTCACCGGCGGAATCAACAATCCTCAGGTGGACCGGTTACCACTGGAAGGTATTCTCGGATGGGATACCACGGTCAACGGCAATCTGGCGCAACTGTTGCAAGAGCCCACTCTGATGGGTGCGTACGAAGGCGCCGGTATCACGGTACTTTCGAAAGGTGTGAATATTCCTGTCGGGTCAGTTGATATTTTCGGCAGCGGGGCGGAATCCGCTTTCCCAACCGGTACTACACTGCTTACGTCCAGTGATTGCAGTAACGGGCCTAATAGCGTCACCAGCAATTTCCTATGTAACCCTTCGAGCATTGATGGCCTGTCCATCACCGATAGCTCCCAAGGCGGCGGTGGTATTCTGGTACATGCCTGGGGACATAACCTGCAAATCGCCAACAATCGGGTTTACAACAACTCCGGTACTTTGACAGGCGGCATCACTATCGGCCAGGGTGAGTCTCCCGACGCTTATCTGCAAGGAACCACGGCCGATTCGGATCCCGGCTCGTGCAGAACCAGCAACACCCTGAATGCGCAACTACCCTACTGCTTTGACATGAACGTGAACGTGCATAACAACATGGTTGCATTGAACTCTTCCATCGGCGACGAATTGTACTCGTCCACACCCGCAGGTGGCGGCGGCGTCACCTTCTGTACCGGTGCCGACTATTACAAGTTCAACTACAACTGGGTATGCGGAAACCTGAGCACAGGTGACGGTGGTGGTCTGGTTCACCTGGGCTACATTTATAACGGTGACATTGAGCACAACCAGATCCTGTTCAATCAGAGTACCAACCCGACAGTCCCAACCAACGGCGGAGGAATCATCGTTATGGGGGCTCCACCTGATGGATTTACAGCTGCCGGCGTTGAGTGTGGCAGTACAGCGGCAGATGCGGATTGCACGCCCGGTTTGAGCGATGGTACCGGCCCCGGTTTGGTGATCAATGCCAACCTGATTATGGGCAATGCTGCGGAAGCAGGTAGCGGCGGTGGGTTGCGCTTCCAGGGTGTTAACGGCACGGAGGTGGCGCTCTTCCCCAATACTCCGTCACAATGGAACTCAGTCAGCGTCACCAACAATATCATCGTCAATAACGTGGCTGGTTGGGATGGCGCCGGGGTGTCGCTGCAGGACTCAATGGTGGTGAACATCATCAACAACACTATTGCTTCCAACGATACCACGGCTTCGTCGGGTGTGCTCTTCAACACCCTTGGTGCACCTTTGGCAAGCAGCCAGGGGCCAAGCCTTGGAGGCCAAATGTTGAGCACGACCTCATCGGCTCCACAGCCGGCCGGTCTGGTGACCATGGGGCACAGCCCGCAACTGACCACCTCCTTTACCACGGCGATCACTTGCCCTGCCAACCATCCAAACTGCGCGAGTATTTCCACCCCGTATCTGGCGAACGACTTGTTCTGGCAGAACCGTACGTTCTACATCGGTGTAGGGGCTCTCGGCACGGGAACGTTGAACCAGCAGAACGTTGTTGCGCTGTACAACTCGTTCACTACGACGCCAGCGGTGACCCAGCCACAAGCAGACGCCACGACAACTAATGGTAATGGCACGGTCATTACCGGGGGCACTGGTGCCTGCACTACTCCAGCAAGTTACTGGGACATCGGCGTGCGCGGTGACACTGGACCAGGCAATCATGGATCGGGCTACAAGCTCGCCCCAACGTACTCGGTACTGACGGACGCAGGTGACTATGCCGGCTTGAACAACACGGCATCCAACCCTACTGTTGTCAGCCAATATTGCAACGGTTCACGTGTTCCTCCGGAATTTGGTTCAATGGGCTATCAAGTGCCTCCGGGCATCTCGGATGCAACCGTTCCAAACCCGATCTTCAATCTGACACCAACTGCAACAGTGGATGAAGGTAATAACTGGGTGAATCTGAGTTGGGGTCCCTTGGCTGAAACCAATCCGGTTACTCATACTACGCTTGGCAATTATGCGCCGGCAGCGGGTTCACCGGTTATCAACTACATCCCGGCAACTGCAGGAACGGCTTACGCTGAAGCGCCCAGCACGGACTTTTTCGGCAATCTGAGGAAGACCAACAACCATGTTGATGCCGGTGCGGTGGAATATCAGACCCCTGCCTTCGCGGTAGCCAGTGTTACGGGTGGTCCGTTGAGCTTCGGTAACAACGTGGTGACTGGTACAACCAGCGCGGCCCAAACGCTGACGCTGAGTAATACCGGGGGAGCAACGTTGAACGGCATTTCTGTCGCGTTCACTGGACCGTTCTCCCGGACGGGAACAGGTGGCGCTAACTGTGGTACAACTCTGGCTGCCGGTGCGACATGCACGATCAACGTAGTGTTCACACCCACAACGACTGTCGCAGCAATCGGCACAGCGACCATTACGGCGAGTGTTACTGTGACGGGTTCGCCAGTGAGCCTGAGTGGAACCGGGGCGGCTGCCGTAGTGAGTGCGACGCTCACTCCAGTGAGCCATTCTTATGGTACCCAAACCCGCAATTGTCCGGGATCGACACTGGCCCAGATTGCAGCTTGCGCGCTGGATCCGGCTCAAGCCTTTACGTTGACCAACACAGGGAACGTGACGCTCACGGGTATCGGTCAGGCAGCGCTGGGAGGTGCTAATGCCAATGAGTTTGCCATCGTTCGGTTGTTGTCCAACTGCGGTCCAACTGGCGGAGGTCAGATTACTGCTCATACAACCTTGGCTCCGGGAGCAACTTGTACGGTTACCGTGCAGTTCAAACCGCTGACGGCCCAATCGACCGGACTCAAGAATGCAACAGTATCTGTCACAGATGTAGTAGGTACGCAGACCTCAGCATTTTCCGGCACGGCAAATTAAATGCCGGCAATAGCGGGATAAGTTGAATTCGAAGCTGCTTGCGGAAGTTTTTGCAAGCAGCTTCGGTTCAAAATGGTTTACGTAAGCAGGCAAGAAATTGAGAAAACTCTGCAACTTGTTTTGAAAGGAAAAGAGTCATGAACAAAGGTCGCTTCCTGTACAAAACGCGGATGGTATCCGTAAGTGTTCTTGCAAGCAGTTTGTTCGTTTTGCCAATATTGGCACATTCGGCTGAAACGCAGGAAATGCCGCCGGCGAACCAATCTCCTGCATCTCCCCAAGTTCAAAAAATTTCCCCCTATCACGCGAACAGGGTATCGAAGCACGCCAAGGAATACTATCAGTCCATATGGGGCGTCGACAATATGCTGGTTCATATGACGGCATCCGGCAATCTGATCCGCTTCAGTTACCATGTCAACGACCCGGTGCGAGCCAAGTCGCTGGGGGATGAACACGCTACGCCGTATCTTTTAGGCCTGCGAAGCCGCGCAATGCTGCATGTTCCAGTCATGGAAAATATCGGCCAGCTGCGGCAAGCTGTCAAACCGGAAGCGGGCAAGGATTATTGGATGGTATTTTCCAATAAAGGCAACCTGGTAAAAGTAGGGGACCGGGTCAATGTGATTATCGGTTCCTTTCATGCTGAGGGGTTGATGGTGGAATAAACGAGAAAGCACAAACTGTAGTTCATAAACGGAGGGTGTAAACATGAAACGATTTCTTTTTTTAGCATGTAGCCTGGTTTCAGTCGTGGCCTCAGCTACAGTATTAACTAACATCACTCCCAATAATTCAAATAGCACGCCGCCCGACACCGCACATGCAACCAAGCTGTCTGCGGCCCAAATTGTGGATCGAAACGTGGTAGCACGGGGTGGAATTAAAGCTTGGCAAGCGATCAGTACACTGACCTTATCCGGCCGGATGGAAGCCGGTGGCAAGAAAAATACTGAGCTACCCTATGTAATGAAGATGAAACGCCCGCACATGAGCCGATTGGAATTAAACTTCCAGGATAAGACGGCCTTGCAGGTCTACGATGGTGAGCAGGGCTGGAAGGTTCGTCCTTTCCTGGCGCGCAATGAAGTTGAACCCTTTACTCCCACTGAGGCCAAAGCTGCGAATGCATGGCAGGAACTGGATGGTCCGCTGATTGATTACGCCAAGAAGGGCAGTAAGGTTGAATTGCAAGGAACAGAAGCTGTAGAAGGACACCGGGCTTACAAACTTTTGTTGACCATGAAAAACGGCGAGGAGCAACATGTATGGATAGATGCGGCCAGTTTTCTTGAATTAAAAATTGATGGCGAGCCTAGGATGATGGACGGTAAGTTGCGCAATGTTTCCATTTTTTATCGCGACTACAAGAAGGAAAATGGATTGAATATTCCGCATGTTCTGGAAACGGTGGTCGAAGGAGGCAAACAGTCACACAAGATGACCATTGAGCATGTGTCCATCAATCAGTCGATGGAAAGCGCCTTGTTCGCAAAACCGCAGCTGGCAGTATCCAATGCGGTCCTCCAGCAGATGAAGTGACGTAACGGTGGCGGTCATGAAAAAAATTACTCTATATGCCCTCGCTGCATGCTTCTCGACTCTTGCAGTCGCGGGTGAACCTGTCAATGCCCCGGGATTAACTGTATCCCAGATCGTCGAGAAAAACGTTGCCGCAAGGGGAGGTATTGAGGCTTGGCGGAAGCTTCAGTCGATGGTCTGGGTCGGACACATTGAGAGTGCCAATACTCCTGCGCCGAGTCTCACATTTGTCCTTGAAATGAAGCGCCCTGACAAGTCGCGCTTTGAAATAAAAGCGCAAAACCAATCCTCTGTGCGCATGTTTGACGGCACTCATGGCTGGAAACTGCACCCGACGGGTAACGGCAAACCTGATGTGCAGCCGTATACGGCCGAGGAATTGAGTTTTGCGAGGGATTGGCAGGGCATTGACGGGCCACTCATTGATTACCAGGCCAAAGGCATCGCAGTCGCGCTGGATGGTATGGATGAGGTCGAGGGGCACAAGGCTTATCGCCTGAGCGTGAAGATGCCCTCGGGAAACGGCCACCATGTGTGGATAGATTCACAGACATTTCTGGATCTTAAATATGACCGCCAGTCCCGTAACTCCATGGGACAGTCAACTGCGGTATCGGTGTTTAACCGCAATTACCAGACGATTGAAGGCTTGCAGCTGCCGCTTATAATCGAAAGCGGAACAGACGCCACCAAGGCAACGGATAAAATGGTGATCGACAGAATTTCGCTGAATCCGCCTCTGTCAGACCAGATGTTCGCCAAGCCTAATGTGTCGGGGAGGAGCAAAGCGGCAATGGTTGACATTAGACCTCTTCAGTCAACCCCCCCGGTGATCCGAAGTAGCACATCCCGGCCATTGGAATTGCCAAAACTGAGTGCCGGAGCTCAGCCTGATTCTGGCATGGCGCAATAATATGTGCTCTTGAAAATATGGATATCCCTCATTTTTTTCGATTTTCACGATTGTCAGCAGTTGATGGCGCTGTCGCCATGACTATTCTGATCTCAGTGCTACTCTCATCAACAAGCAATGCAAGTAGCGAATCTTCGGCGAATGCAGGCGAAGCAATCTACCAGAGCGGAGTACTTGGCTCGGGCAAGCCGCTTCTTGCAACCCGTGAAGTCGGCGGCGTGCGCATGGAGGGCAAGGATGCAGCCTGCATTAACTGCCATCGGCGGAGTGGTCTGGGTTCCAAAGAAGGCAAAATCTCCATCCCGCCGATCACCGGCCGGTATCTATTCCAGCAGCGAGCCCCCAGCATGGAAGAACTCGACCTGCCCTTCGTCGAAAATATGCGCGCGGATAGAGACCCCTATACCGATGAAACCCTGGCCAGAGCCATCCGCGAGGGAATCGATTCGAGAGGTAATCCGCTGAATTACCTGATGCCGCAATTCGCTCTGGATGATGCCAATATGGCTGCGCTTATCGGCTATTTGAAGCACCACGACAAAGGTAAATTGCCCGGCGTTACCGATCAGGAACTCCATTTTGCCACGATCATTACGCCGGACGCAGATTCCATAAAGGCTGGCGGTATGCTCGATGTGCTTAATCACTACTTCACCGACAAGAACGCCGATCCGTTCGGTCCAACGCCACGCTTGCGTTCATCGCGCAAGATGATGTTCATGGCGCATCACCGTTGGCAGCTTCACGTGTGGAAGTTGACCGGCCCTCCTGCTACATGGCAAGAGCAACTTGAAGAGGATTTCACCCGGGAGCCGGTACTGGCAGTTGTATCGGGACTGGGCGGGAAAACCTGGGAGCCGATCCAATCCTTTTGTGAAAACAAATCTGTGCCCTGTCTGTTTCCGAATGTCGAGGCACCGCCGCTTGACTCCGACCATCATTTCTATTCGCTATATTTCTCCAAAGGCGTGCTGCTGGAAGCCGGACTGATCGCGAACAAAGTACTCAATCCTGACAGTGGAAGGAAAGCGAAGGTGGTGCAGCAGATTTACCGCGCCGGAGACAGCGGTGAAGCGGGAGCCTCGGCGCTCGCCGCAGAACTCAAGCATCACGGGATTACTGTACGAAGCCATGTTCTTCCGGCGGATACATTGGGCAAAGGTTTGGACGAGGCATTGCGCCAAGCATCACCTGCAGATGCGCTCGTGCTCTGGCTACGCCCGGCCGATATTGCGGCACTCGGTTCTAAGCCTCCGGCAACAACAAATATCGTTTTTATGTCTGGGTTGATGGGCGGGTTAGAACAGAGTTCGTTGCCGTCTAACTGGCGCGAACGCACTCATCTTACCTACCCGTTTGCCATGCCCGATCAACACCGAATCGGTGTCGATTTTGCCTTGGGTTGGTTCAGGATCAGGAATATTCCGGTTGTGGCCGAGCAAGTGCAGGCAGATACCTATCTCGCTTGCGGACTTCTCGCCGAAACATTGAGCCATATGGTTGATACTTTTGTCCCGGATTATCTGATCGAGCGTATGGAAGACAACATCGAACGAAGAATTATTACCGGCTATTACCCGCATCTATCGCTTGCGCCAGGACAGCGTTACGCTTCCAAGGGAGGATATATTGCGCATTTCGCCAACCAGGAAGGATCAAAATTGGTGTCAGACGGTGGCTGGACTATTCCTGCTGTTACTGAATAAAACTTGATCGGTCAGAAGCTTGCCCTGTCATGAGCACTTTGTTTATGCAAACGGAATGCAATGTCGGCAAGAGTAGAGCCCGGTTTGTCAGAGAAAATAGTCGTAATTTCCTCGGTATTCAGATCGGTTGCATTTGAAATAGCCTCAATGGCTTTTTCGATTTCCCAACTGAGTTTTAGTGAACCAATGCGCCTTATGGTTTGATTGTTTGCATCATCCTCAAATGTTTCTACTGCACTTTTCAGTTCACTGAGCATTTCAACATGAATATTTTCAAGAATAGCCAGGGCTTCATCAGGATCTAGCCATGTTTCTGCAGCCAGTCTCGATACTATTTTTTTGATATATTCTTCCAATTTTTCAATAGCCAACTTTTCGAAAGTCATTCGTTCGAATTGTTCTTCTGTCATCATCATGTTCACCTTTTTAAAATACAAAAACACACAGATCGTTTTAACAATTGTCGACACATTTTGATAAATTCTCGGGTTTTCAGGAATAGGCCATTTTCCTGATATTGCTTAAGACAATTAGAAAAATATTATCCGCAGCTGTCTTATTTCAGGAGGTATCATCAAGCTGAGTGGGGGGCTTCATTGAACATTGGATTGCGTCTTTATGAAATTGCTCTGGCTAATAAAAATGCAGCAGTTGCCGCAGTACCTCCAATCATAAATGTTTGCAACGCGCTATTCAGACTTGAGGTTCCCGTTAGGGTTCCTTTAATAAATCCAAAAATAATAAGCGACAACAAGGTGACAACAGTGGATATGAATAGTGCCAGATATCCATCAACCATAAAGTAAGGGGTGATGGGTATAATTCCTCCAAAGATGTAGGAGCCGGCAATGGTTAACGCGCTCCGCGTGGCTCTGTGTGGATCTGGTTGTTCCAAGCCAAGTTCGAAGCGCATCATGAAATTTACCCATGCTTCACGGTTGGAGCGCAAAGCAGCGATCATCGGGGCGGATTGATCTCCCGTTACACCATATCTTTCGAATACTTCAATAACTTCAGCGACTTCCTGTTCAGGAGTCGTTAATACTTCTTGTCGTTCGCGAATTAATTCCCGTGTGTAGTGTTCCGCATCTCCGCATGCGGCAAGATAACCTCCGAGTCCCATAGCCACTGAGCCTGCAGCGATTTCCGCGATTCCTGCCATGGTAATGATATGACTGGAAGCGACTGCGCCAGATAGTCCGGCAGCCAAGGCGAACGGAACGGTCAGACCATCCGTCATTCCGATGACGATATCTCTGATCACATCGGAAGCCCGGAAATGATGTTCCGGATGAAGAGCTGGTCCGGAAAGAGATAGATTGTTCGCACTCATCGAATATCCTGAAAATTAATTTAAAGAGATATCGATGATGGCCAGACGTGCTCTAAACTCTTTGATCGCATTAGGGCACTGATAGGGGCATCAGGTATTGAATATGAATTTACATTCTTATGTTCAGGTCTCCAATCCGAGCCCATACCCAGTAAACGATCCAACTCGGCACTTACCACGTTGTAGCATTCGCACGCCTGAGCTTCCAGAGCTGCCCGGTTAAGAATAGTAATATGTCCGTAGCGATAAAAAATAATTCCGTTTTGCTTTAACTTTCCAAGCGCTTCCATGACTCCTTCACGGCGCACGCCTATCATGTTCGCTATTAATTCCTGAGTGATAATCAATTCATTTGAGGGAACTCGATCATGAGTCATTAACAACCATCGGCACAATTGCTGGGAAACAGAATGATGCCGGTTGCAAACGGCAGTCTGTGATGTCTGGGCCAAGAGCGCTTGGGTATAGCGTAATAAAATACGCTGCAATGATTCAGCCCGGTTGAATTCTTCCAGCAAAAATCGGGCCTTGAGTTTAAAACCAAACCCCGCAGCTCGTACGGATGCACGACTAGGGGGTGGGGGGCCTCCCATAAATAGTGAAATGCCAAGCATTCCTTCTTTTCCAACAGCAGCGATTTCTGCTTGAGCACCATTTTCCGTAATGTAATGCATGGACACGATTGACGTTGTGGGAAAATAGACATACTGTAATTTATCATGTGCTTCATAGTAAACTTCCCCCAGTGGCATTGGGGTTAATTCCAGATGAGGTGCCAAACGATTTAATTCGTTCACAGGTAATAATGAAAGAATTTGGTTCTGAGTAGGGCTATGCGGGACGGCCATTACATTCTCCTTATCATCACCTGTTGTGTGGTCGAATACTAGCCTTTGGAAAGTCTGTCAATCTTGAGTATTCCATCGGTGTGATTAAATTGGATAGAGTTGTACTTATGCATATTTAGGCTGGAGACAATCCGATTTCGTCCCGCACTCTTCGCACAGTACATCGCTGTATCTGCCTCTTGAAGCAATGCTTCTTCATTCTCATGTTTCGGTTGCATGATGGAAACCCCGATGCTCACCGTGATGTAAATGTTGATATTGACTTGAGTTAAAGGTTGCCTTTCCACATCCTGGCGTATCCGTTCGGCTATGCTGCATGCCATTTCCAGATCAACGCCCGGGCAGAGCATGCAGAACTCCTCTCCCCCATAGCGAAATAGGAGGTCTGAACTGCGAGCGCCGGAACGCATGAGTGTTGCAACCATAATAAGTATTGAATCACCCACATGGTGACCATAGTGGTCATTAATATGCTTGAAGTGATCGACATCAATCATTAAACAGGACAAGGGTAAATTGTTTGTTTTTGCAAATGCCCATTCGGCGGAGAGAAAGTCCATCCCATGCCTTCTGTTGGCTAACTGAGTCAAGGGATCGGTCATTGCCACCAATGTTAATCTTCGGTTGGCGCCTGCCCACTCGCCGGCAGAATCGACCAAACCATTCCGTTCTTTGATCAAGTCATTTTGAAGTTGAATTATTTTGAAAGTACTGCGTAATTTTTCTTGAAGAGAAAAAGACGTGACTGGCGTCACTAGCAAATCATCAGCGCCAATGTTCAATACATGGGAAAGGATGCCATCATCAGCCCGATTGACAATGACAATGACAAAAAATGGTTGGCCCAAAGCGCTACTTCGTAATGCCTTGCAAAACTGGGCACACTCAATTCCGGTTTCATGCATTGCAATGATGATTAAAGCGGGTTTGAACTCAAATGCCAAAGTCAGGCCATCTTTGGAGTTGGAAGCGTATTTAACGTTATAACCATTCGAATTCAGATGGCTTGTAATTTGTGTCGCTTCCCTTGACGCTTTAGATATGAGCAGAATAGACTTCTTGCTAGGCCATTCGCACGAAGTTGCAGATAATTTTTCTCTTGGTTGTGAGGTTGCAAGTAACTCTGCTAATGAGGTAATTTCACGAGTCTGAATGTTGAGCATTTTCCCCCATTCGTACCAACTGGAGGTTATATTGTCGGCAATCAAATTCATTTCTTCCCTGCTGATTCCTAACATTGCCGCCTTGGTATACAGATTCGGCAACATGGCCCAACGTGCACCATCATCAGACACGCAGATTTTTGCCATGGTTAGCGCAATGTGGAGAGAAATGGTAATTCCGTAAATCCGTGATCCGTCTAAAAAACCGGATTCTTCAGGCACTTCAGCGTAATAAATTGCTTTTACCAGCAATTCAGGAAACCCCCATTCAAGCAATAAGGTGGCATTTAATTCCCGGTGATCGCTACCAAATGCTTCTTGTTCCAGTGCGATCAGATGAGTCATGTTTCCTTCTGATTTATCAATGAGCAGGCCGTAACTATCCGGGAAAATTGAAGCTAAAGATAATTTACCGAGGCTGGATAATAATCCGGCTGTGAAGTTTTCATCGGGATTGATTTTTGCAAATGGAGCCAATTCTCTGGCTGACAAGGCAGTAGCAAGAGCATGTGCCCAGAAGCGCTCGTAATCAAATTCTGGACACTTGCCACCACGATGATTATTTAGCACTGAGAATGCGATTACGAGTACACGCACTCTGTTCGTGCCGAGAGTGGAAATTGCTTTCGAAAGTGAAGCAACCGGACGGGGATGACCGTAAGAGGCCGCATTTGCAAATTTTATCAGCTCTCCTGAAATTGCCGGATCGGATTGAATCAATCGAACCAGATCCTCTATTTTATAATCGTCGCTTTGCAGTAATCGAATGATTGCCAATGCCAAGCCCTTGGGTGAAGGTAATCTTCCCGAAGCTTTCAGTTGCACATAGCGATTGGGTTCAATTAAGCGCATGGGTATCACTTTGCCAGTGTTACAAACTTATAAATTACTCAATCAAAATAATTCTTATCTCAAATCGAGACGACATGAACTACTGGAAAACTTAATTCCAGAAGCTAATTAAATTGTTTAATTTTTCTAATTTAATTCTGACGATATGGATATATTTATACCATCAGCGCGTAACTAAATAGGCAATAAGAAAATTCTGCAAAGGGCTATTGGTGTTTGTCCTATGCCTAATATATTTACTTCGTAATCTCCACGCGATTTTAATAAATTGACATCACTTTGGGTTGATGCAAGATTGAAAGAAATAGGCAGCAATATCCAACAGGTTTTTTTTTCAAGTTAAGAACTTATTTCACATGTTTATGTCGTACGGGAATCGGAGGTGCTGTTATGCGAAATAATTACCATATATCAACTGTGCGGGATCACGAACTGGTAAATGTGCTTAAAACCAAGCTTCGCGAAATCTCCAACTATAAGCCAACCCAGGAAGAACTGGTCGCGATAAATGCGGTCTATTTGGATCACGAATGGCAGGTTGGAGGTGATATGGTAGATAAGTTACCTCAATTTCGGCGATGGTATAAATATATGACAGATATTCTCCAATATTTAAAATTGAACGGTGAACAAATGGACACTGTTATCGCGGGAGCTACCCATATTTCACTTGCGAATGCACGACTTGTTTTGTCAGAACTTGAGGCTAAAAAACAGGTTATGTGTTGCCTTTACACCAAGTTTGATAAGGACAAAAGAGTAGAGGGTATGCTTTGCCGAATTGCAGGATATGTTCCCCCCGCCAAACCCGGTGTGAAGAACAAAGCTGATCTTTCTTTCTCAAAGATTGAAGCAAAAGTTACATGACTAAAGATAATAATCATGTACATGAACAGACCAACCTGGACAATTAGCTGGAGCTCAGAAATGAGCGTTGGTATCCCGGATTTGGACAATGATCACAAACATTTATTTTTTCTTCTTAACGGTCTCAACCGGTCGATTACCGAAGGGAAGAGTCCTATCGATATTAAAAAATGGGTGCAACTCATTATTGACGATGCAGCGTTGCATTTTGCTCATGAAGAAAAAGTATTAATTGAAAGACGGTATCCCGACATGGATGTCCATGCGGGAATTCACTCAAAAATATTACATTCACTGCAACAGATAAAAGCAAACTTTATTCCTTACGATTTGGATTCGGGCTGGATAAATGCCGGGCTAAACATTAAAAAAATTTTGATAGAACATGTCATAAATGAAGATTTGGGAGTTAAGCGAGAAATTTCAATTCATTCTTATTGAGAATGGTCGTTTGAATTCGCGCTATTAATTGACTCCGGAAAAACTAGATGTTTTTGGGTGAACGAGTCAGATAAACAAGGAAATATCGATGATAATCTCAATGTATAACATGACCATTCCTGTCTGGAAGCGCTCTCTTAACAACCTGTCTATTCTGTTGGACAAGGCGGTTGCTTATGCTGATGCAAAAAAAATTGAGCATGGTGTGATACTCAACGCCCGACTTTACCCTGACATGTTCGCTTTGACCAAACAGGTGCAGATCGCATCGGATAACGCCAAGTTCGGTGCCGCCCGTCTGGCTAATCTTGAGGCCCCGAAATTCGAAGACAATGAAACCAATTTTGCTGAACTGCAAGCTCGTATCGGCAAAACAATTGCCTTCCTCGATACCATTACCCCACCGCAATTGGAGGGGAGTGAAAATCGAAACATCGCATTGGTGATACACGATACAAAACAGGAAATGAAGGGCTTGCAATACTTGCTTGATCGTGTTCAGCCAAACTTTTATTTCCACATTACGACGGCCTATAACATTCTACGCCACAATGGGGTGGACATTGGGAAGAAAGATTTCCTCGGGTAAAAAGGCATGGAAAACTCCTACTTGGAAAATATGTCGAACTTT
>Ga0316223_1001754_pt1 | contig 19327 bp, 31 predicted proteins | sample TBH18009metaG_FD_206007 | JGI IMG/M metagenome (GOLD analysis project Ga0316223, IMG submission 206007) | Freshwater microbial communities from Trout Bog Lake, Wisconsin, USA - TBH18009 | ecosystem: Environmental > Aquatic > Freshwater > Lake > Hypolimnion/Profundal zone | place: USA: Wisconsin...
GTGACGGACGCGTCCTGGTGGTCGCACAACCAGGGCCAGATCATCGGCCAGGTGCGTGAAGCGATGCGGAACGGGAGGCTCAAGTGAGCAATCAGATCTTCCCGGCGCTGCCCGGCATCGGCATCGCCATCAAGCGCAGCCCGGTCTACGCCACGACCATCCAGACGGCGGCGAGTGGAAAGGAACTGCGGGCGTCCTGGTGGTCGTATCCGCGCTGGAACTACGAGATCCCCTTGAACTTCGCCAGGATGTCGGGGTTCTCTGCCCAGACGGTCTACGATGAGATGCAGTCGCTGGCAGGGATGTTCGCGGACCACCAGGGGCGGTGGGACTCGTTCCTGTTCACCGACCCGGCCGACAGCACGGTGAGCGGCATGGGCTTTGGGGTGGGCACCGGGTCGGCCACGACCTTCCAACTTCAGCGGACGCCCGGGGGGCAGTATCAGGACGCGCTGGGGTCCTGGCCGAACTACACGGTGCCCAGGACGAACCTGCTGACCTACTCGGCCCAGGTGGACCTCTGGACGCAGAGCGCGACCACCACCACGGCCAACGCTGCCCTGGCCCCGGACGGCACCCCGACCGCTGACAAGGTGGTTGAGGACGCCACCACCGCCTACCACTACGCCTCCGGGGCGGCCGTGGTGGTGTCGGGGACCACCTACACCGCCAGCGTCTACATCAAGGCGGCCGAGCGCACCTTCGTGGCCCTGGCGGCGCACGGGTTGGCGAACGGGACGGCGTTCTTCGACCTTACCAACGCTGTGGTTGGGGCGTGCGGCGCGAGCATCACGAACAGCACCATCACCCCGGCCGGGAACGGCTGGTATCGGTGCACGATCACCTACACGGCAGCGGCCGGAACCACCGGACTGGATGTGCTGCCCGAGCCCAACGGGACCGGCGGCTCCTATGCGGGCACGGTCGGGTATGGCGTCTACGCCTGGGGCGCCCAGATCGAGACGGGCACCACGGCGACCGAATACATCCCCACCACCAGCGCCGCCGTCACCTCCGCCCCGAGCTACTGGCCGGCAGCCGGCAGCGGCTTCGAGCCGATCCTCTACCCCAACCCCGCTAGCGTCCAGGTGTTCCGCCAGGACTGGCAGGGGAACCAGCTCATGTATCCAACGGCGCGGAGCAATCGCATCGCCACCCAGAACACGACGGGTGGGACGAACTTCGTCACGGTTGCGGCCAGCCCCTTGATGGATCCCATGGGCCTCACGGGTGCAGTCCGTATCACGGACACGGGCGGGATCAACGCATACTTCTCCAAGCCCTTCGTTACGGCCCAGGCGGGTCTCCACGTCTTCTCTATCTGGATAGCTGGCGGCACGAACCTGACCAGCTCCATCGGTGTCTTCGACAATATCCTCTCCACCGCTCAAACCATCGTCTCCACCAATATCATTTCCGGCCCCGGCTCTGCCGTTTTGGTTGGGAACGTAGTGAACCTCTCGGGCCTCATTGCGGGGACCTGGACGAAGGTGCAAATTGTCGTTTCTGGCCTTGCCGCCGCAACCACCTACCAGACCCTCGTCGATGCACACACGGCAGGAGGGTCGGCGGGATCGGGCTATGTGGACGCCTTTGGATGGCAGGCGGAGGCTGGAACCTCTTCCACCTCCTGGATCTCCACGGCCGGTACCGCCGTCACCGTCACCGACTACACCCTCTCGCTTGGCGTTGTCACCTTCGCCGTGGCCCCCCTGCTCAACGCCATCCTCACCTGGACCGGGTCCTTCTGGCGGCGGGTCAGATTTGATCAGGACTCGCTCACATTCGAGCAGATCGTGAACCTCGTCTGGAAGGGCGGCTCGATCAAACTGGCGAGCGTCAAATGAAGCCCACGACCGGATCCCTGAACACCCTGCTGCTCGGCGGCGGCCAGTTCCTGATGGCCGACCTCTACACGATCACCCTGAGCGGCGGCGGCAAGCTCTACTGGACCAGCGCGGACGTCCCCCTGTCCTGGGGCGGCAACACCTTCACCCCCGCCAACGACAACGGCACCCAGCCCATCCTCAAGCGCGGCACCATCCGGACCATGCGCGGCCTCGAGGTGCAGACCTGCGACCTGACCCTCTTCTGCGGCACCACCGCGCTCCTGGGCGGCCTCAACGCCAAGCTCCAGTGCATCAACGGCTACCTGGACAAGGCCACCATCCTGGTCCAGCGGGCCTTCCTGAGCACCTGGTCCTCGGTGGTCGGCGCGCCCTGCCTGTTCCTGGGCACCGTGGCCTCGGTTGATGTCGGTTCCATGCAGGTCGTCCTCCACGTCAAGAGCGTCCTGGAGCTGCTCAACCTCCAGCAGATGCCCCACGTCCTGCTCCAGCCGACCTGCGCGAACCTGATCTACGACGCTGGCTGCGGGGTCTCCAAGGCCGCCTACACCGTGACCGGCGTGGTGACGGCCACGGTGGTCCCCAGCGCCAACCAGTTCAGCATCGGCAACCCCCAGACGGCCGGCTACTATGTCGGCGGGGTGATCACCTTCACCAGCGGGGCCAACGCCGGGTTGTCCCGGGCCGTCCAGGCGTATGCTGGGAGCGGGACCGGGCTGATCACCACCTCCCTGCCGTTCCCCAACGTCCCCTCCTACGGCGACGCCTACAGCATCTACCCGGGCTGCTCCCGGAACCCCTCCCCGCCCGGTAACGGGCAGCTCGGGTGCCTCAATTTCGGCGTCACCACCGGTCCGAACTTCGTGATCGGCCAGCAGTACCAGATCCTGACCACGGGCGGCACGAGCTTCACCACCATCGGCGCCACGGCCAACACGGTCGGGGTCGTCTTCATCGCCACGGGCGTCGGGACGGGCATCACCGGCACCGCTAGCGGCAACTCGCCGCGCTTCCGGGGGTGCCCCGCCATCCCGCCACCGGCCACCGCCCTATGAGCGCCGCCGCCCGCGAGGCCGTCGTCCAGGAGGCCATGACCTGGCTCAGAACTCCCTATGCACATCACTCAAGAGTGAAGGGCGTGGGCGTGGACTGCGGGATGCTCCTGGCCGAGGTCTACGAGCGCGCCGGGGTGATGCCCCACTGCGACCCGGGCGAATACCCCAACGACTGGCACCTTCACCGCAGCGAGGAGCGGTATCTGGGCATCGTCCAGGAGCGGTCCCGCCCGGTCGAGGCCCCCGGCCCGGGCGACATCGTCCTTTTCCGGTGGGGCCGGTGCATCGCCCACGGCGGCATCGTCGTCCAGTGGCCGCTGATCATCCACAGCACTGCCGGGATCGGCGTCACCCTCGCCAACGTCGAGATGACCGAGCAACTGCACACCCGTCTGGCCGGGTTCTTTAGCCCCTGGAGCGAACATGATGGATAGCGGCGGTGCGGGGATCTCCTCCCCCAGTTACAACGGCATCCAGGTCCCGGCCTCGCAGTACGGGCTCCCGCTGCCCATCGTCTACGGAACCACCAAGATCTCCCCGAACCTCGTCTGGTATCGGGGCTTCAGCGCCCGGCAGTCCAGCACCGGGAAAGGCTTCGGCTCCCAGTCGGGCTCCTTCAGCTACTCGGCCGATGTGCAGCTCGTGCTCTGCGAGGGGCCGATCTCCTCGGTCCTGACCTCCTTCAACGGCACCACCCTGGTCACGAACCTCGGGGCGACCATGAGCATGGGCCCGCGGACCAACCCGATCTGGAGCTACATCACCTCGAACTACCCGCTGGATCAACAGATGACCTACAGCGGCATGGCCTGGGTGGGGATCCCCAACTGCCAGCTCACCAGCTCGGCCACGCTGCCCCTGCTGACCTTCGAGGTAAAGGCGATCTACGCCACGGTGGCCGACCCCTACTTCCCCAGCGCCATGGACGCCCGGCCCTGCAACATCATCGCCGACTTCCTGACCAACCCATACTACGGGGCCGGCTGGCCCAGCGCCTGGCTCGCCCCCTTGGCCCCTGCCACGGCCGCCAGCTACGACACCTACTGCACGGCCCTGGGCATCGCCATCTCACCGGCCTTCACCACCAGGCGCAGCGCCCTGGCCCACATCCAGGACATCCTGACCGCCTCCAACAGCGACATGATCCTCAGCGAAGTTTCCACCGGGGTCATGCAGATCAACGTCATCCCCTACGGGGACATGCCGGTCACCGCCAACGGCGTCACCTACACCCCGGCGACCACGCCGATCTACGCCCTGGGCTACGACGACTTCCTGGGGGTCGTGGACAACGAGGGCCGGCCCACCGGGAACGACGCGGTCACCACCAAGCGGGTCAGCCTCCAGGACACCTACAACACCGTCCCCGTGCAGTTCCTGGACCGGCGGGCGTTCAACCCGGACGGGACCTCGAACAGCTACGCCGCCTCGCTGGTCCAGGTCTCCGAGCCCCTGGACGCCCAGGTCAACGGGACCAGGGTGGGCTCCAGCCTGACCCTGAACATGGTCACCCGCTCGGAGCTGGCCCTGCTGATCAGCCAGATCGCCGGCCAGCGCCAGGTGAACATCCGGAACCTCTACACCTTCCAGGTGGGCTGGCGCTACATCCTGCTCGAGCCCATGGACTTCATCTCCATCACCGATCCCAACCAGGGCCTCGCGGGGGTGATCTGCCGGATCGTCAGCATCGACTACCCGGACGAGGCCGGGGAGACCGAGGGCATGACCATCACCGCCGAGCAGTGGCCCTTTGGGACCGGCCACGCCGCCACCTACCAGGTCGCCAGCTCCTCCGGCGGCGGCCCGAACTTCAACGCCGCCCCAGGCAACACCTCCCCGGTCATCTTCAACGTCCCGGCCCTCTACTCCCAGTCGGGGCAGGCAGAGGTCATCATCGGCGCGGCCGGCGGCTCCATCTGGGGCGGCTGCCAGGTGTGGGTGAGCTACGACAATGCCACATACAGCCTCCTGGGCACGATCTCCAACTCCTGCCGGTGCGGGACGCTCGGGGCGACCCTGCCGACCTCGGCGACCTACAGCGACACCACCAACACCCTCCAGGCGGTCCAGGTCACCTCCAGCCAGCCGGCCCTGGTGAGCCTCAGCTCGGCGGTGGCTGCCGACCTCAACGGGATGCTCTGGGTGGATGGCGAGCTGATCGCCTACACCAACTCGGCCCTGGTGACCTCCGGGACCTACAACCTGACCAATCTGTTCCGGGGCTGCTACGGCACGACGATCTCCAGCCACGCCAGCGGCGCGAGCTGGTGTTTCCTGGACTCGGTGCCGCTCCAGTTCACCCTCCCCCAGTCGCGGAACGGCCTGCCGGTCTATTTCAAATTCCTGTCGTTCAACATCTTCGGGCAGAACATGCAGACCCTGGCCGGCGTCTCGGCGGTGACCTTCACCCCGTCGATCCCGAACTACCCGCAACCCATCAACGTGACCTGGACGGTGAGCTAATGTACCCAGTCAATGGCGACGGCGGCGGCAGTTCCTCGGGCGGATCCACCCCGGTCATCTACCAGTCCTGGACGCTCACCCTCAACTGGAGCCTCGCCCCGGGGTGCCCGAACCCGGACTATTTCGAGGTGGTCGCCTGGTGGATCCCCAACGCCTGGGTGGCCTCCCACGCCTACGCCTCGGGCGACGTGGTCCTGAACGGCGGGAACTGCTATCAGTGCACCGGCGCCGGGACCTCGGCCGGCTCGGGCGGCCCCACTGGCACAGGCTCGACCATCACCGACAACACCTGCACCTGGTCGTACCAGGGCGCGTCCGGGGCCAACAATTCCGCGTTCTGGCTGTTCAGCCCCAAGGCCAGCCCGGACGGGACCTTCCGGACGCTGGGGGTGATCTTCCAGGCGAGCACCACCCTCCCGGCGATCCAGGCCGCAGTGCGCTCGGTCTACCTGGGCGGCCAGACCGGGCCGGTGACGTTCAAGGCGTACATGAAGGGAGGCACCCCCATTGTCTAAGCTCCCGAGCCCCTGGACCACGGCAACCACCACTCCGGTCTCGGTGACCGGCGGCTCTCTGACCACCGGCGGCGGCAGCGGCATGGCGAACCCCATGACGGCGGTCGGCGACGTCATCATTGGCGGGACGGCCGGCTCCCCCGTCCGGAAGGCCCTGGGCGCGAACGGGACCTTTCTGGGCGTCTCGGGCGGCGTCCTGGGCTACTACACCCCATCGGCGGGCGCGGCGGCCTGGGGCAGCATCACCGGCACCCTGTCGAGCCAGAGCGACCTGAACACCGCCCTGGCCGGGAAACTGGGCACCAGCGCCCAGGCGGCCGACTCGGCGCACCTCAACAGCCAGCCGGCCTCCTACTACCAGGTGGCCTACACCATCCTCTCAACCCTGGGGGGGCTGCTCAATGCGGCTGGCGTCCTGACCAACAACGGCAGCGGTGGCCTCTCATGGGGCGCTGGATCTGCCTCATGGCCAGTCACTGGCACTCCCGCGATCATCACTGTGCTTGGCTCACTGGCCAACGCGGCAGGTGTGCTCACCAACAACGGCAGCGGCACACTGTCATGGGGGTCTTCACTTACCAACCCGATGACGGCTCAGAACGATATGATCTATGCCGTCAACCCAGTCGGATCTCCAACGCGGCTTGCCAACGCGGCTGGTATCCTCATGTCTGGGCCTACTGGTGCTGGGGGCGTTCCCACGTGGTCAACCCAGCCAGTCTTCGATGCGCTCAACGTCTCCAACATCCAAGTGGCCGCCCTCAGCGGGAATGTCCCTACCAATCACGGTGGCACTGGGTTTGCTGGCCCATACACGCAGTATGGCATCCCCTACGCCTCCACGACCACGAGCTTCGGCACCACCCTGGCTGGCACCACTGCTCAGGTGCTGATCGGCAATGCCTCAGGTGCTCCGACCTGGGGCAGCGTGAACCTGACCACCATGGCCTCCGGGCTCCTGGCCCCGGGCCTGGGGGGCACCGGGTCAACCTTCTTCTCCCCGACCGGCCCCACCGCCCTGCGTACCTACACCTTCCCGGACGCCAACTCGACCATGATGGCGACTACGACCGCTGTCCTGGCCGCCCAGATGCCGGCCCTGACCGGGGACGTGACCACCGTGGCCGGAGCTGTGGCGACTACCCTGGCGACCACACAGAGCGCGGCCCACACCTGGGGCGCGGCCCAGACCTGGAGCCTGTCCAGCACGTTCACCCAGGCTGCGATTTTCACGGCCTACGCCGGGGGCACCACGGCGGGGATGCTCTGGTACGACTCGACCCAGTTGACCCATGGGCGCTATGCCGGCGGCGTGAAACAGATGACACCTGGCGTCCTCTGGACCCAGACTGCGGACGGCACCAACGGATCAGCCACGGCCGCCACGTCCATCCTTGGCACAGGCGTCGGCACCACGACCATTCCCGGATCGTTCTTCATGGCAGGAAAGACCGTGAGGATCAAGGGCACCGGCACTTTCACCACGGCTGCGACCCCTGGGACCGTAACGCTTACCTTCCAACTTGGGGCGGTCGTCGTGGCGACCTCGATTGCTGTTACCCCGACGATTTCCTTGACCAACAAGCATTTCGAGTATGAATTCCTCCTCACATGCAGATCGGCAACGACGATCCAGGGAGGCGGAAGTCTGCGCATGGATGCCGCGATCCCGCTGGTCGGTGTGCCCAACACCACGACCGCCACCATCGTCAACGCCACGGCCTATGCGGTCAACATCCTCAGCGCAAACAGTGTGGCCTCGGGATGCGTCTGGACCACCAAAACCTGTGTGATCGAGATCCTCAACTAGGAGCCAACATGGACCCTCAAGACCTGTTCACCGGCCCGACCGTGACCACCCAGACCAAACGGCGCTGCTTCCGGGTCGAGGCGCCGAACCCCTACCAGGGCCAACCGTCCCTTTCATATTGCCAGGAGGATGTGCTGGTGGACGGTTCCGGGAACTCCTACGGCAGCAACCAGGTGCCCAGCCTGACCCCGGATTTCACCGCAGTCGAGACCGCCGTCTACCCCATCACCGACCCGGTCACCGGCACCACCCAGCCGATCTCCGGCGCCGCCGTGGCGCTCTGGCTCGCCGCCGACTACCTGGCCCGGGCCACCGCCGACCTCACGCCCGCCTCATGATCGTCCTGTTCTGCCGCAGCCGCACGGTCATCTCCTGGCTGATCCGGCTCATCACCTGGAGCGACTGGTCCCATTGTGTGGTCCTGCACCCGGACGGTATCCGCACCCTGGAGGCCCGTTGGCCCCGCGTGGCCGCCTCGACGCTCCCGGCGGTCCTGGCCGACAACGACATCGTCAGGGCCGTCCGGTTCCCCTGCGCCTACCCGCAGACCGCCTGGACCTGGGGCATCGGAGAGGTCGGCAACGACTATTCAGTCCTGGGCGATCTGGGCATCCTGCTCCATCGGGACTGGCGCCGGCCCGGAACCTGGGAGTGCGCCGGCTTCGTGACGGAGTTGCTCGCCCGCGGAGGCTCGCCCCCGTTCCGCCTGGAGGTGCTGGACCGGGTCTCCCCTCAATCGCTCTGGATGCTGCCTTACCCCGAGGTCAAATTGTGAAGAATGAATCCAAGCCGCAACCAATGGCCGATCGCAAGGACGACCAGGCGAGAAGGGACCACGATCAAGAACGCCATGATTATGAGGAAACCCTGGATATACGCCAGCGCCCGGCTTGGCATTGACGGAACATAAGTTTATTTCCATGAGTGATTAGACATTCTTTGTCCACCCTAACCATGGCAAGATTTCTCCTTAATCCCAAAAAGCAAGTTGGAGAAATCAATATGGATGGCAAGACCTCCCTCGAAATTCTTGGCTCATGCGACCGCTCGGCGCTTATCTCCCTGGCCCTGCATGAGCAACTCGAGCGCGAGGGCCGGGACGACTGGGCGCGCCTGGCGTGGGTGCTGCACCTCGAGGCGAGCCGGTCATCGGACACCATCGGGTCGGCCCTTGGACTCACCGATTAAATTGTAGGAGTATTTCCAGGTGGGCGGTTCACCCAGGCTGGATGGATGCCGCACTTCCGCCGCCTGCCTGGGCGTCCATGCCGAGGAGAACCAGCCGCCCCGTCGCGGAGCATCGACGTGCGGATCCCGCTGGACATCCTTGCCGCCCTGGAGGCTATCGGCAATGCCCGAGGCGTCGCCAAGCACCAGGTGATTAGGGAGGCTCTGTCCGAGTATGTAGAGCGCCATTCTCCGGGGAATTCGGACTGTACAGCCGGTGTACAAGGCGTGGATTGAATTCTCCAGAAATCCGTGCAAATCTGCACACTTTTTGCGGATTCATCCAGACGAACGAAAGCCCCTAGCGTTGAAACTAGGGGCTTTGTTTGGTGGTCCCTCAGGGACTCGAACCCTGGACCCTCTGATTAAGAGTCGCCTGTTCGCTCGTATGGAACCCAATGGTGGCGCGGGTTTGAGCTGTGCGTCCGGGTGACTGTACAGCCGGTGTACAAGTCACCCCCCTTTTCTCAACTGCGCGGCCAGCCGGTCCTGGGCGCTTTTCTGCTGGTCAAGGTCGTCCTCGATGTAGTCCCGGGTGGTGGCAACGAAGCGATGCCCCATCATGGCCTGGAGGTCCGACAGGGCCGTCCCGGCGCTGGCGTGGCGCGTGGCGAAGCTGGCCCGCATCCGGTGGTTGCCCAGCGTCCCGGTGACGCCCGCGGCCTTCGCGCCTCGGGCCAGGGCCTTCCTGAGCCAACCGGCCGGGTGCGGCTTGCCGTCCTCGCCCGGGAAGATCAACCCAGACACCGTGCGCGGCAAGGCCAGGATCCAGGGCAGCACCCAGTCGGGGACGCCGATGGTCCGGGGCTTCATCCCCTTGGCCTTGCCGACGATGTATTCCCGGTTCCCCGCGTCCAACCAGTCCCAGCGGGCACCCTCGACCTCGGCCTCGCGCATCCCGCAGCCCAGCATCAGGCGCACGGCAGCCCGGACCTGGAAGTCGGCGAGCTGCGAGTGGCGGGTCCAGGTCTTGATGCAATCGACCCCCCGCAGGAAGTCATCCTGGGCGGCGATCTTGACGACGGGCTTGGCCCGCTTCTCCACCTTCAGCATCTTCTTCTTGTAGGGCATCCCGGGGATGGTCTTAAGGTCCACAGCCCAGCGCATCCACAGTTTGAGGTAGCGCAGCACCTGGTTGATGGTGGCGTTGCTGTGGCCTTCTTGGTAGTCAGCGATCCAGCCGTCAACCCGGTCCAGGGTGATGGATGGCAGCGGTAACTTGACCAGGGCACCCAGCGCCGCCTCGGCGTATCGGGCCGCCCGGACATGGGCCTCCTGCTTCCGGTGGAGCGAACACCAGCCGTCGATCAGCGCCGCCAGCGTGGGGGCTTTCCCGCCGCCGTGCAGCCCCAGGACGATCTCCTTGAGCACCTGGTCGTAGACCTCCTGGGCATCGTCCCGGGGGCCGACCTTGAGCGGGATCTGGTAGAGGTGGCCGGAAATCTGCTTGCGGAGCCAGTAGGACTCGCCCCGCTTGAACAGGCCGTTCCTGCGCTTGGCTTTCTTCCGGGCCACCATGTGCATGATTTTATGCTCCCTTTTTCAGGCTGGAACGGAAAAGATGGTCCCGGACCTGCTGGGACAAGGGGGTCGTGGCCGTGTCCTGGCCCAGGAGCCACGCCCGGACGTGGGAGAACACGAACCGGGGTTTCTTCCCGCCCTTCGGGGCCAAAGGCATCCCGTCCCGAATCCACTGGTGGACCCGGGCGGGACCGGCATGGATGCCCAACTCGTCGCGGAGCTGCGCGATCAATTGGCGCTGGGTGAGGAGGGTGGGCATGGGGTCATCCAAAAAGAAGGGTGCGCTCGAAGGTCAGGTGAAGGTGCTTGATGATCCGGCCCTTTTAGAAATTCGGTCGGTGCCCAGCCTCGCAAAGCTGGTCCGTCTCGCAAGCGCCTTTCTTGAGGTCGGTGGAGAACCGCTTGCACTCGTCGCAATGGTGGATCGGGGTCTTTGGCATGGCATCACGGCTCCTGGACAATCGCTCACACAGCCTTGCGGAGCAACGATGGTTTGATGGTCGGGCACTCCGGGAAATAGCGCCGGATGATGTTGGACTGGGCGTCCCAGGCAGCGTCCCTGGCAGCGGCCCCGGCAGCGGCCCTGGCAGCGGCCCCGGCAGCGGCCCTGGCAGCGGCCCCGGCAGCGGCCCCGGCAGCGGCCCCGGCAGCGGCCCTGGCAGCGGCCCCGGCAGCGTCCCCGGCAGCGGCCCCGGCAGCGGCCCAGGCAGCGGCCCAGGCAGCGGCCCAGGCAGCGGCCCTGGCAGCGGCCCAGGCAGCGGCCCTGGCAGCGGCCCCGGCAGCGTCCCTGGCAGCGGCCCAGGCAGCGTCCATCTCCTCGCGGGTGGCATCTCCTGCCGCAAACCTACGGGCGCACTCGATGGCGAGGCGGGGCCCGTCCTCGCCAGCGGGGACGAGATGCAGTACGGCATCGGCAAAATCACAGGCCACCAGGCGCAGCCGGGGGTCATCACGGTCCAGCGTGGTCCGGGCGATGAGCCAGAGCATCCAGTCGCTCCGCTTGCAGTTGGCCCAGGCGGTCTGGAGGTCGGGCTGCGTTTTGGCCCAGGGGGTAGCCTCGTTACAGGCGTACAGGCGGGACAGGATCGTGGAGAGTTTGAGTTTCATGGGTTCCTCGGAATGGACAGTTACAGCAGTTCGATGTGGCTGGCGATCATCGCGTCAATCTGGCGATGGTGTTCCATGACGCAGCCCTCGCAGAAGTCCCCGACAAAGCCATACATCTCTCCGTGGTAGAGGCTATCGAGCGGGGTATCGTCACCGCACCCCTGGCACAACTTGGTTTCGATGGGCATGGCTGGCTCCTGGACAAGATCAGGCGGTGGCCTGAGTGGGGTTCTCGATGCGGAATTTCTCAGCCTGTGCCAGCGCAGCGCAGCGGGTGAACTCGAATGCCCGGACCCGGCGCTCGCACTTCTCGGAGCCATCGTCGGGGAACTCCTCCTCGTTGGACTGACGGATCCCCATGGCATCCCAATCCTCAACAGACTTCCAGAGGCATCCCATGCGGACCCAAGGAACGCCCTGATCCGTCACGATGGCCCAGCACTGGTAGTTGTAGAGGCCGGTGAACACCTCTAGGCAATGGATTTTCAGGTAGGCCCCTCTCAGGTCGGTCCCGCCCAGGTCGGCCCCGTCCAGGTAGGCCCCTCTCAGGTAGGCCCGGCTCAGGTTGGCCCCGCTCAGGTTGGCCCCGCTCAGGTCGGCCTCGCTCAGGTCGGCCCCTCTCAGGTCGGCCTCGCTCAGGTCGGCCCCTCTCAGGTTGGCCCCGCTCAGGTTGGCCCGGCTCAGGTTGGCCCGGCTCAGGTTGGCCCCGCTCAGGTCGGCCTCGCTCAGGTCGGCCCCTCTCAGGTTGGCCCCGCTCAGGTTGGCCCCGCTCAGGTTGGCCCGGCTCAGGTTGGCCCGGCTCAGGTTGGCCCGGCTCAGGTTGGCCCCGCTCAGGTCGGCCTCGCTCAGGTCGGCCCCGCTCAGGTCGGCCTCGCTCAGGTCGGCCCCTCTCAGGTTGGCCTCGCTCAGGTCGGCCCCTCTCAGGTTGGCCCGGCTTCCGCCTTCCTCATTGCGCAGCCATTTTGTGTGGGCCTCCAGCACGGATTTGATTTCATCAGGCGTGTAGCGTTTCATTTTGGCTCCAGAGGATGGACAGAATTAATAGCGGTTGAAGATCCAAACCCAGCCAAGGCTGAGTTGCCAGATTTCGCCGTCATAGTAGGTGCGGTCGATCCAGAGCCGGAAGTCCCTACGGAATCCCACCTTCCATTCGCCGCGCAGCATGTAGTAGAGGGTTTTCACTGGCAGTCTCCTGGACAGGACATCAGTGAGTGAGGTTGTCGGTGTAGGTAGGGGGCGGCGGGGCGCAAGCAGGATGGACCTCTCGCTCTGCCACGATGACAACGGTTTCGCCCCGGTAGATCGGTTTGTGGCAGACGGGGCAGATTTCGGTTTCCATCGGTGTCCTCTCGGCAGAGGATGGACATTCGGTTACGGGTTGAGGGCGACCCAGGTATCCAGGACTTCAAGCAGCATGTCCCGGAGTTCCTCGGCTCCCTTATCGAGAGGTTCGCTGGTGTTGTAAGCCCTCATGAGGCTGTCCACCAGGGCGAAGGCTTCCGCATCTTCTTCGTGGTGTTCAAGGATGAGCCACACCCGGAGGCGCTCAATCGGGGTCAGGGATTCATCGGTCATCGGAGCCCTCCTGGACAGTCGTTGAAAAGGTGCTGGTGGTAGCCGTGTTTCTCGGTGCTACTCCGAAATGGCATCGCTCGACAGAACGAGCACCAGCGCGGGTTTCGTGGTTCGGGCTCCCATAATTCGGAGGAACCTTAACCTGCCTCGCCCAGCACCGCCGGGTCGCCCTCTTCGAGCAGCCGGACGCACATGGCGATGGTCTGGATGATCTCGGCGTGAAGCTCGGCCTTGGTGCCCTTCCCGGCCCGCAGGTCCAGCATCGCCTTGACGACCTCGCCGGACTCCTCAGCCATGGCCAGGGTCAGGTGGTCGGGTTTCGGGAACTTGGCGCGCGCCCGGGCCAGTTCGTCCTGGACCAGGGGGAGCCACGCCGGCAGCAGGGTGCGGGCATCGGCCAGGAACCGGAGCAGCTCGTCGGAGGGGGCGAGCTTGACCATCAGCTTGTCCATGGCCTGCGCCTTGGTCGGGGCGGCCAGGGCACCAAGGTCCACCTGGACGCCCTTCGGCCCGGCGAGGATCTCCCGGAGATCGGCGGGAGTGGGAGCCACGTAGGGGCCCGGCGCGTCGTTCTTGGGGGGCAGCTCCACGAGCCGGGTGCCCAGGTCCCTGCGTTTCGGGTCGGGCAGCGCGGGCAGCGGCTCCAGGGCCGGCTCGACCAGCTTCATCGACTTGGCGATGATGGTCACGTTGCTCCGGGCCTTCGACGCCAGGTTGCGCAGTTCGCGGTTCGCGGGGTCGGCCTTCACGTTCTCCAAGGCCCGGGCGTAGGCTGCCACCCGGGTCTCCATCTTCTCCTTCGGGGTCTTGGGGGTCGGCACGAACTTCTCCTTGGTGGCGGCCGGGGCCGGCGCAGGTTCAGGCTGCAACTGCGGGGGGGGGGCGTCTTGCGGCTTGCCGAGCTTCTGGATCTGCATGATGTGCGCCTCCAGCAGCCGGGCGCGGATGGAGTTGTCCCGCTGCCAGTGGTGGACGGCCAGCACCTCCTCGTCGGCCGGGCGCGCGTCCATGATGTCGGCCAGCTCGGCGACGGCCTCGTCTTCGGTGAGGGTCGAGACGGGGGGTTTCATTCCAGCACCTCGGCGGCCCGGGCCAGGAAGGCGTCCCAGGCCGCGATCATCAGGGCAAAGGCCACCTTGTGGCGACCTTCAAGGGGAGGGTCGATCCGGATCACGCGACGTCCTCCCCGGCCAGCGCCTCGTCCAGGGTCAGGACCGGCAGCCCCAGGGCGGTCGCCAGCTCGCGCTCTTCGACAGCCCCGCGCGACTCCTCCCAGCCGGGCAGGAGCACCAGGCAGTCCCGCTCGGGGGTCATGCCCTGGATGGTGGAGAGGCAGCGGTCCATGGCCTCGTCCCAGGTCACCCGGTGGGAGCCGGCGGCGTGAGGAACGATGGGACGCCAGCCCTTCTTGGTCAAGGCGCAGGCGGCCTTGAGCGCGGCGTAGATGTTCTGCACCTCCTGGGTGCGCGTGGGGGCCGTGTAACGACCGGCCACGTAGACCTGATGGATCATTTCAATCTCCAGTTCTGAAGCAGGCAGATGACGAGGATCGCGCCCAGGGCGAGGACGCCCCAGACGAGGTCCCAGTTGGTGAGGAAGATGGCGGCGCGGATCTTCATGCGACCACCTGCAGGTACCCTTCCAGGAACAGCCACGCCTGGGTCCGGTAGGCGGCCCGGTAGAACATGGTTCGACGCTCGGCCAACGGGAGGGCGGGGCCGCCCTCGGGGCGCCCGTCGATCCGGTGATGGCAGGTCGCGCAGCAGTAGGCCAGCACGTCGTGGGCCTTGTGGCCGGCGCCGTGGCCGTCCTCCAGGGCGTCGGAATGGCAGCCGACCATCTCGCCCTCGCTGCCCCCGCCGCAGGACATGCAGCGGGGGGCGAAGCGGGCCAGGTCGCGCAGTTTCTGGCTGCGGAAGGCGGGGGTCTTGGGGTGCGGGCGCATCAGTATTCGATCCGGATGTGGCGCACCCGGCCCATGGCGATGGCGACGATGACCTTCTTGGCGGCATCCTCGTTCATGCCGGTCATCTTCATGAGGTCGGTCAGGGCCTCGCTGTTGAAGGTGGCGCGGTGCTCCTTGTCTTTGGTCCGGGCGGCGGTCGCCTCTTCCTCGGCCTTCTGGGCGGCGAGCTGCCGCGCATGCTCGCGCTCGGTGGCTTCCTGGGCCGCCTTGGCGACCCGCTGGTCGGCAAGTTCGCGCTCCCGGGCTGCGCGCTCCAGGTTCTCCTGGCGCATCTGGGCGGCCCGGGCCTCGGCGGCGATCCGGTCGGCCTCGGCCTTCTCGGCGCGGTCCTTGGCCTCCTGCTCCCGGCGCGCGGCGGCCTCCAGTTCGGCCTTGGCGGCTTCCTGGGCCTTGCGCTCGGCCTCCTCCTGGATCCGCTCCTGGGCCAGCCGGTCGGCTTCAATCTTGGCCAGCCGGGCGGCTTCCTTTTCGGCGGTGATCTGCCGGTCGAGCAGGATGGCGAACTCATGGGAGTTGGCGATCTCCAGGGCCAGGGCCGCCTGGCGCTCGGCCTCGACCCGGGCCGCCTCGAGGCGCTCCTGCTCGGCTTCCCAGTCGGTCAGGGGCTTGCGGGTGTCCTTCTGGAGCCGTTCCAGGAAGTCCCAGGCGGCTTTGCCATTGGCGTCCACGAGCTTGGGCTGCTCCTTCAGCTTCCGGTTCAGGGCGACCTTCTGCTCCTCGATGTAGTTCTTGGCCTTCCCGACCTTGAAGGCCAGGGACTTGATGGCCTCCCGGCCCTGGGGAGTCCCCGGGTCGAGGATGATGCTGCGCACCTCCTGGGCCAGGCGCTCCAGGATCGGGGTCAGGGCGCCGGAGACGGTGAACAGCTCCAGTGCGTTGGCCGGCTCGATCTTGACGAGATCCAGCGGCTCGATGGTCCCCTCCAGGGGGGCCGAATCCAGGGCGCTGGTGCCTTCCGTGGCCCAGGGGACATCGACCGCGCGGGGCTCCATGACGGTGATGGGGGACTTGCCGCGGACTGCCATCAGGTCGCCTCGCCCATCTTGGCAAGGGTGTCGTGCAACTTCTCGCACTCGTCCAGGAACCGGGAAACCTCGTTCTGGATCTCCTCGATCCGGGCCTCATCGCGGGGGAACCGGCAGATGTAGAGCTGCAGGGCCTCGGACAGCCGGGGGTCGTAGGAAACAAAATCACACCACTGCGCGCCCGTGCAGGCCATCTGCCAGAGCATCTGGGGCTGGTACTCGGTGGGGACGCCGCCGGCCATCAGGTAGCCGATGTGGGTCTTGGTCTTGGGGCACTTGATCTCGACCAGGCCCTCGGGCTCGTTCTCGCCGTCCCATCCCACCATGCCGTCGGGGCTGGCCGCGCAGCGGTCGTCGCCGATGTGGACGACCATGCCGACCTGATCCACCAGGACGCCGTTCTCGACGCTGTATGCCTCCCGGGCCTCGGACTCGTGATCGACCCCCCAGGCCATGTCCTTGCTGAAGAACCCGTCCTCCTGGGGCTCCCCGGTGAGCATGGAGCAGACGATCTCCATCCGGAAGTCGGCGCGGGAGGCGGATTCGGCGGAGCCTTTGCCCTTGGCCAGCACGTCCTTGATGCGGCTGGCGGTGACGCGGCCGGCCCGGGCCTGCTTCCACTCGGGCGTTCCCTGCTCGACGTTGATGATGTTGAGCTTCATTTCTAGGCTCCCTTCTGAAGTTCGGCCTTGCGCTTGTCCTTCGCCTTGGCGATGGCGTCGAGAGCCGTCTTGTTCTTGGTGGGGTTGATGCGCAGGTAGACCTCGGTGTAGATCTCCTGGAGGTCCTGGAGGGTCCTGGCGGCGCGGATGTACTGCTCGTCGGCCTCGGTGTCGATGGGGGCCTGGGCGATGCGTCCGTCGCTGTCCTGGCCCCGGACGGCCATGCCGGTGATGGCCAGGAGGCCGTAACGCTGGAGGTAGGTGATCGTGGAGCCGACCTGCTGAATGTTGTTCTTGTTGCCGGACTCGTCCGGGGCGCCTTCGAGGGTGAGCTGCTCGGAGTGGCCGGCGGAGTGCTGCAGGATGGTCGTGACATGGATCCGGCCGCCGATCTGCTTGGGCTCCCAGCGGAAGGACAGGCCCAGCGGACCCATGACGCGACCGATGGGCATGGAGACCTCCTCCAGGTCGGCATGCTTGTAATGAGTGCGCCCCTTGGCGCTGGAGAAGTCCACGGTGCAGTTCTTGTGCAGCTCGGGGGCGTTGGCGCGGAAGGCGCTCATGGCCTCCAGGAAGGCTTTCCGGGCGTTCTCCTTGTCCCACCGCTCCTGCATCTCCATGAGCCGCTCCATGCGGTCAAGGTCGATGTCGGAGCCCTGGGAAAGGGCGCGCTCGATCAGCATCATCGGCGTCGGGCTCTGGCGGAAGGGGGTGATCGAAACGCCGGGCTGCGCGATGGGGAGAAGCTCCAGAGGAGGCGCTTCCATGAGGGGGGCGGCATTCTTGGGCGGCGTCATACTGATTGCTCCTTGAAGTCGGGGAAGAGGGGTTGGAGGCAGAACAGCTCGGCGCGGGCAGCGAGAAATTCGTCGATGGCGGCCTGGTCTGCGGGGTTCCACATGTCGCGGGCGTCGATCCACTCACCATCGTCGCCACGCTCGCGGCACTTGACCTGCAGCTCGTGGAAGATCAGGAGGCGGCGGCCCAGTTCGTCGGCGGCCTTCTGGTAGCGGTGGCTCATCAGCAAGCCTCCCTCCCGTCGTGCAGCTCGGCCACGTCCTTCTGGCACTCGCAGCAGAGGTGCTGGTCGAATTCCATTTCGATGGTCAGATGGTCGCCGCAGGCCGCGCATCGCTCGATGCGGCCAGAGGGGCGGAAGGTCATGTCGAGGAGGTTGCACATCAGGCGGCCCTCCTGATCGGAGCGGTCGGCTCCGGGTTGCGGGGCTTGCGCCTCGTGGGTTTGAAGCGGATGATGGTCATGTGTCCTCCTGCATGAGGCGCGGTTGTGGAAGCCCCCTCTGATCCAGGGGGCTTCTTGTTGTGGGGGTGAAAGGGTAGGAGCGGGTGAACTTCGATGAGCAGAGTATGGGTTTTAAACCCATGCGGAGTCAAGCCCTCAGTTCGAGAGATTTGTCACAATGTTGTAACTTTGATTGGACATAAAAAACCCCGGCAAGCCGGGGCTGTTCAGGGTGGGGTTGGGCTACTTGGTCGGGGCTGTGTTCGCCTTGACCATGTTGAGGATTCCGATGATCCGGGCCAGCCCTATCGGCATCGCGCCACCCGCCATGCCGTAGATCAGCGGCATTGGCGAGCCCTCAACGATGGCCCCGATTACGCCGCCAACCAGGACGATGACGCCCAGGACATTCAGGAAAGTCGCCACACCATCAGATTCAGGCTTGGGCGGTTTGAATCCCTGCACTGTTGCCAAGCCGTCCTGGCAGAAGGGGCAGACCTTCGATCCTGAGTCAATGGTGCGGTCGCACTTGGGGCATTTGATGTCTGCCATGAGCGGTTCCTTAAGAAAGGAAACCCCTGACGATGGCGCTCCATGCCTCGAATGCGGCTCTGCGCTGGTCGGGGTTCAGTTTGGCGAGGTCTTGGGACATTGCCCTGAGCATAACCCGTTCTTGCTCGGTCGCCTCACCAAATGATCCCTGGGTGACGCCGGCGACAGGTGAACCCGGGTCATCCATGAACTCCAGGACGGAACACCCGAACAGGCCGGCGGCGAGCTGGAGCACCTCGACGCCAGGCTTCCCCTTCTTCTTGTAGAGGTAGCCGGAATAGGTTGTGAGCTTCAGCCCCAGCCTGGTCGCCATCTCCTCTGGGGACAGGTGGTGCTTGGATCGGAACTCGGCGACGCGCTCCCGGAACTGCTTTCTGTATGCCCATTCGTCCATGTCCCCATCTTCAGGATTGTGGGGAAAATTTCCATATGGGCTGGGGTTGAATGTTCCAGGTTTTAAACCTATACTCCCCTCATGACCGATTTTCGTTCCTCTGTCCCGAACATCTCTGCCCTCGCTCGGGACCTCGACGCAGATTATTCCCACCTGCACGGGGTCCTCAAGGGGTCGATCTACCCTGGCCGGAAGCTGGCCAAGCGGATCGAAGCAGCCACCAACGGAGCGATCCGCGCCGTCTGGCTCCTGGAACTCGAGACGCCCCCCGAGCATCAGCCATCTCCCCTGGACAAGGCGGTCTGATGGCCTACGAACTCCACGAGCTGGGCAACCCCTGTGACCTGCGGACGGCGGGCGCGCTTG